>Ga0302123_10003404_pt1 | contig 10611 bp, 6 predicted proteins | sample CB21_321_MG_FD_203109 | JGI IMG/M metagenome (GOLD analysis project Ga0302123, IMG submission 203109) | Marine microbial communities from Western Arctic Ocean, Canada - CB21_32.1 | ecosystem: Environmental > Aquatic > Marine > Oceanic | place: Canada: Western Arctic Ocean | collected 2017-09-28 | reverse complement strand
TCCGACACAGTGCTCGGCGGGCTGACGCCCATAATTTTGCAGGCCAGGTCGGCGGCAGCAGTAGCCACATCGGCACAGGATACACACGGTGCATTCTCACCAGCAGCACCAGTCGCGCCAGCAGCACCAGCGGCGCCATCAGAACCGACCTTGCCCTGCACGCCCTGCTCGCCTGGCGTCAACGCGATCGCGGCGATCAGTGCAAAGGCATCGCAACCATTGGCATCAACAGCTGCTCCGGCAGGCGTGTCGGCGCAGTTGTCAGCATTGTCAGCGACGCCATCGTTGTCGCTGTCTCTCTGAGAGTCGGAACAGCCATTGCCATCAACAGCTTCACCGTCAGGCGTGCCAGCACATTGGTCAGCGGCATCACTGACGCCGTCATTGTCGCTGTCTTTCTGAGAGTCGGAACAACCATTGGCATCAACAGCTTCACCGTCAGGCGTGTCGGCACATTGGTCAGCATCGTCGCCGACGCCGTCACCGTCTGCATCAGCAGCGTAGCCGGTGGTTAAACCGTATTTATCCGACAAATAAATACCAGTTGACAACAAATCATCGCTGTTCAACGCCGTGTTAAAGATAACAATCTCGGCGAAATCGCCGTCAAACGTTAAGTCGTTATCCAAGGCCCCGTGGCGGCCGATGTACAGCGGCTGGTCGTTGTCGGCCTCCTTATTGCCGTAGGCTTGGGGGTTGTCGTTGTCGGCCACGCCGTCTGTCCAAGTATTCTTTGTACCCGATCCAGCGCCCGTCTGGTCCAGGCTGAATGCTAAGATCTGAAAGTTACCCGCGCTGGCTATTGGAGAATACTGCAGCTCTCCATTGCCCGTGAACCACCTGAGGGTCCCCTCGTTAAAGATGCAATAGTCGCAATCCCCACCTCGCTTTTCGAGGAAGAACTTTTGGGCGGTATCGGAGACGTTGAGCACTAAAAACACCGTGAAGCCCTTGCCGGCGGCGGTACCGATGTCAAGATCGGCATGGTCGGCGATTTGCAGCCAATCGGGGTTCCCGGCGCCTCCTCCCGCATCGAACCGTACCACAGAATGGCCGTTGATCACGTTCGTCTGCAGCGATGGATGACGGTTGGCATTGGTTTGCGTGGCGTCGTGAGTGGCACCACCGTCCGACTGGTCCGCCCAGGTAAAGGTGCCGCCCGTGGTGACGCCTACTCCGGCGGCCAACCAGACAACCGGTTCGACGGAGGCTGCTGTGAACGATGCTGCTACGGCCGATGAGGCCAATCCCGAGACCAGGCCCAGGACCAACATCGTACCGAATAGTTTCTTCAGGGTGTTCATTGCAACTCTCCTTATTTCTGTTTTTCCTGGGGACTCCAGACGTTTTAAAGGCTTACGCGAACACGGCATATTCGTTGCCGATTTTCGCAGAAACTAGGCCACTGCACCATGGTATACGAAATCTGCTGACAAATTGCAACCCCCCTGCAATCTTTTTTTTACAGGCGCCTTCGAAACGTCGTGGCGCCATGTCCTGGCACGGGTCCCGCTGCTTCACCGCAAATGGCCAGCCGCCGCGTGAGCCCTGCGGCAGGAAAAACAGGGTTCCCGCCTCAAGCCAGTGCCATTCACCACTATACTCTTCGAGTTCAATTAACGTCAATCAACGGCTATCAACGGCTCGATTTTTCAACCCAAAAAAAAAGCACGGGATCCGCAGATCCCGTGCTTTTACAATGGACGATTCAATCAGATTTACTGATTTAGTTTGGCATCGAGGGCGGCAGTGATCTCAGCACCGATATCGCAACCCGTCGGATCGCAGATATTGGCACTGATTTGCAGCGAATTGACAATGACCTGGGCACAATCCTGAAGGTCCGACACACTGCTCGGCGGGCTGACGCCCATAATTTTGCAGGCCAGGTCGGCGGCAGCAGTAGCCACATCGGCACAGGATACACACGGTGCATTCTCACCAGCAGCACCAGTCGCGCCAGCAGCACCAGCGGTACCAGCGGTACCAGCGGGACCAGCGTCACCATCGTTGCCATTAGCGCCAGGAGGACCAGCCGGACCAGCCGGGCCAGCCGGCGGCGGTGCGCCGGCAACTGAGACTTCGATGAACACAGACAACCCATCGTTAGACGGAACGATCTTGCTGGACGGCCCTGCTATGCTTCCGTCAGCGGCAATGGTGAATTCGAGCGGGGTGAAGCCGCCATTAATGTGATGAACCTCGTGCGCCCCTGCGTCGATGTTGATTGTCCGGGTCGCCGTCTCTTCGTCGTGCGGCCCGGAGTACCACCGCTCGGCACTGCCCAAGGCAGCGGCGTCCCAAGTCGCCAACGCCACACCATCCACCGCCATCCAGAAGATCGAGTCGAAGCCCACACCCCCATTTTGGACGGGATAGCCAAGAAGCCCCGTCTCAACGCTACTATAGTTCTGGCCAGGACCCAAAAGGGTGGCTTTGACGACGACTTCCCACGCCGATGCCGGCCCCGCTATAGCGAGCATGACCACGGCTGCGATTACTGTAAATGACTTTTTCATTGTTCTTTCCTCTTTGTTTCGTTTCGTTTCTGCGAGTTACGCCAATTCCATCAGCGAGTTAGTCGATCTCTGCGGATCCGTGTGGTTTGTCTTTTGCGGTTCCTTTCCTCTTTCTTTCATTGTTTGAATGACTCCAAATGTTTGAATGACTCCAAATTCACCGTATGGTATAGGAAATATGGCGGGCAATTGCAACCCTTTTTTCACTTTTTTTTCAAATTTAAAAATGACATACCCATTCGAAATCGAATCTCGCCGCGAATGCGAGCCCCGGAGGAAGCGGTTGACGCCGGCGGCTTTCCGTCAGCCCACGGACACACCATGGATCAGCGCGGTCAGCGCTGCCATGACAGTCTGGGTCTGCTGCATGACCGTGGCGCTGGTGACGGATGCGGCCGAAGTGGACTCGCTGGCCGACCTGCCCGCGGTGGTGGCTCGGGTCAATGGGGAGGCGGTACCGAAGACGGTCGTCGTACCGGCAGCGGGAGAGACGATCGCCGAGGCCGTCAGGCGCGCCGTCGATCAGGCACTCATCGCTCAGTTGTTCGTGAAAGAAGGGCTCGACAAGGATCCCAATTATCAGCGACAGGTCAAGCGGGTAAGGCGACTACAGACGGGGCTGGAGGGGATGGAAATCGCCCTTCTCGCCCGTTTCTATGAGCAGAGAATTCCCGAACTGGCAGCGAAGCCGGACCCGAATGAGGTGACCGAAGCTGAGATTGACGAGTGGTTGAAAGGCGACAGGGCCATCCTTGGCTCGCTCACCGGGGAGAAGGCCCGCGAGGCGGCCAGGGGATTCGTGGCGCGGGAGCAGGCGGCCCGGACCCGCGGTGAGGCGCTGCAGGCGCGCCTGTCGAAGACGGACCTCCGGGCCGACGGAGAGCTCATAGCACAGTCAGTCGTCGATCAGGACATTGCTGCGATCGCGGGGCGGCGAATAGGTTCCCGCGAACAACCGAAATCACTGATCCTGGACAAGATCAGGGAGATGGTTATCAGCCGCGAAGCGAAGCAGCGTGGCGTAGAGCCGGAAACGATCGCGAAGGACGCCGCGTTCGTCAAGAAGCTTGTTGACGGCGTCACGATCGAGGTGGCGGGGGACGCGTTTGTTCTCGGCGACTACCCTGGTGGGGTGCGGGCGCCTGTCGCAATGCTGGGGCAACGCTTACTGGCCGCGGAGGCAAAAGAGAATGGCATCGACAGGGATCCCGAGTTCCAGAAACTGCTCGAGAAATCGCGCCCGCCGGCACGGCTTTTGTCACAGGTCAGCGAGGTCGACATCTACTTCTCGCATCACGGGCTGGGAGAGACGGACATCACCGACGACGAGCTTGACGCGTGGTACCTGGCAGTGATGCGGGCGCTCTTGAACTGGGAAGGGGAGCAGAACTCCCTCCGCGGCTATCTGCAGGCCGCCAAGCTGCGATCGCAGAAGGCGGGCTACCCCAAGATCGCGGCGGTCGCCATCAGTGACGCCGAGCTCGACGCCTGGTGCCTGGCGCTGATGCGGGGGATCGTGAACGGGGAAAAGGGCTCATTCCGCAACTACCTGCAAAGCGCCAAGCTGCAATGGCAGAGAGAGGGCTACTTAGAGGGGCTCCGCACGGCGGCGAAGATCGAGTACCTGGTCGACCTGTAGCAGGGCGGATGAACGGGGGACGATCCTGTTTGCGCACAAACGTCGCGCTTCCGTCATAGCAGGGCTCGGGTTTGGCCATCATCGAGGCAATCCTGCTCAAGGATGTCGTGGCCCGCTAGCAGATCCACAATGTCGGCTTTCTGCTGCGCCTCGCTCGTTTCCTGACTGACAACACGGGCCTGGTATGGCACAGTATGTCCTCATCTTTGCGGGTACCGCCGCAGCCCACGCCTAAACCCCCTTGTACTCCCACGCCTTCTGTTTAGATTGCTCATGATATGGTTCCAGGTGGTGGGGGGGAGCAACCGCGGGGCAGTACGACGCGGGCCTGCGCGCAAAAATCGTTTCGCAGCAGTGCAAGAGGAGCATGAGAATGAAGCGAAGTGTTGTACGTGCCGCTGTCATGGCGCTGACGTGCGCTCTGGCGAGCTGCACCATATTCGCAGCGGCGCCTTCTTATCCCGTTCTGCATCAGTCCGCCGGCAACGGCGAAGTCGATGCGCCTCCCGGCCATCTCGACAGAATCCCGGACATCTCCGGCAATGACAACCACTTCTGGTCGATGGATGAACCGCCCACCTTGGATACATCCCTGGGCCATACCGAGATCAACGAAGGCCCCACTCCGCCCTATACAATGAACTTTAACGGCGGCACCAGCACCATGGCGCCGCTGGTTGACCTGCAGCGCGGGCAGTTCTACTGGGCAGCTGACATCCAGATCACACCCAACGCGCAAGGCGCCGAGCAGGGTGGCACAGACCAGGTCCTGGTCGCCGTCATTATCGAAATCGGCGAGCAGCACACCGCTGGTGGCCGCCATCCAGTCGACCTCGGCCGCCGCCGAGATGTCCGTCACAGTGCCATCCGGATTGTGACGCAACAGGCGATTCGGCAGGCCGCCTTCCTGAGCGATGTAGACATCGTCGAGCCCATCCCCATCGACATCACCAAGCGCGATGCCGAGATAACCATTGACATCGATGCCCTGCATGAATTCGATGCGTTGTACCCAGTACGCGATGCCGTGCAATAACTGCTCGCGATAGCAGTTATTGCCACCCATAACCGCTTCCGAGCAATCGCTGAAGAGGGTGGGACGCTCGGTAGCCAGCATGATCTGTTCGTACTTGACCGTAGTCATAGAGATGAGCAGCGGTGGCCCGGCTTGCTGAGGTTGCCAGCCGCAGCGCCAGGTGGCGGTCTCTTCCAGGGAGCCGCCGGCGGCGCGACCGAAGAAACTGACGAGAACGACAGTTTCGAATCCAGCCGTCGTCATCTCGATGCCGGTGACTTTGAGTTCAGCGCGCGGGATGTAGCCATGAGTGTAGGGCCGGCGCAGTTGCTGCAACACGGCTACTCCATCGCCGGTCGGTGCCGTCTGATTCTCCGTTCCCGCCACCGCTGGTTGCGGTCGCCGGACCGTGATTGCTCCGTCCCGAAAAACTGTCTCGAGCGTAACTGGCCGCAGGGACCGGCAGGCGAAACCCGGCGCCGTCAACCCCTCCAGCTGCGCTGCCGCGATCGGATCGGGCTGGGAGAGCAGGCCGGCGAACACCTTTAACTGTTTTCCGGCCTCGCCGCTGAGGACTTCGGTGTTCCACCCGTCACGTGCCGGGTCATCGAGGAGCGGCGCTGCGGCGGTTGCGACCAGTGAAAAGCCGAAGGTGAGGAGAAGGATGTACAGGCAGTACCGCATGCTATAAGGTAACCCATGAAAGGCTCCGCAGGAATATTCTGCGCGTCATCACCGGGGCTGTTTCGTTCTTTCCCGTCCCTTTCCAGAATCCGACTTTCGCACAATTTGTCACTGACGCTGCGTTTACGGTGACAGTGCAAGGGTATATGTTCCTATCGTGATGAATGGGATTACACAATATGGCATCGCATCTCAAAACATCTGACTTGAACAGCGAACGGACTTCATACCGACGACGAGCGCCAAGTGGGAATCTGTTCACCTTGATCGAATTGCTGGTTGTCATCGCGATCATCGCAATCCTCGCGGCCATGCTTCTGCCAGCGCTGACCCGGGCGAAGGCAGCCGGGTGGCGGACACTGTGCCTGAGCAATCAAAAACAGATTTATCTCGGCTTTGTCCATTATGCGAGCGACTTCGACGATTACTTCCCCGCCCGCGGCACCAGTTGGGATTCGTGGGATGGGGGGGGCGCCGATAATGCATATCCGTGGGGGCCGTGGAACAGGCGTCTCGCAAAACTCGAGTACTACGGCGGTCCCGAACCGGGCCTTTACGGACCGACAGTCATGAAGCCGTCGTTTGGCTGGTCGCATAAACGCTGGATCATATTTCGCTGTCCGGCAGATTCGGCAGATGAGGTTCCAGCTTGGGGCGACGGCAATTACACGGGCGCAGAGGTCTCGAATTACGGCAACGAGTTTATGAACACCAGCTATGCGATGAGTTACAATGTGGGGAGTGTCGCGACCGATGGTACCCACTGGACGGAACGCAGGGGTTTCTCCGCCCCCGGGCAAGCAGGCGCCGAGAATGGACTTTCCTGGCAGAATGCGCCGGCCACCGCGACGGAGGCCCCGCTGATAATGGATTCCGGGAGATATACCTTCGGCTGGCAAACGCCGTCGTTCAGTGATTGGATTGATGACCCCTTCGAGACGGGTATGCATTCCGGGAACCGGACGCCGGACGCCTTCAATCGCCATCTTGATCGGGCCAACTTTGTGTACCTGGACGGACACGCTACGACTCGCGCACCATTCTGGCTTGCCGGTGACCATCTATGGGTCAAAGCGTACAAGGACCCTTAATCAATCCTGGTGCAATTCCATCGTCGTAGCGCCGGACGGATCAGCCGGTTCCTGGTAGCCTCTCTCCCCCCGCGTTCCGCGCTACTGCGGCTTCATTTGATGATACGGCTTGCCGGCCTCGTACAACGCGATACAGGTTCGGATGTACTCGGCGAACTCAGCCTCTTCGGTCCGCTCGGCATCACTCTTCCGTAATCGTCAGCACCTGATTCGACTTGATCGGGCCGGCAACATGCTGCCTGGCACCGGATGGCCAGTCCACGGTGATGCTGTCGACGCTGTCCGCAGCATCAAGCCCGAAATACAATGGATACAGACTGTGTGATAGATAGCCAGAGACCCCGTCGTTCACCTTTGTGTATGATTGCCTGCCTGCCTTGACAACAACCCGTGCCCCCAGACCGTCGTGATTGGACTTTTGGCCGACCAGATGGACTTGCAAATATTTGACCACCTTCTGCTCCGACAGATTGCTGATCAGTACCATTGGCTCACTATGGAATTCATTTGTCACGATATCGAGGTCGCCGTCGCCGTCAACATCAAAAATTGCAGATGAGCGGCTGCCGCGCGCACCGTATACGTGGACTTTTCCGGTGCGGCCACTACAAACCCGACCTGACATAGTCGAGTAGTCTGCCTGGGTGTCGCAATCGATCTCGAAAACCAGTTGTGTCAAGCCGCCGTGCCGCGGTTCGACGCCGACGATGAACTCACTATCGCGAAATATTCCGTGGTCGTTAAGCAGTACCGAATTCGGCGTATACCGAAACGGAAAATTCATGCTGTTGATAACTAAAAGATCTTCCCATCCGTCGGCGTTGAGATCGCCTGTACTCAGCCCCCAGGGCCAGTACGTCTCGACGCCCACGGCATCCGAGACTTCGGTGAATTTCCCACCGCCGTCGTTGCGGAACAGAGCGTTTCCGAGGATGTGATTTCCGTCCGTCGCCAACACACGAGCCGGGAAGTTCTGCGTCATCTTTTCCTTCTCGGCATACCAGTGACGGGCGCTCTGCATGGCGGAATCCACCATATCGGTATGCATATCCGTCACATACACATCAAGGGCATCGTCATTATTGAAGTCAAACACCTTGATGCCCATCGCACCCCAAGACGTGGCAGGAAAGACGTCGCGGCTCTTTCGTACGAACTTCCTGCCCTCAACATTTTCGTAATACTCATCGTGTCCTTGCATCGACAAGACATACAGATCTTGCCAACCGTCGCGATTGAAATCGATCGGACTGGCATCGCCGCTCCAGCTCGTGTCGATCAGTCCGACCGCCTCTGAAACTTCCTCGAAACGGTTGTTCCCGAGGTTCCGGTAAAGCAGACTGCGTTCGTCATTTTTCTCATCCATATGATTGACGAATGCGTTTTCGAAACCTCTGTAATTGCCGTCTGGTGTAATCACCTCCGTGGTATAGACCCCGACATTGCAAACGAACAAATCAAGCAACCCGTCCCGGTCGTAATCGAAAAAGACCGCACCCGAAGAATGACCGGAGTAGGCTAGTCCGCTTGTATCGCTGATATCTCGGAAAGTTCCGTCGCCAGTGTTTTCGAACATGGCATTGCCGCCGCGCACCGTGGTGACGAACAGGTCCGGGTCACCGTCGTTATCGATATCAGCGAACGACGCGGCGACACTGATCCGATCGCGGAGTGCGATCGCCGGTGTCGTGATATTCTTGAATCTGCCGCCGCCATCATTGCGCCACAGCTGGTTCTCGCCTTTCTGTGTCACGAAGTAGATGTCGAGTTGTTTATCGCCGTCCACGTCCGCTACAGCAACACCGGTGCCGTGGTCATAATGATTCGCCTTGTGCGCGATTGTGACGTCCTCGACTGCATAATTGCGAAACGTGATACCGCTTTCCTCTAGCCGGTCGACGAAGACGAAGTTATTGAATACGGTGAAATCGTCCCGTGTTGCGAGCTGGGTTCGGGCTCGTGCACCCATCCAGGGCGTCTTCCTGACTTCGGTCGGCGTGTACAGGATCTGGTCGGGGAGAAGGAATCTGTCGCCCGACAGAAATCGCCTTGTTGCTGGGCGAGCTTCGGCAAGGACTGATTCGAGATCGCGCTGCAGCAATTCGCGGCCCTTTTCGCTGAGCCCGTCATAGTGCCCTCGAATCTGCATCATTCGGTCAACCAGGACGACTTTCGGGCTGTGGGAAATGACCACGCCCGGATTGTCCGTCGCCTCGGCCACTGGGAGTTTGAAGACCTCGTTGCACAGCCTCCGGATATAGGCGCGGTCGCCGGTAAGGAACTGCCAATGACTCGGGTCAGCACCGTACTCTTGTCCGTATTCAGACAGGACTTTCGGTGTGTCTGTCTCTGGATCAATCGTAATGCTCAGCAGTCCAATGTCATCCCATTGCGGGTGCTTGGAGAACGTTTTCTGAAGATTCGAAAACGCTTCGCATTGGGCCGAGCTGGTTTTGCGGTCGGCCGTGAATATACATGTGACAATCGACACTTTCCCGTGCATGAACGATCCGAGAAATGGATCGCCGTTCTGATCATTGAGGAAGAACTGCGGGAGTTTGACCAGCACCGGCGGGGCGAGCAGTTGGGCGTCAGCGAAAAGGCCGGCAACGAGGATCGGGAGTGCCACAAGTAAGCAACAACGGAGACGGAGAATTTTCATAAAACTTCGCGTGTAGTTGTCGGCGTGTCGTATTGACGAGAGCCTGTTGGTAACAGGACTACCTAAATTAGCGAATCGGTTACAAAAAGCAATGGAAGCCTATCTATTGGCTGTTCGAGAAAGGCGGTTTTGAGCGGCAGTTTGTTAGCCAGCAGCGAGCCTTGGGCAGGATACGCAAGAACTGGCAAGTCGTTCCAACCACTTTCAGAACCTTGAGTCGTAATCAGCGTGGGCCCCACGCCTGCGAACAAATGATCGACGCGTGCCGCGCTACCTGCCCTCCGGCTTCGCCAGATGATACGGCTTGCCGGTCTCGTACAATGCTATGCACGTTCGGATGTACTTGGCGAATTCGGGCTGATCGGTCCCTTTGGCGCTATGCAGCGCGCGCTTGGCAGTCACCAGCGCCTTATCGAATCTACCGGCCTCGGCATACGCTGCGGCCAGCGTGTCGACAATAATCGGCTGCGTCCATGCCGTCAGCTCACAGGCTTTCTCGGCCAGTGCGATTGCCGCTTCACCGTCGCGAAGGTTCGCATCCCAGTGGGTCGCCAGGATGCTCGCCAGGTTATTCAGGATCGACGGCTGCTCAGGCGCGAACTCGAGAATACGCCGGTATACCTGAACCGCACCCGAATCATCACCCCGGCGCGCAAGCAATCGCGCGAGATCGAAATGAAGGGACAGGTTCTCCGGGTCGAGCGTCGCGGCACGGCGCAACAGTTCTTCGGCCTCATCCAGTTCGCCGGCATTCCCCTGGATCTGCGCCAAGCTCAACAATGTATAGACGTGGTCCGTTTTCAAGATCCGGCTCGGCAACATTTCCACAGGATCATCGAGATTTCCGGCCTGCAATCGCAGCGTTTCGCGAAAATGCACTGCCGCCGCTGCGGGACGCCGTTGAAGCAGCAGGGTCTTTGCCAGGAAGTAGTGGGCCAATTGCAGGTCGGGATCGAAGGCAATCGACTGCCGGCCTAATTCTGCCGCTTCTTCGTATCTCT
>Ga0302123_10003403_pt1 | contig 10615 bp, 8 predicted proteins | sample CB21_321_MG_FD_203109 | JGI IMG/M metagenome (GOLD analysis project Ga0302123, IMG submission 203109) | Marine microbial communities from Western Arctic Ocean, Canada - CB21_32.1 | ecosystem: Environmental > Aquatic > Marine > Oceanic | place: Canada: Western Arctic Ocean | collected 2017-09-28 | reverse complement strand
GCGGGGTTGTGTCCCGGGGCATCAAGCAGGCATTGTAAGCCCCGGTGTGAGCGCGGGCCTCGGTGATCGTGTGGGAGCGCGTCGGCAGATTATCGACTTGTGGAGGGAGACCGGTGGAGACGACGATCGACGCCATGGGTAGACGCGGCCTGGCGGGTGTGGGCCCCGCAGAGCTTTGGTAGAAGGGTAGTGGCCGCTCCGCTCAAGCACGGTCTAGGCAGATCAGCGGTTGCGCGGCTGGCTCGCAACATTGAGCGCGCATGGCCCGCATTCGATAGCGAAGGTTTTACCGCCGCGTCGATGCGTGGGCTGGCGCGGCTTGAGCTGAAGCCGCGGGTTGGTCATATTGCGGCCCAGTTGGCGACCTTTCTTCCAGGCGACTATGGCAAAGCACTTGCGATAGTGGTCCGGGCCTCCGAGAGGTGGGATCACGGCGGCGACGGCGAGCCGCTGCGCGGCTTTGCGGCCTGGCCGCTGTTTCATTTCATCGAGCATCACGGCACGGGCGACTTCACGCGTTCCATGGCCGCGCTCCGCTCGATGACGCATCTGTTCTCGGCGGAGTTTGCTATTCGTCCGTTCATCGCTCGCTACCCAAAGCGCGCATTTGCCGAGCTCCAGCGATGGACGACAGACGCCAGCGAACACGTACGCCGGCTCGCGTCGGAGGGGGCTCGTCCGCGGTTGCCGTGGGCTACGCGGGTACCGGCGCTGATTGACGACCCAACTCCGGTGCTGGCCCTGCTCGACAGGCTCAAAGACGAACCGGCGTTGTACGTGCGGCGTTCCGTCGCGAACAACCTGAACGACATCGCGAAGGATCATCCAGACCGGGTTCTTGATCTGTGCGAGGCTTGGCTCGATGGCGCATCCGAAGAGCGTCGTTGGATCGTTCGACATGCCACCCGCACTCTGGTCAAAGCGGGCCATCCCAGGGTGTGGGCGCTGTTGGGATTCACCCGGCGCCCGCAGGTTGCGCTGTCCGAGATCGCCGTGTCGCCCAGACGCGTGCGCGTTGGCGACGATGTGTCCTTTACGTTCCAGCTTACGAGTACCGCACGCGTCGATCAGCGTTTGGTTGTGGACTATGCCATTCACTTCGTCAAAGCGTCTGGCGCGGGTCGGCCCAAGGTCTTCAAGCTCAGAGTCGTCAAGGTGGCTCCGCGGCAGGTCACCACATTGTCGTGTCGCCACTCGTTCCGCAGGATCTCGACGCGCACGTACTATCCGGGGCTGCACGCGATCGAGGTGCTTGTAAACGGCAACATTGAGGGGCGGGCTGAATTCGCGCTGATTCCCGCGCGTTAATGCCTGCGCTCGAGGCAGCAGCGATGCCGGCGCGCAGGTATTTCGGGCGCCCCGGAGTGGACTCGGGCACCTATAATTTCACGGGTGAAGATCTACACGAAAACTGGCGACAGCGGCGACACCTCGCTCTTCGACAACACACGGGTCTCGAAGGCCGACGCCCGTGTCGATGCATACGGCGAGGTTGACGAGCTGAATGCTTGTCTGGGCGCAGCGCGTTCCGCCGGCGTCGGTAGCGACCTTGCTGCGTCGCTGGAGTTGATCCAGAAAGATCTGTTTGCGCTCGGCGCGCGCCTGGCCGATCCATCCGCTCGGATCGCACCGAGGGTTACCAAAGCTGCGATCACGGCGGAGGCTGTGGAGCGGCTCGAACAGCTAATCGACCGACTCGAAACAGAGATGCCCCCGCTGCGAAGCTTCATCCTGCCCGGCGGCTCGATCGCCGGGGCTCTGCTGCATCTGGCTCGTACCGTGTGCCGGCGGGCGGAGCGTCGTGTCATCGCGTTGGGATCGGATGCCGTGGAATCGGTTCTGGTCGTGTATCTGAACCGCCTGTCGGATCTGCTGTTCGTGATGGCGCGGGCGGTGAACCATCGTGCGGGCGAACCGGAAGTGGAGTGGTAGCAGGAAGTCCGCGCGCGGTGGAGGACGACGCCTACGCCTCCTGCGCGCGCAATGCTGGCCGTCACTACGAGAACTTTCCCGTGGCGTCGCTGCTCCTGCCGCGCCACGCCAGACGACATGTCGCGGCGGTGTACGCGTTTGCTCGCGCCGCTGATGATTTCGCGGACGAAGGGGAGTGGACCGCCCCGGAACGGAAGCAGCTTCTGGACGGCTGGGCCCATCGGCTACGGCAGGCGATATCGACCAATGAGCCGGGCGTTCCGCCCAGGGCTGGCGAGCCTTCCAACACAGAGGACATCTTTGTCGCGCTCGGAGGAACCATTCGCGAATGTTCGCTGCCATTGGGCCTGTTCGAGGATCTATTGAGCGCGTTTCGGCAGGACGTGGACGTGACTCGCTACAACACGTGGGCGGAGCTGCTGGACTACTGTCGCCGCTCGGCAAATCCGGTGGGGCGTCTTGTGTTACGTATTTCGGGCAAGACGGAGGCGCAGCTCGACGCGTGGTCTGACGACATCTGCACGGCGCTGCAGCTCACCAACTTCTGGCAGGATGTCACAGAGGATTACGAGCGTGGCCGCGTGTATCTGCCCCTTGAAGAGCAGCAGCTGCATGACGTGCGAGAAGAGGATCTCGCCAAAGGGTGCATCACGCCTGCCTGGCAGCAGGCGTTGTCGGCGGCCGCGCTCCGGACGCGCGATCTCTTCGAGTCGGGCAGACCGCTCTGCGATTCACTACGGGGGCGGTTGCGCTACGAGCTTCGGGCAACGTGGCTGGGGGGCACACGCGTGCTCGATCGCCTTGGCGATGTTGGCTTTGATGTCGCGAGGCGGCGGCCGACCCTCGGTGCCCTCGACGTGCCGCGCATTGCGTGGCAGATGCTCGCATGGACGACTCACCGTGTTCCACTCGCATACGGTGGCCGCGTCGGTCCGAGCGAGCGGACCGACCCGCCATGTCTGCTTCGCCGGGTCGCAAAGCGACCCGGCCCAGGCAGGGGCGGCCCATGAGTCGCGACACCAGTTTCTACTATTCGTTTCTCGTGCTGCCTGCGCGGAAACGGCGTGCGATTGTCGCCGTGTGGGACTTCTGTCGCGCTGTTGACGACGCGGTGGATGAGGCGGCCGACAGCGTCGCACCGGAGGATGCAGCTGCCGAGTTGTCGATGTGGCGCGCCGAACTGGGGGCCTGCTATGCGGGAGCAGGAGCCGGCGGTCCGAGCACGACGCAGGGGAAGACGCTGCAGCCTTACATCAGGGAGTTCAATCTGCCGCGCGCACCGTTTGAAGACTTGATCGACGGTGTGGCGATGGATCTCGAGCACGCCCGGTATCCCACGTTCGAGGCGCTCGCGGAATACTGCCGACGCGTCGCATCGACGGTTGGTCTCGTCTGTATAGAGATCTTCGGGTACAGGGATCCGGCGTCGCGCACCTACGCGGTGAACCTTGGCATGGCGTTGCAGTTGACCAACATCATTCGGGATGTGGCGGCCGATCTCCGGCAGGGACGCGTGTATCTGCCAGTCGAGGATCTTGTTCGGTTCGGCGTCACCGAGGAGGCGCTGAAGCAGGGGACGGTGACGCCGCCCGTTCGGGAGCTACTTCGGTTCGAGTGCGAGCGGGCGCGGGAATACTACGACCGCGCGGCGGCCGACAGGCCGCAGGTGGACGCGCGCAGTCTGGTGGCCGCTGAAATCATGGGCGGGATCTATTTCGGGATACTGCAGCGCATCGAACGGGCCGAATACGACGTGTTCAGTCGCCGCATCCGTGTGCCTCGTCCTCAGCGAGCGTTGATCGCGCTGCGAATCTGGGCACGGACCATCCCCTCGAGGCTCAGGCCGGCAGTCCCAGAGCCGAAAGATCGGGATTGACCACCGATGCGATCGTGGTCGGCGCGGGTTTCGCCGGTCTGAGTGCGGCCACCGCGTTGGCTGAGCAGGGTGCGCGAGTGCTCGTGCTTGAGGCGCGACCGACGCTCGGTGGGCGCGCGACGGCTTTCACTGATCCTGCGACCGGGGAACGTGTGGACAACGGGCAGCACGTGCTGTTTGGCTGCTACGACGAGACGTTCCGTTTTCTCCGGCGGATCGGCGCCGAAGCCAACCTGCGGCTGCAAAGCCGGTTGGCAGTGGACATCATCGACCGCGAGGGGCGCTGGTCGCGCTTGGCATGCCCCGCGTTGCCATCGCCGTTTCACCTACTGGTCGGCGTGATGAGCTGGAGTGCGCTCGGCTGGCGGGACCGACTGGCCGTGTTGCGCATGCGCAGTGCGATACGAGGCCCAGGGAGCAGTCCGTCGCCAGGTGAATCTGAGACGGTGCGTCAGTGGCTGCTGCGCTACGGTCAGACTCCGAGATTGACTGAGGTGCTCTGGGAGCCACTCGCGGTGGCCGCGCTGAACCAGTCGATTGACAGTGCCGCGGCCGCGTCTTTCCTCAGCGTGCTGGAGCGGATGTTCAACGGCGGTCCTCGCGGAGCGGCACTGGCCTTGCCGCTCAAGCCTCTCGACGAGCTGTACGCACATCCCGCGCGAGAGTACATCGAGCAGCGAGGGGGTACGGTCCAGACCAACGCCGTCGCCAGAGTCGAGTGCCCGGGTGATGCCAGCGTCGCGGGTTCGCCGGGCTCCGGGCTCCGCGTGCGGGTCCGAGACGAGTCGATGACCGCCGCCGCGGTTATTTGCGCCGTGCCGTGGCATGCGCTGTCCGACGTGTTTCCCGACCGCCCGGCGGTGCTGAGGCCGGTGCTGGAGGCCGCCGCACACACCGAGGCGTCGCCGATCGTGACGGTGAATCTCTGGTTCGACCGGGTCGTCACGGAGCGGACGCTGGTCGGATTGCCAGGCCGGACCCTGCAGTGGGTGTTCGACAAGCGAGCGGTCTTTGGCGAACAGGCATCGCACCTGTCGCTGGTGTCGAGCGGCGCTGAGGACGTGGTGTCCAGAAGCAACGAGGAATTGATCGCGCTGGCAGTGAAGGAAGTGTGCGACGCGATACCCGCCGCCCGATTCGCGGCGTTGGTCCGCGGTGTGGTTGTTCGCGAGAAGCGAGCATCGTTCTCGGTCGCGCCAGGCCAGCCGCCACGTCCCACCACGCGGACCGGCGTGCCGGGATTGTTTCTGGCGGGCGACTGGATCGATACGGGCCTGCCAGCTACCATCGAAGGCGCCGTCGTGAGCGGGCACATCGCGGCGTCTCTCGCCGCACCTGCAGTTCCATGAATTCGATAGTTGTCCACTACCAGGAGATCGCGCTCAAGGGTAAGAACCGCCCTTGGTTCATCGGGCGGCTTGTACGGAACCTTCGCAGCGCCGTGTCAGATCTTGACGTGAAGGCCGTGCGTTCCCTGATGGGGCGGATCGAGATCGTGCTGGGTCCGGGCTCGACGCGGGAAGAAGTGGGCGAACGCGTCCGCCGCACGTTTGGCATCGCAAACTTTTCGTATGCGGGTCGGACGTCGCTGGATGTCGACGCATTGGCTGCCGCGATTCTGATGGATCTCGGCGATCGGACGTGCAGCAGCTTCCGTGTGTCGGCTAAGCGGGCCGACAAGCGGTTTCACCTCACATCGCCTCAGGTGGAGCGCGAGGTCGGCGGACGTATCCAGGAGGCGCGTGGCTGGAAGGTTGACCTCAGCAACCCCGAGCTCGTCGTGCATGTGGAGTTGCTATCGGATGAAGCGTTCTACTGTTTCGGCAAGGAGCGAGGTGCAGGCGGGCTGCCGACCGGAACCGCCGGACGCGTCGCCTGCCTGCTGTCGGGCGGAATCGATTCGCCGGTGGCCGCTCACCGCATGATGAAACGCGGCTGCGCGGTGACGTTCGTGCACTTTCACAGTTATCCAATCCTGTCCCGCGCGTCGCAGGAGAAGGCGCGTGAGCTGGTGGCGCTGCTCACCCAGTGGCAGCATCGGTCGCGACTGTTCCTCATTGCGTTCGGCGAGATCCAGCAGCAGGTCCTGCTGGCGGTTCCCGGCCCGATGCGCGTCATCGTGTACCGACGACTGATGATGCGGATCGCCGAGCGCATAGGCCGGGCGCGGGGCGCGCAGGCACTTGTGACCGGTGACGTGGTGGGCCAGGTGGCGTCGCAGACACTTGAGAACCTCGCGGTTGTCGAAGACGTCGTCACGTTGCCGGTGTTTCGGCCGCTGATTGGCATGGACAAAGACGAAATCACGGCTGAGGCCATTCGGTTGGGGAGCTATCCAATTTCCATCATTCCGGATCAGGATTGCTGCACGCTGTTTACGCCGCGCAACCCGCAAACCAAGTCCCGACTGGCGAATATCGAAGCCGCTGAGCGCGCGCTCCCGATCGAGGAGCTCGTCGATCGCGCCGTGGCTGAAGCGGTCGTGGAAGACACCCAATACCCGGTGGTAGGATCTGAAATCGAGGTAACTGCATAGTGGCGACAGCAAACTCGCGCTTACGAAAAGCAACAGGCAAGTCAGGAAGCATCAACCAGGGTGGCTCGGCGTTCGCCAGGATCGAAGCGACTCTTGGAGAGTCGGCCGGACTGCTCGAGCACCGGTGTAAGACCATCCCCCGGAAGAATCTTCACCTGCCCGGCCCGGATTTTGTTGACCGGATCCACATGGGTTCGGATCGGCCCGTGCGCGTGTTGACCAGCCTGCAGACACTGTTCAACGGCGGCAGGCTGGCCGGTACCGGCTACGTGTCAATCCTGCCGGTCGATCAGGGTATCGAGCACTCAGCCGGCGCGTCGTTCGCGCCCAATCCCGCCTACTTCGACTCCGAGAACATCGTAAAGCTCGCGATCGAGGGAGGCTGCAATGCCGTCGCCTCAACGCTCGGCGTGCTTGGGTCGGTCGCGCGGCGGTATGCGCACCAGATTCCGCTGATCGTCAAGCTCAACCACAACGAGTTCATCTCCTATCCGAATGCTTTCGATCAGATCCGCTTCGCGAGCGTCAATCAGGCGTTCGACATGGGGGCAGTCGGAGTTGGCGCGACGATCTACTTCGGTTCCGAGGAGTCGAAGCGGCAGATCCGGGAAGTGGCGGAGATGTTCCAGCACGCGCACGAGCTGGGCATGTTCACGGTGCTCTGGTGCTATCTGCGCAATCCAGCCTTCAAGACGAAGGACGCGGACTATCACGTGGCCGCAGACTTGACGGGCCAGGCGAATCATCTGGGTGTGACGATCCAGGCCGACATCATCAAGCAGAAACTTCCTGAAACCAACGGCGGGTTCGACGCGCTCAAGTTCGGCAAAACGCACAAGGCCGTCTACTCGAAGCTGTCGTCGGATCATCCGATCGATCTGACCCGGTATCAGCTTGCGAACTGTTACATGGGCCGTTCGGGCCTGATCAATTCAGGCGGCGCGTCCTCAGGGGCGAGCGACCTGAAAGAAGCGGTCACGACGGCTGTCATCAACAAGCGCGCGGGCGGCATGGGCCTGATCTCGGGACGGAAGGCGTTTCAGCGGCCGATGCGCGACGGTGTCGCGCTTCTCAATGCGATTCAGGACGTCTATCTCGCTAAGGAAGTAACGGTCGCGTAGTCTCCTGTGTTCAGGGGCCTAGTAGTGCTCGGGCGACGGCCAGAAGGCCTCGTTCCGTTCTGCGGCGACAAGCGCTGGCTGCGACGGCGGACGAGTCTTCATCCGGAGGAGCCCGACGATGACTACAAGAATCCGTATCTTCACCGGAGCGGGCGTTCTGGCGATTCTGGCACTCGCGGGTGTCTGGTTCCTGAGCAGCCCGGACGGTCCCGACAGCACGGCGTCGGCGATCGCCGGTCCAGTCGAGCCGTACCTGCGACTGGCGCTGTCCCGCGACGTGTCCACCGGCGCGGTCGACATCACCCGCTCAGCGGTGATCGAGAGCGCGGTCCGCCCACTCACCGGCATGGGTGGCTACTACGCCGTCCTGGACGGCAGCGACGGTGTATTGTCGGCGTCGCCATTCGCCTTCCCCACGCACGAGATCGATGAGTACCGAGACGCTGATGGCGCGATGGTCATGGCGCGAGAAATCGAACTTACAAGCCAGTCGGTGATCGTGTTTCTGCCCTTCGATGAGGGCGCGACAGCGGTTCGGATTCTTGACGCCAGCGGAGAGGTCGTGACCTCGCTCGACGCTGCCTCTCTTGACGCGGCGTCTGTCACCGCGGCAAGCGAGGGCCTCGCGACGGGTGGGAATTCAGGCGCGCGGGGGGTGCTCGACGGCTTCCTTTCAGCCATCGAAACGCCACTGGAGGCGGCCTCGCTCGCGGATCTGGAGGCCCAGTTTCCGCACATTCTCTTCGGCTCCAGCTTCGCCGATCTGTCGGGCCCCCATCAGGGGAGCGTCGAGGACGTCATTCCGATCGATGCGGCGGTCGCGGTCGCTCCGTACATGGCCGATGCATTGTTCGATGCGTTGTCGGAGCTGGGCGAGCGGAGTCCGCTGCTCCTTGGATCGATAGCGAGCATCGCCCTGGTCGAGTATCCGGGCGCCGGTATTTTCGAGATTCCCGACTGCGAGGGCACGCCTGTGGAAGTGCAGCGGGGTGCCTCCGCGGTGGGTAACCAGATCGTGATCAATTTCCGCGACTCGATCGGCGGGGACCTCTACATCGTCGGCGCCGACGTGGTTCGCAAGGGCTTGGCTCACGAGTCGGTGCACGCCTTCAACCGGCTCATGGACAACGCCAGCCACGTGGTGGAGGAACGCCTGCCACCTGACGTGGTGACACATGTCAACGACATGCGTGACAACCTCGGGCACCTCGATGGCGTGATGAGTGGAACCTGGAGCCAGATGCAGGCGAGCGCGCAGGTGGCCTACAGCGGCTACGGCAGCTACGAGGGTGACAACTGGAAGTGTGCGTATCCTGGCGACGGGGGAGCCGTCGAGGCGGGTTTCAAACGGGGCTATGGATCGAAGTCGGTGTTCGAGGATGTCGCGACGTACGTTGAGATGTTCTACGACGAGAACGAACCCTTCGCGTCGCACGGTGTGTGTCAGCAGTTCTCTGGACTGACCGACGAGGTACCCCGCCCGCAGTTGCTGGCGTTCGCCAAACTGAATTTCCTTCGCGGACTGGGCCTGGTCACCGAATCTGACTACGAAGCGTGCGTGCAAAGCGCCGACCCAGCGAACGAGGACGGTTTTTCGCTTTCCGACGGCGACTACACACAGGGCTTGAAGGCCGGCGGCATCAATCAGGAATCCAACATCCTCAACGCGGAGGAGGGTTCGCGATTCGTCGTCCTGGGATCGACCTCCACCGCGCAGGCGATGTTCCAGATCTTTGCCCGTCCTCCGTACTACAGTCCGGTGGGGTTTCACCGCCTCGATGACACGCTCGGCTGGCTGACGCCGTACATCAATCTCCAGGGCCTCAAGCGGCGCAACCTGCTTACCTGGCAGGCCACGAATATCGACACGGACAATCCTTCCCAACTCACGCGGTACACGCGGATCTCCAGCGGTGGCTTCGCGCTTGTCGTCAACAACACGTCCCTGCAGACCAAGGGCTACGCCTTCTTCGTGCCGATGGAAGACTGGCTGGGCAGGCAGACGACCGTGCTCGATCTGGTCTGGTTCCGCTTGGAGAGCAACTAATGACACTTTCGTGCTCGGCCGTCGACCTGCGGCGGATGCTCGGCGCGGCGATCGTGGTGGGCGTCGTGGTCAGCATCGTCGCGACCGGAGCCCCGGCCGTCGCACAGGACAGCGAACCGGCCGATCGCGCCCTGCTTGTGGTGCTCGACGTGTCCGGCAGCATGAACGAGGAGGTGCCTGGTGGAGTCAAGCGCGACCTCGCGAGACGGGGGCTCTTGCGTACGTTCGAGACGCTCCCCGAGGGCATGCTCACTGGCCTCCGACTGCTCGGTCAGGGTGCGTCCGACGACGAATGCGCCGCCTCCCAAAGCGCGGTGGAGTTCGCTCCTTTCGTGACGTCCGACTGGGAGGCGGCGCTTGACGGCGTGCGGTGGGACGGTGCGACACCCCTCGTGTACTCGATGCGCGAAGCGCTTGAGGAGCTACGGCAGGTAAACGCGGTCCGCCGCGAGATGTTGATCGTCGGGGATGGCCAGGAGACCTGCGGCGAGGACCCCGTCGGCGTGGCGCGGGAGGAGGCCGGCGATATCCGAATTCATACGATCAGTCTGGGTGAGGCCGTCTCGCACCAGCTGGCCGGCATCGCGCTCGTCACCAATGGCACGTACCAGCGGGCCTTCGACGAGACGACGTTCGACGAGGCCACCGGCGTCAGCGTGCCGACCGCCGACCAGTCGCCTCCCGCTGGTGCCGCCCCCGCCGCCGGTGGCATGGGCGGCGCGTCAAGCCGACTCGAAGTCATCCTTGACGTCTCCAACAGCATGTGGGGGCAGGTGGACGGCCGGGCCAAGATCGAGCTGGCGCGTGAGGCGCTCGGCGGCGCACTCGCCGATTTCCCCGCCGACGTGCCGGTGGGCTTGCGCGCCTACGGACATCGCGTCAGCTTCGAGGACCAGGCGGGAGGCTGCGTGGACACCGAGCGGCTGCTTGCTCCCGCGTCTGGCAACGCCCCCGAGGTTGTTGCGCTGGCCAGCTCACTGATGCCGCGTGGCCAGACACCCATCGCCCGCAGTCTTGAAGACGCCGGCGCCGATCTGCGCGCCGAGGGCGGCGCCGCGGTCATTCTCCTCGTCAGTGACGGCGTTGAGTCGTGCGGCGGGGAT
>Ga0302123_10003400_pt1 | contig 10619 bp, 10 predicted proteins | sample CB21_321_MG_FD_203109 | JGI IMG/M metagenome (GOLD analysis project Ga0302123, IMG submission 203109) | Marine microbial communities from Western Arctic Ocean, Canada - CB21_32.1 | ecosystem: Environmental > Aquatic > Marine > Oceanic | place: Canada: Western Arctic Ocean | collected 2017-09-28 | reverse complement strand
GTCGGCACGCAGCCCTTCTCACGCTGTCGCTCGATAAAATTCAGCAGGGTTTCACCTGCTTCGATTTCGTATGCCTCGCCATCGAGATATGCGCGCTTATTCATGATGCAGCGTCCTCGCGAAAATACGGCTTAAGTTCATCATTAAAGTACATCAAAGCGTTCCTGATTGGCAACGGTATGCCGCCGCCGTGGGCACAGAGGCTGCCTTTCTCCATTGTCTCGATCAGGTCTTCGAAGAGTTGGCGATCGATCAGCGCGCCGCCCTCGATGGCACCGGTCACCAGCTCATGACCACGGGTCGAACCGAGCCTGCAAGGAAAGCACTTGCCGCAGGACTCGAAGGCGCAGAAATCGAGGATGTGCTCGACGTAGCGGATCATCGGAAACGACTCGGGCACGCAAACGACGCTGCCGTGGCCAAGCAGAAAGCCACTGTTTCTGAAGGACTCGAAATCAACAGTCAGTGAATCGATTTTGGCGAGCGGCACCAGCCCGCCGAGCGGCCCGCCGATGTGCAAGGCCTTGACCGGCTGCCGGAATCCCTGGCCAAGCTCGTTGACCACGGTGGACAGAGGCGTGCCCATCGGCACCTCAAAGAGGCCCGGGCGGTTGAACGTCCCGTCGAGACACAGCAGCTTGGGGCCGGCCGACTTCTCGGTGCCGACAGCAGCATAAGCAGCGCCGCCGTTTGCAACGATCTCGTGGATGTTGGCGAAGGACTCGACGTTGTTGACGACCGTCGGCTTGCCAAACAGCCCTTCCGTCGTCGGGAAAGGCGGGCGCACATCAACTTCCGGCCGGCGGCCTTCGATCGAAGCGAGCAAAGCTGTTTCTTCGCCGCAGATATAGGCACCCGCACCGACCACGACCTTGAACGAAAACGAGAAACCCGAGCCGCAGATGTTGTCGCCGAGCAAGCCGCAGCCTTCGAGCTCCCGGATGGCGCGTCCGATGACCTGGACTGCATCGGGATACTCGGCGCGGATGTACAGGCACCCTTCGTCGGCGCCGACCGCGTAACCGGCAGCCATCATACCGAAGAGCACGCTGTGCGGCTGCTGCTCGAGCAGGTAGCGGTCAATGTAGGCACCCGGGTCGCCTTCGTCGGCGTTGCAGACGATGTACTTCTTGTCGCCCGGCGCTTCTTTGGCAGCGTTCCACTTGAAACCGGTCGGGAACCCTGCGCCGCCGCGGCCGCGAAGGCTCGAGGTCTGGACCTCGGCGATGAGTTCATCGCCGGTCTTCTTCAGCACAACATCGCGAAACGCCGCGTAATAGCTGTCGACACCGGGAAATTCGGCTGTGAGGATGGGGGTCTCGAGCAGGGATTCGACGTGGTAGAGGTCTTTCGAACCAGTGCCGTCTTTGCCAATGACCCCGTCGAGCTGGTCGATCGCAGTACCGGAGTAGTTCCAGCCGTCATAGTAGAACGCCGCGTTCTCGTGGCAACGGCCGAGGCAGGTGATGGTGCCGATCTCCGACTCGTCCATGTGCTTCTTGAGTTCATCGACAACCTTGTCCTGGGTGCCAGCACAGAGACAGGCGCTGCCGTCGCAGACCAGGGCCTTTTTCGAGGCAACCTCTTCACTGATCAGGTCATAAAAGGACGCAGCGCCGAAGGTGATCGCTTCACCGATGAGGTATTCCTTCGCCAGCAGCACGTGATCGGGTGCCGATGCAGGGGTGGCACCGATCTTGACGATGCGGTCGAAAAGATTGTCGTCCAAGCCTTTGCGGCCGGACAACGCGCTGATATTCCTGGACATGCACAATCCCGCGGTAAGCCCAGTGCCCGGGCAAATAAACCGTAACTGCCTCACAATGGCTGGAGGCAACCCGACTAGCTTATGGGTGTTACAGTTTGATTACTAATAGGATAGCAATATTTATACCCGATTGCAAGGAGAAACTGGTGATGCGCAAGGCCCCGGTTCTCGTGCAACCGTCACAGCATGCCCGGGGCCGTTTTGGCAGAGGACGGCGCCTTTACACACCACGCACATTCTGCGGGTTAGCGTAAACTGTCGCGCGCGATCCGCGGCAGAAGGCGATCAACGACATACCCCAATACTCACACATGTCGACTGCCAGGGTCGAGGGTGCGGAGACCGCAGCCAGGTATGGAATACCCGCGCGCCAGGCCTTTGAGACGATCTCGAACGACACACGGCCGCTGACGAACAGGATGTCGGCACCGCCGATGTCATCGGTCTCGAGCAGGAAACCGGCGACCTTGTCGACGGCGTTGTGGCGGCCGATATCCTCGAAAACACAGAGGCATTCGCCGTCGAGCCGGAACGCTGCTGCAGCGTGGATGCCGCCGGTCTCGTCAAACACGCGCTGGCGCCGGCGCATGGTCTCGGCCAACCCGGGCAGGATGCCGACGTCGAGGACGCCTCGCGGCTCGAGCGGGTCGCCGGTCAGGTTCAGGTCTGCCAGGTCACGGGTACCGCAAACACCGCAGGCAGCGTTGATCAACAGTGACCGCTTCGACTGCAGGTTCTCGCACAGAAACACCTCGGGGATCTGGAAATCAGCTCCGACGGTGACGCCGCTGTCAGGGTCTTTCTCCTCACTGTAAGGGAATTGGTCTTTGCACTGCTTGACCACACCCTCGGTAAACAGCAGACCGGTGACCAGCCGACAGTCGTCGCCGGGCGTGCGCATCGTGACGGTAAAGGGATTGCCGTTGATCGTCACCTGCAACGGCGCTTCAACCGTCAGCAAGTCCGTAACCTCCGTGGCAACGCCTGTCTCGTATTTGATACCTTTTGCTGATTTGCTGGACATAGAGGAATGTAGCGCGGCAAGTCGTTATGGGTAAAACGCCGACGCCGAAAAGGTAATCGGGTGAAACCCGGAGCGCTAAAAGATTACGCTGCAGGGCAACAATTACCGAACAGTGTTACCTGCCGAGCTGCCAGATGTCAATGCGGCTGATGCTGACATGACCGTTGAAATACGACACGACCCCATCGGATGTCGGGTCGTCATCGGAGTCGACCTTCTGCAGATCGTGTCGATAGTCACCGGTCGCCTCGTCGCGAACAAAACAGGAGCCGTAAGACGTGCGACCGACATTGGTGTGGACGACGCTCCAGTTATCATCGGGTGTATGCGGCATATTCACATTCCAGGTGATCGGTTTCGAAAAGGCATCGTCGCGGGCCCGAAGATCGGCCAGGGCAGCATCGAGGAATTCCCGCTGGTGACGACAAAGGTCATCAACGGTGGCAGCCGGCAGATGCTGCTCGTCCGCCCACTGCCTGTACGTCTCGGGCTGCAGGCACTGCGACAGGGCGATGCCGGGAACGCCTGCGATATTCGCTTCCAGGCAAGCGCCGACAGTGCCGGATGACACAATAAAGGAGACGCCGAGGTTGGAACCCATGTTGATTCCCGAGACAATCAAGTCCGGCGGCTTCGGGCAGAGATGATTCAGGGCCAGGTTCACACAGTCTGCCGGACGGCCGTTGATGCTGTAGCCGGTTACCCCACACAAATCCCGCTCTTCCACCTGCAACCTGCCGAACCGTGTCATCGCTTTGCCGGTCCAGCTTTGCTCCTCCTGCGGCAGCGCGATCGTGAGGTCGCCCATCTCTCGCAGGTAATCGGCGGTGAACGGCAACAGCGGCGAGTTCCAGCCATCGTCATTGGTAAGAAGAATGTTCATGGGATGATGCGCTCCAGGGCCATGCCGCGCGAGGCTTTTACGGCGATCAGATCGCCGGCAGCAACGTGAGAGGCAATGTGTTGACGTAGATCCTCGATGTCCTCGAACGCATCGAGACCGAACGACCGCGCGGCCTTCGCCATCAACGGCCCGAACGGCAGAATCCCGGCGTTCGGCAGACGCTCACAGGCATATGCCAGAACCCTCGCGTGATATTGAGACGTGTCCGGCCCGAGTTCGAGCATATCGCCCAGGACGATATGGACGTGTCCGCAGCTATGGGATGCCGATGCCAGCCAGTCGAGCAGTGCTTTGACGCTGTCCGGGTTGGCGTTGTAGGCATCGTTGATCCACGTGACGCCGTCGTGCTCGACAATGCGCGTACGCATCTCCGGCAGCCGACACGCTGCCAGCCCTTCAACGATACAGTCATCCTCGATGCCCAGCACCTGGGCAACCGCAAAAGCGATTCCGGCATTCATCGCCTGATGCGCGCCCGGGAGCGCCCAAGAAAATTCGACGTCACGACCACCCCGGCAAACGCTCACTCTCGCCGACGTAAGATCGCCACCGCAATATGTTACTTCCACGTCGGCGCCGTCCCCGGCGTTTCCGACGGTGACCACACGGTCCACAGGCAGGCTCGGGGCGATCTGCGGGTGATGTCGCAGGTGCACCGGCAGAATCGCGGATCCATGGTCGCCAAGTTTCGAGAACACCCCGGCTTTCTCCCGCACCACGCCGTCGATGCTCCCGAGTCCCTCGAGGTGTACCGGCCCGACATTAGTGAGAATCGCGATGTCCGGCTCAGCCAATGCGGTCAGCAGACGGATCTCACCAGGGCCGCTTGTACCGAGCTCGAGCACGGCGCCGCGATGTTCCGGCGTGAGACGCAGCAGATTCTGCGGCACGCCGACATGATTGTTTGTGTTGGCCGTCGTAGTGAGCACGGCGCCATCGAAATACTGCGACAGCACAGAACCGACGATTGTTCTGGTACTGGTCTTGCCGCTGCTGCCGGTGATTGCGACCATCTTCAAATTCGGAAAGTTGCCACGGTGCAGCCGTGCAATGGCCTGATAGGCCGCAAGCGTGTCACCGACGCACAGACATGGCGTCGTCCCGCCCGTCGCCGTCACGATCGCGTCGACCATCTGCTCATCGACGCACAGGGCGGCGGCGCCCTGGTCCACGGCGGCAGCGGCAAACTCATGACCGTCGAAGTGCTCACCGCGTAAAGCCAGGAACATGTCACCGTGCCCGAGGGTACGCGTGTCTGTCCCGATCACCGATACCGCAGGTAACGGGATATCGGCGGGTACGACACGGGCGGCCGCAGCTTCAACAAGTTCTTGCCAGTCAAACATGAACATTGTTTTCCGGAAAATCGATTACATGCCGTTGGATACACACAAAGAATTAGCGCAAATCCCCAAGATTAAAAGACGGAACAGAAGAAAGCGGCGCGACAACGGGAAGTTCGTCCGGCAGCGAGCAAGCAATTGCAGTCATCGAGCGGGCCTCCGGTCTTGTCGATATTGTAACGCTGGGCATGTCGCGGATGACGAAGTTATTGCCGCCGTGGCTGGCAAAGATCAGAGGGGGTGGGGCGGGGTATCGCGCAGAAACTGCTGCTCGGGTGCGTACACGATCAGGCCGCTGCACAGCAGCATACCCACAACATCACAAACACGCGTGATCGCCTTGAGCTGCAGGGGGAACGAAATCTGCTGCACTTAAAGGCAGCCACACCGGACGCGCTCGATGCATCCAATTGCTCACCCGCTGCCGGCAGGAAGACATCCTCGATGCCATGCGAAGGAACATGTCTCAGAGCCCTTACATCAACGTCCCGGCGTTCGCCCGACAGCACAACCCGAATGCGCGGGACAGGATATTCGAGCAAATGCTGGAAGACGTCGGCGATAAAGAATGGACAGAGTCATTGTTTCTGCGCCAGCCGACCAACGCAGTAACGACCGCAGATCTAATCGATACTACCGGCAGCATTTGGACCATGCTGCAGCCACAGGAAACCAAGCCCTGCAAAAACAGCTCCAACATACACAACACCTCGAGACCATCCCCGAACAGGTCGACGCACTTCGAGACAGAGGATTGAAATGATCATTGACACACTCACCGGCCTCCGCAAACAGATTGATCGTGGCCAGGAATTGCTCGCCATGTTCGAAGACGCAAACCGGCACTACACCAGCGCCAACATGATCGAACCCGAGGACATCGTCGAGATCATGCGCAAAAAGAGTGAGTTCGTCATCAGCTTCGACGATGACCGTAAGCAGAACGCCGACGCCGTGCTCGACCCGCTCTCGACCGCCGAACAGCTGGAACGCACGCTGCTGCTGGACGACCTCAGGTCGGTTATCGAGAACATGCTGACGATCGATCGCAAGAATGAAATGCTGGTCACACGACTACTGCTCACCAAGCCGTCGAAACACAATTGAGCTACGTGATGTCCGCATGAGATTCTGACCTTGTCGCCACGACTATCGACGTCCCGCCCGGCAGCAATCAAATGAACCGCTGAAGTAAAATTAAGCCCGAACGCGTCCGGGTAGCCAGCGACAACAGCCAGGGCAATGGCGCCCCCTCACCGTCGGGCGTTTTTTGTGCCCGCACGTCGCCTATGATTGCAACAGCAAGTCGCACTGCTACCTTGTGCCGTCAGAACCACACACACACCAGACTGCCCCATGCCCGTGCATAAATCATTGAGACACCCTCGCATCCTGACAGCAGCCGCAGCCTTCGCACTTGTGGTGCAATTACCCGGCACGGCCAGCCCGGCCAACGATGAGGCAGCCATTCGAAAAACCTATATCTACTGCCTCGCCGCGGTGCGGCAGAAGAATGTCAAGGCATTCCTGAACCGAATCGACACCGAATCTGCCGCCGGCACTTCATTGGCTGCGTTGAGTCATGCCGAACTCAAGAAAATGTTATCGGAGGAGGCCGCACAAATTCCGCGAACAGTTGTCGTCACTCGTATCCTCATTGAGGATGACATGGCCCATGTGGATGCCACCGGCGAACTCGACGGGGCGGCCTTCGTGGGCCAGGGCGGGTTGCGCAACGATGGCAAAAACTGGAAAGTCTTCGGTTTCTCCTGGCGCCCGGCAAACCAATAATGCGTGGCATCGTGACGCTCGCCCGCATGCAGCGATGAACACAGAACAAGCCTGAGAAAGGACCGTCGCGCTGGCAATCAAACGGATGAGCGCACCTCCGGAAGGTATCAATGCAAAAGGGCGAGTACAGCGCTACGGGGTGCCGAGAGTGGTCTTGAGGGTCATCATGGCGTAGGCCGTCACCAGCTCCGGGATCGATTCCATATACTTGCCGTACGCATTGTGCCAGCCGCCATTCTCGCCTTGCAGCCCAACGAGCACAGCGATAATCTCCTCGCGCCATTTGACCAAACGCCCGTCCGTAAGCTTCAGACTATCCAAACCAGCCGCGTCCAGCGCCCTCGCCATCGCGTGCAAATAGTAGTAATAACCGGCCTTCCCCCTGCCGGGATCCTCAGACAAATCGTAGTTCGCAGCGATGTATTTCCGCACTGCCCGGACGCGAACGTCATCGGGCGGCAGCTTGGCGTACAACATGGTCTTGTACCCGGAATAACTCATCGCTCCGCTGACAACCACTTTCGAGGCGTCCTTCGACGGCTTGTAGCCGAGTCCGCCGGCATCGCTGTCCTCGGCAGCATCTTGGCCCACAGCCTGATTTTTCTGAGTTGCCTCGAGAAATTCTTCGATCGACGCCCACATTGCCTCGTTCTGTGCTGTCACGGTCGGGTCTGCACCTTGCTCGTCACCCTCGACATAGGCTGTGTGGTGCATGGCCTCGGCGGACCAGGCAGTAATCGACAGGTTGGCACTGCGGCCACCGGCACCATAGCCGAAGCCGCCGTGGTGCTTTGAATTGGGGTTGACGCGCTGCAGCGTACGCAGGTAGGCGCGGCCACGTTTGATCAGTGGTATGTGTTCGGGCTTGTCGACGGTCGCCATGGCCAGGAGCGTGACGGCGATCGAATAGGTGGCGTAGCGCGGCGTCTTCTCCCAGAAGGCCGACTGACTACGCAGCCCGAAGAACTTCTCTGCCGTGCCGTCCTCGTCAAGATCGGCAAGCAGGAATTCTATACCGGCATCGATTGCGGCGTCGCGTTTCCCGGCATCGATGCCGGGGGCATCGTGCAAAGCAATGACACATAGGGCTGTGATCCCGATCATCGGCGGTTTCCCCCATGAGCCGTCGTCGTTCTGCAACGCCAGCAACCGCTCCGCACCGCGGGTAAGCGCCGCTTCCGCCCGGGCATGGTTCTCTTCCGCGACAACAGCCGCAGCCACATGCATGGCTGACATTGCCAAGACAAGAAGGCCTGTGTGGAACTGAAGTGAGGGCATCGGATAAGAATATCGTGGATCGTTGATTTGTGCAACGGTGCAGCAAGATAACGACAGATTCGGTTCTACCCCATTTGAATCCGTAAGGAGATGCAGTACTTACTTATCTTGCAAATGACAACAACGGGGTTGACGCATGAAGAAAGTCTTAATGACGTGGGGCGGCTGGGACGGACATGACCCCGAGCAAACAACCGGCATATTCGCCAGCCTCATGCGCGCCGAAGGCTGCGAAGTAACCATCACCGACACGCTTGAGTGCCTGACCGACCGGGACTTGACGCAATACGATCTGATCGTGCCCTGCTGGACGATGTCCGAAATCAGCAGTGATCAGTGCGAAGCACTTGCTGCCGCAGTGCAGTCCGGGGTCGGTTTCGGAGGCTGGCACGGCGGCGCGGGCGATGCCTTCCGCCAATCTACGCCATACCAGTTCATAGTCGGCGGCCAGTGGGTAGCTCATCTGGACAATGTCAAAGACTACACCGTCCAGATCATTGATCACGACGATCCGATCACCGCGGACCTCAACGATTTCGCGATGCATTCGGAGCAGTATTACATGCATGTCGACCCGTCAAACGAGGTCCTGGTCACAACCACGATTGAATGCGAGGAAGCGCCGTGGGCCAACGGCTGTGTCATGCCGGTAGTGTGGAAACGCTATTGCGACAAGGGCCGGGTTTTCTACTCTTCTCTCGGCCATGTCGCCAGCGACTTCGACGTGCCCGAGGCACGTGAGATCCAGCGTCGCGGTTTGCTGTGGGCAATGCGCTGAACGCAGTACCCTGCCCATCAGCCTGTCGTAGACAAAACGATCAGCAGGCCGGCTTCCGGAATGACAACATCGACATAATCGACAGTTTCAGTCTCATTATAGTTGCGCGCACCCACGCATTCGCAGCGACGTCATCTTGAAAAAACAGTGCTCGCCGTCCAGTTTATTGGAACGTTACCGGAGTTGTACATGTCATCACACGATCTCACACCTGAACAATTGGAATTCTTTGATACGTTCGGTTTTCTGGCATTGCCCGGAGCACTGGCCGACAGTATCGCAGAGATCACTGCCGCGTTCGATGAAATCTGGGCAACACGCGGCGATGGGCACGACGGCAAAGCACACGACCCTACGCAGCGCTCCTGTATCGTGCCATTTATCGACCAGCATGAGCGGCTCTGTGCGTTGCTTGAGGAACCGTGCATCCACGGTCTGCTTTGCAGTCTGCTCGGGAACGACTTCAATTATCTGGGTTCCGACGGCAACTACTACGCCGGCGACACGGTCTGGCACTCGGACGGCTGGCACCCGGTGTTGCGCTATGTCAAGATCGCACTCTACCTTGATCCGCTGAGGCGTGATACCGGCTGCCTGCGCGTCATCCCCGGCAGTCACAACACCGGCGACACCTACTCCGAAAAGCTGGAGCAGATAATACGGAGAAAGAAACCGTTACTCTGGGGTGTGGAAGGCAAGGACCTGCCGGCAATCGCGTTGGAGACCGATCCAGGCGACGTGCTGGTGTTCAATCACAACCTGAAACACGCGGCCTTCGGTGGCGATCCCCGGCGGCGCATGTTCACCATCAACTGTTCGCAGCGCTTCCCGGACGATCAGATCTCCGAGCTCAAGGATTATATTGCCCACAGCGCCCGGTTCTGGCTCGACCGTGTGTACGGTGAAACCATGATGGCGACGGCGAACGCGCAACGGCTGGTCCATCTGGAACAGGCCATGGCAAACGACGGGCACCTGCCGGCACTGGCGGCCAAAGCTCGCGAAGAGATGACGGAGCCAGCGCGCGGATAAATTTACATCCCGAGCGCCTGCAGGTTCTCGAAGCTGATCTGCATGCTCTTGAACGGGTTATTAGTGATCGGGCATTCGTCCTGCTCGACGATGAAATGCCTTGTGCCGGACGCCTTGCAAGCCTTGATGACCGCCGGCCATTCGATGCCGCCCTCGCCTACTGCGCGCCACACCGGTTCGTTGTTGAGCATGCCCCAGTCCTTTACATGCACCTGATCAAGGCGCCCTTTCAGTTTCTTCACCCAAGTCACCGGATTATGTCCGCCACGCGCGACCCAGCCGATATCGAGCTCGGACTGCAGGTACCGCGGATCGCTGTTTTCGAACAGGATATCCAAGCCCACCTGCCCCCCTCTGCCGCCGCGTATGCCGTACTTCTGGAACTCGAAGGCATGATTATGGTACAGCAGAATGACGCCTTCCTTCGCAAGCGCCTTGCCGTACGCCGAAAATTGCCGGGCAATCTTCTTCCAACTGGCGACGGTCGGTACGGAGTCGAGCGGCAAATACGGGATCACCACATGCTTGACACCCCAGCCATGGCACTGGGCGGCGACAGCGGGGATGTCTGCGTATTCATCTAGACCGACATGGGCGCTGATCGGCTCGACACCTTCGTCCGTCATGAGTCGCCGCAGCTCGGCCGGATCGAGCGACGCCATGGCGGATATCTGCGCCGAGGTGTAACCGATCTTGCGGAT
>Ga0302123_10003399_pt1 | contig 10623 bp, 9 predicted proteins | sample CB21_321_MG_FD_203109 | JGI IMG/M metagenome (GOLD analysis project Ga0302123, IMG submission 203109) | Marine microbial communities from Western Arctic Ocean, Canada - CB21_32.1 | ecosystem: Environmental > Aquatic > Marine > Oceanic | place: Canada: Western Arctic Ocean | collected 2017-09-28 | reverse complement strand
ACACCTCTTCTTCGTGAGCGTCCAGGTAAACCGCCTCGTCCCCGGCGAAGGGCTGCAGCGCGATCGAATCGCCCGCCGCGCTCGCCAGGGCCGACGCAAGTTCCTCGTCGATCAATTGACCCTCGGAGCCGATCGTCTTGCCATTGGCATCCGCAACCTCGACGGCGAGATAGCGTCCCTCAAGTTGTCGGTTGTAGCTCTTGGGCAGCTCGTGCGTGACCGGGCGGTACGGCGTCTCGATAAAGCCAAAGTCGTTGACCACGGCGTACGAGGCGAGGCTGCCGATCAGGCCAATGTTCGGACCCTCAGGCGTCTCGATCGGGCAGATCCGGCCGTAGTGGCTGGAGTGCACGTCGCGCACGTCGAAGCCCGCGCGGTCTCGCGAGAGGCCGCCGGGGCCCAGCGCGGACAGCTTCCGCTTGTGAGCGATCTCGGACAGCGGGTTCACCTGGTCCATGAACTGCGAAAGCTGCGATCCGCCGAAGAACTCCTTCATCGAAGCCACCACCGGCCGGATGTTGACCAGCGCGGACGGCGTCGCCTCCTCCGGATCCGTGATCGTCATCCGCTCCCGCACCACGCGCTCCATGCGCAGCATCCCCACGCGGAACTGGTTCTGCATCAGCTCGCCGACCGAACGCACCCGGCGGTTGCCCAGGTGGTCGATGTCGTCCGGGCTGCCCTTGCCGTTGTTGATGTCCCAGATGCGGCGAATGATCGCCACCAGGTCCTCACGCCGCAGCGTGCGAACCTCGGGCGCATCCACCAATCCCAGGCGCTTGTTGAGCTTGTAGCGGCCCACCCGGCCCAGGTCATAGCGGCGGTCCGTGAAGAACAGCGTGTCCAGCAGCTCGCGTGCGTTGTCCGCCGTCGGCGGGTCGCCGGGGCGCAGCCGCCGGTAAAATTCCTCCAGCGCCTCCGCCTGGTTGCTGGTCGCGTCCTTGGCCAGCGTGGCTTCCAGGAAGCTGTGGTCCTCGTTCGTGTCCACGTCCTGCAGGATCGCCCGGACGCGCTCGTCCGAACCGAGGTCGGCCATCGTCAGGCCTTCCTCCTGGTCAATCGCGCGGAGCAGCACGGTCACCGGGATCCGCCGCTTGCGGTCGACCTTCACCGAAATCAGGTCCTTGGCCGAGGTCTCGAACTCCAGCCACGCGCCGCGGTTCGGAATCAGCTTCGCGGCGACGAGCCGGCGGCCGGTCGCGGCGTCGGTCGTGCCCGTGAAGTAAACGCCGGGTGAGCGCACCAGCTGCGAGACGACGACACGCTCGGCACCGTTGATGATGAACGTGCCGTGGTCGGTCATGAGCGGGATGTCGCCCATGAAGAGCTCTTGCTCCTTGACCTCGCCCGTCTCCTTCACCAGCAACTCAACGCGCACACGCATCGGCGCGGCGTAGGTGCGCTCGCGGTCGCGGCACTCGGTCTCGGAGTACTTCGGCTCCTCGAACCGATACTCGCCGAAGCGCAACTCCATCCGGCCACCGGTGAAGTCGTCGATCGGCGAGATTTCGTCGAACAACTCGCGCAGCCCCTCGCGGAGGAAGCGCTCGTACGAGCGTCGCGGCATCTCGATCAGATTCGGCATATCCAGGACGTGTGGCGCCTGGCCATACGTCTTCACCAGACTCGGTACACGGCGGTTTGAACGAACGATACGTCGGTTCGTCGTGGTCAAAGGGAACCCCTTAGCGGCCAGCAAGCCTCGTCACGCGTGGGCTGTGAGCACTCGGTCTGGCGGAATCGATGCGGTGTCGTGTGTCTGGCAGGGTTTGATCCCCGTGCCGTTGACGGTTGTGCACGGACGACTGTGTGCACGAAAAAATCCCCCACGGGAGACCCATCGAGGTTCGTCAGTTACCGCAGCGAATAGAAAGACCGCGCCCCACGCTGCCATTAGTCTATACGGAGGCTGGCGGATTGACAACAGTACGATCTGTCGGATCAGCGGGTCAATCCAAAACCTCACGGAATAATCACCCGTAAGCTGGCCCCGAGGCGACTCGCCGCCATTCGAGAGGCACATCGATGGTCAACGCCCTGCCGCCGGATCCGCCCGACGAGGAGCTACCCGGCGAACGAGGCGGTGCCTTCAGCGGCATCCGCGTCGTCGACTTTACCAGCGGCATCGCCGGCCCGTACGCCACCATGTTCCTCGCCGATCACGGCGCCGACGTGATCAAGGTCGAATCACCCGGCGGCGATCCGTTCCGCGCCTCCCTCGGGTTCGAAACCCTCAATCGGGGGAAGCGCTCCGTCCGCATCGATTACACCGGTGAGTCCGGCCGCAACCGCACCCACCTGCTCGGACGCTCCGCTGATGTCGTGGTCGTTGACCTACCTCAGCACCGCGCCCGCGAGCGCGGTCTCGCCCACGAGCAGATCCAGGGCGCGAACCCCGGCGTCGTCTACGTCACCATGCCTCCCTACGGCGACGACGGGACGATGGTCGATCGGCCCAGCTCGCCGGCGCTGCTGGCCGCGGTCAGCGGCATCATGGCCGGCCAGGCCTCGTACTCGGGCGACCCTGGCTACATCGTGCTGCCGCTGGCCAGCTACGGCGCGGCCGCCATGGGCGCGGCCGCCATCGCCGCCGGCCTCTACGCGCGTGAGCGCTGGGGCATGGGACAACGCCTGGACGTGCCCCAGCTCGCCGGCGCCGCCGCCATGCAGGTCGGTGGCGTCACCTCGGACCAGGTGCCCGTCCCCGAAGCTGGCCCCTCCCCGATGGGTTCGAAGGGCGCCGTCCCCGTCTACCGACTGTTCGAGGCCAGCGACGGCCTCTGGTTCTTCGTCGCCTGTGGCACCGCCGCCTTCGCCAACAAGCTGCTGATCGCGATCGGTCACACCGAGCTGGCCGCCAACCCGATCTTCGAGAGCGCGCCGTGGGGCCTCGGCACCGAGGAAGCCCGCGCCCTGCTCGTCCCCCTCCTCGAAGAGACCTTCCGAGGCGAACCCCGCGACCACTGGATCGGCGTCCTGCGCGAGTACGACGTGCCAGCCCAGCCAGTGCACAGCCGCGACGAGTACTTCGACAGCTACACCGTCAGCGCCAACGACATGCGCGTCAGCATCGAGCACCCCGACTACGAGTGGGTCGAGATGATGGGCGTGCCGCTCAACCTCACCGCCACCCCGGGCGAGATCCACGGCCGGGCGCCCAGCCTCGGAGAGCACACCGACGATGTGCTCGCGGAGATCGCCGCCGCCCCGCTCCCCGTCGGACGCATCCCCAGCCGCGATCCCGGCCCCCACCTGCAGCAGGGCGTGCGCGTGCTGGACGCCACCTCGTTCATCGCCGGTCCCGTGCTGCCGCGCCACCTCGCGATGCTCGGTGCCGACGTCGTGAAGATCGAGCCGCCCACGGGCGACCCCTTCCGCCAGCACGGCCTCGGCTTCCTCGGCTGGAACCAGGGCAAACGAGGGCTCGCCCTTGACCTCCGCGACCCGGACGGTCAGGCGGTCCTGCACCGCCTCGTCGAAGATGCGGACGTCGTCGTCGAGAACTACCGCCCCGGCGTCGCCCGCCGCCTCGGCATCGACGATCCCACCCTGCGAGCGCTCAACGAGCAGATCATCACCGTCACCTCGCCGGGCTGGGGCCACGACGAGACGATGACCGAACTCGCGGCATGGGACCCGCTCGTCCAGGCTCGCTCCGGCGCGATGCACCACCAGGGGTCAGACGAAGAGCCCGTCTTTCACACCGTCGCTCTGAACGACATCATGACCCCCGCCATCGGCACCTTCGGCGTCCTCGCGGCGCTCTTTCACCGCGAGCGAACAGACCAGGGCCAGCAGATCGAACTCGCCCTCGCCCGCACCGGCCTCGCCATCCAGGCCGCCGAGTTCACGCGCGTCGCCGGCGCCCCCGCCGGCGGCGGCTTCCTCCGAGGTGGCATCGACTTCCCCGGACCTGACGCCGGCCAGCGCTGGTACCGCTGCGCCGATGGCGAACCGCTCTTCGTCGAAGCCACCAGCGAGGCCGAGCGCGCCGCCCTGATCGGCTGCGTGGGCGTTGCCCTGCACCCGGCACAGCTCGCCGCCCCCTGGCGCACCCCGCCCAACGAGATCGCCAGCGAGACACTGATCGCGGGGTTCGCGATGCAGCCCCGTGATCAGTGGCTCGAAGCGCTCGATACCGCCGGGGTGCCCTGCGCCCCCATCCTGCGCCGCCACATCGCGGCCACCGAGCCTCAGTTCGTGGACAACGATCTGGTCGTGCGGCAACCACATCCGGACTGGGGGATCACCACGAACTATGGCCTGCTGATCCGCCCCTCCGTCACCCACGGCCGCCTCGATCGCCCCGCACCGCGCCTCTCCGAACACGCGCACGAAATCCTCGAAGAAGCCGGCTACGAACCAGACGAAGTGGCAGCGCTCGCCGCCCGTGGCATCGTGGTGCTGCCTGACGGATAGTGGTCCGCACCGTTGGAGCCGTTAGACTTCCGACATGAAGCGCCTGATGTCCGTCGCCATGGCCGCCACGCTCGCGCTCGTCGCGACAACCGTCGCCTCCGCACAGACGAACGCCATGGTCATCGAGTTCACGTCGCCTGACAGTCCGCCAACCGCGCGCGTCGTCGTGTTCGTCGGCGAGATCGCCTGCGCCGAGGGCATGTTCGACTCGAACTCGCCGCCGACCGCGCTCCTCGGGACCGCCGATCAGCCCGCCGGCTGCGGCACGGAAGGCGCCGCGGTCACCTTCCTCCAGTTCCGGGCCTATAACGACGACCCGGGCGCCCCGATCGTGCCCTTCGAGCTCTCCGAACGAACCACCTTCGCCGCGGGCACGACCTTCCAGTTCCTGAACTGGGCGCCCGCGCCGGGAGCGGACCCCGCACCGCCGGAGGGCCCGCTCCCGGCCCAGATGCGCGCCTTCGTCGAATCCGGCGCCGCCATCCAGCCCGTCCCAGGCGCCCCCACGCAGACCGGTCGCGCCTTGGTCCTCGACTTCACGCAGGTCTCCACACTCCCGGAGCCGCGTCCGGAGCGAATCGTGGTCTTTGTTGGCGAGATCGCCTGCACGGACGTTCGCTTCGCCGAGGTGTCGCCTCCAATCATTCTGCTCGGTGCGGACGGCCAGCCAGACGGCTGCGGGGCCGGCGCCGACGGTACGGAGATGTCCTTCCTCATGTTCGGCGCGTCCGGAAACGCATCCGAGCTGTTCGAGCGAACATTCTTCGCTCCGTACGGCAGCTACACCCTGACCAACTGGGCGCCGCAACCGCCCGGCACCGCGCTTCCCGTGTACATGCAAGCCTTCATCGATACCGGCACCGTCGTCCAGCCCGCCGACAACGGGAACGCCGGGCTCGAGCGTGCCCGAACCTCGCCGCCGGGCACGCTGCTCGTGCTGGCCACGATCCTGCTGCTGGCCGCCAGCCGCCGCCTCACCGCGGGCCGTCCCCACTGAGGACCGCCCCGACCGCGACCGATGATCCCTGAACCATGCTCCCGATCCCGTTCGACCCCACCCAGCTCACCACAGCGCTCCCCGATGTGATCGCCGCCATCGGCGTGGCCTTCGTCCTCGCCGTCGTCACCTTCAAGCCCCCCAGAGCCCCCACCATGGAAGAAGCCATGACCACCATGACCGAGGTGACCGAGGTGACCGAGGTGAAAGCCGTCGACCCCGAGGACGACGGCTCCTAGCTCACTGATTCGGTAGCCTCTCCTTCGCCGCAGGCGCGTCACGAAAGCCATTCGCCGCCGGCTCGCTCTGCGGCAAATGCGCCAGGGAGGCCCCATGGACTTCGATCTCTCCGAGGAACACCAGCTCATCCGGCAGACCGCGCGCCGCGTCGCCCGCGAGGCGGTCGCACCCCGCGCCGCCGAGGTCGACGCCACCGGCGAGTACCCCGAGGACTACTACCAGGCCTTCAAGGCCGCCGACCTCCTCGGCATCACCCTCCCCACCGAGGTCGGCGGCTCCAACGCCGGCACCCTCGCGCTCACCCTCGCCGTCGAGGAGGTCGCCAAGTACGACTGCTCCGCCGGCCTGATGCTGCTGCTCTCGTCGCTCTCCACCCACACCGTGAAGCTGTTCGGCACCGACGAACAGAAGAGCGAATACATCGGCCCCGTTGCTCGCGGAGAGAAGAAGGCGGCCTTCTGCCTCACCGAGCCGGACGCCGGCTCGGACGTCGCGAACCTCCAGACCCGCGCCACCCGAGACGGCGACGAGTACGTCATCAACGGCCAGAAGTGCTACATCTCCGGCGGCCCCAACGCCGATCAGGTCACGGTCTTCGCCAAAACCGACCCCGCGGACCCGCGCTCCCTCAACGCCTTCATCGTCGACACGGATATGCCCGGCTTCGAGGTCACCTCCATCGACCGCAAGATGGGCGTCCGAGGCATCCCCACCGGCGTCCTCACCTTCGACAACGTGCGCGTCCCTGCCGCCAACATCGTCGGCGGCAAGGAAGGCCTCGGCATGCGCGCGCCGCTCGCCACCCTCAACTCGCTGCGCCCCGTCGTCGGCGCCCGCGGCGTCGGACTGGCCGAGGGCGCCCTTAATTACGCCCTGGACTTCGCACGCGAACGGCGAGCGTTCGGCGGCCCGCTCACGGACCTGCAGGCGATCCAGATGAAGTTCGCCGAGATGTCGATCGACATCGAAGCCGCGCGCATGCTCGTCTACCAGGGCTCCTGGCTGGTCGACCAGGGCCGCTTTGGTCCCGAACACGGCCACATGCTCTCGGTCGCCAAGGCCTACGCCACGGAGATGGCGAACCGCGTCGCCTCGCAAGCGCTCCAGGTGCTCGGCGGGCAGGGCTACATGATGGATCACCCGCTGGAGCGTCATTACCGCGACGCCCGCCAGCTCATGATCGTCGAAGGCACCTCCGAGATTCAGCGTCTGGTGATCTCCAGGGCGCTGATGGATCGCAACCTCGTCTACGCCTAACGTCCCGCCCCCGCCTACTGCCCTCCGGTGCCGGTCACGGCCGTCCCTTCGGCCTCGCGCGCCGCGGCCTCCAGCAGGGCAACCCGCGAGCGCTCCGCTTCCAGCGGGTCGTACGGACGTCGTTCCGCCTCCAGCCAGGCGGGCCACGCCTCTTTGGGCGCCCCATCCGAGGCCTGAAGCCCCAGCGTCGCGACCAGATCCTCAGGCGGCGCGGTCGCGTATGCGAGGTCGCGCGAGATGAACCAGATCAGCAACGAGGCGCCCAGCCGGTCCGCGTCATCGAATAGCCGCTGCAGGTAGCGGCGTTGCTCGGCCGGCGTCGAGGCGTTGATCCCCTCGCGACCAACACCCGAGGCATAGCCCACCGAAATGAAGGCCACGGGCAGGTTGGTCTGCTCTTTGATCTGTTCGTAGTAGGACGGCTCCACCTTGCGCGCGACGGCGAAGGCGAATGACGGATAGGTCGTGATCCCGAACTGATCGAGCCGGCCGTCGAAGTCGTCGAGCAGCTCCCAGCGCGGCGCGTGTGACGGCAGCCAGGGAATCACACCCAGCAGCTCCTCGTACTGGAAGCTCGTCAGCACCCGTGTCTCCGGCACCGCCGTTTTCACCGCGTCATACGTCTCTGAGTAGATGGAGACGAAGTCGGTGTAGGCCTCCGGATTGTTCTCGAACACCACGTTCACCTCCTGGCCGATCACCAGGTACGCGGGGCGAACGTTGCGCGCGACGAACAGCGCATCCGCAAGCAGCGCCTGGCGGAGGTCGCCGTCGCCCAGCGTGCGACCCGCGTGAGAGGCAGGTAGCCCCTGTAGCTCGGAGCGGCTCTCCGGGTCGAACGGGTCGAGCACATAGACCAGCTGCAAGCCTCGGATATCCGCCGCTCGCTTTTCCGCCAGCGTCTGCGTGCGAAGCTCTTCGGAAATGCTCGCGCCGGGCAAGAACTCGCCCCACGCGGGTGGGCGCTGCAACAACAGCGCCTCGCCGTGGTCCGCGGCCAGATCGAACGTCTTCAGGTAGGCGGTCTCGGTCAGCTCGGCCGGTACCGACGAGAACCCGAGCAGGTAACCGCGCGGCGCCCCGGACGAAACCTGCGCGGTCGCCGAGGCTGGCGCGTCCGGCGCCGTCTGCTCCACGCGGCAGCTCACCAGCACAGCCAAGGCCAGCAGCATGAACGAAAAGACTCGGCGGTTGTCCCGAAGCACCTATCGATTGTCCGGGTCCTGACGGCTGCCGATCAACACATCGGAAGATCAGGGCGCCCGCAAGACCAGCATAGGGAGCGCCCGCGCGTCGCCCCAGCCTCGTCTGTCGACCATCCTTCGATGGAATCGACCACCCTCGCGGACGTTCAGGGCGCGCTCGGCGCGATCACCTCGGATCGCCAGGCCAGGGCCGTGATCCGCCGCGCCGCGAAGATCATCGGGATCAAGCGCGATCAGCCGCTGGGCCTGCACGAGTTGATTCGCCTCTGCTCGGCACTGGCCGCCGAGGGTGGCGAGATTCAGCAACTGGCCGAGGAGATCGCGGGAGAAGCGCTCCGCGTCTAGCCGCAGCAGCCGGCCTCACAGCCTCTAGGCGAAGCCGTCATCCTCGAACCCTCTAGGCGGAGCCGTCATCCTCGAACATCGCTTCGCGCGCGACGTCGCCCCACGAGAACAGTGCCGCCGCAAACCGAATCCCCGGGGCGCCAGCGTCCAGCTCACCGTTCAGTTGGTCGAGCGGGACCTCGCGCAGAAACTCCACGACGCGGTCGCCGATCCCATCCTCGTTGTAGAAGTCGACCGGGCGGAACACACCGAACGTCGTCGACGCCAGCGGATTCCCGCCAGGCGTGGCGCAAGCAATCGCGAGGGCCAGCTGATCGATGCCATACGGGCGGCGAATCGACGCGATCCGCTCACGGCACCATTCGAGGACTTCCTCGGACAGCTCCGCGATCTGCGGGGACTCGATCGCCGGTCCGGACAGCATCCAGTCGCCCTTGGACAGGCCGGTACCGGACCGGATCGACGCCTCGACACGACGCTGCACAGGGTCAGGCCGCAAGCGTTGCAACAGATCGATTAACACCGCTGGCCCTCCCGGACACGTCCGCGATTCACTACCTAGGGGATTACCCTTTGAAATCATCGGCACGGTTCTCAGAACCATCAGCCGGACGTGCCGTCCGTCACCCCACGGTCAGATTCGCTCGGCGGCGCGTGCTGGCCGACCAGGACGTTAGAATGCCCACATGGATGGTGGTCCCAGCGCAGATATCGAAGCCGTACGCGAAACGCTCACCGGACGCGATCACGCGCTGATCCGCTTCGAGGTGATCCCCCAGCGTCTCTTCATTGACTTCCGCTCGAGTTCCGAGGCCGAACCGGCCGTGCACGTGCTGGAGCCCGCCCGCTCGCTGCGGGAGCGCATCGCAACCATCCGCCGCGCCCGCCCCGCCCTGCCCGTCCCCGCCGAGCTGCAGATCGTCGGCTGGTCCCTGCGCGTCGGTGCCCTCGAACGACTCGGCCTGCTCAAGGTCGTGCGGGCCCGCTTCGCGAGCGACGGATCGTCCGAGGCCCTCCGCCAGCTGGAAGAGGCGATCACCCAACTCGAGGCGCTCGAACGCGAAGAAACCCGACGCGCGATCACCGGCGACGGGTACCGCACCCTCTGGCCGGCCCACAGCTCGTAGGCGCACCGGCTCTATGCAGCGCGATCGCTTCAGACGTCTGGTCCAGCGCGCGCTGCGTGATCTCCCCATGGAGGCGCGAGACCAGCTCAACAACCTGGAAATCGTCATCGAACGTGAGCCAGGCACGGATGCCCTGGCCGAAACCGAGGACGGCGGCTCGCTGTTCGGCCTGTACGTGGGCATACCGCTGGTGGACCGAGCCGACTACCACATGACCCTGCCCGACCGTATCGTCATCTTTCAGGGACCGTTGGAGCGCGCATTTCAGGCGCGCGACATCCCCGAACAGGTGCGTATCACCGTGCTGCACGAGATCGCGCACCACTTCGGAATCGACGACGAACGGCTGCACGAGCTGGGCTACCAGTAGCCGAGGCTCCCGGCACCGCCAGCATTCGGAGATCGCCCGTGGTCAGTGAACGATTCGTAATCGGCATCGATGACACCGACGACGAGGACGGGCGCGGCACCAGCACGCTCGCCCGCGCCTGGGCCACAGCAATCGAGGACCAAGGCTTCGGCGTCACCCACGGCGTCACCCGCCATCAGCTCTGGCCCAGTCCCAAGGTCAAGGCCACCGGCCAGAACCGCGCACTCGCGATCGCCGTCGAGACCGAGCGCACCGTGCTCGACCTCGAGGATCACGTGGTCGACTTCGTCCGCGAGCACGCCTCGAGCAAGGCGAACCCGGCCATCGGCATCCTCTCCCGCCACACCGACATGCCACACGCCCTCGCCTGGGGACGGCGCGCCCAGCAGGAACTGCTCAAGCTGTCAGACGCCGAGCGCTACGCCACCGAATCGAACGTGCTGCTGCGGGGCCTCGGCGGGAATCGCAACGGCATGATCGGCGCGCTGGCCGCGGTCGGCCTTCACGCCGGCGGTAAGGATGGCCTGTTCATCCAACTGGCCGGCATCCGCGAGCTGGAGGGCCGCGTCACCGCGGGCCAGATCCGCGAACGCACGGCCCTGCAACATGTAATCGACGAAGACACCGGCGAAGAACTCGACCGCGATGACCAGGTCGACACCG
>Ga0302123_10003394_pt1 | contig 10630 bp, 10 predicted proteins | sample CB21_321_MG_FD_203109 | JGI IMG/M metagenome (GOLD analysis project Ga0302123, IMG submission 203109) | Marine microbial communities from Western Arctic Ocean, Canada - CB21_32.1 | ecosystem: Environmental > Aquatic > Marine > Oceanic | place: Canada: Western Arctic Ocean | collected 2017-09-28 | reverse complement strand
CACCGGTACCAGCAGTCCATCTGGAACGGCCACCGCTATGCCGATGTTCACCCGTCCCCGGAGGATTATGTGGTCGCCCCCCCAGCGGGCATTAAACATGGGGTGCTCGTGCAATGCCCTCGCCGCCGCCGAGACCGCGAAGGCGAGGTAGGTGATGGAGTGCCCACTGTCCGCCCGGAACCTCTCTTTGATCTCGTCGCGCAACGCCACCAGGCCGGTCAAGTCCACCTCGACCGTGGACCAGACATGGGGGATTTCCGAGGCGCTGCGCACCATGTTGTCGGCAATCATTTTGCGCACCGGCGTCACCGGGACGCGCCGGTCGCCGGGGCCATCGCTCGCCTCTTGCTCCCCTGCGTAGCCCTCCACGTCCTTGCGTGTTACCCGTCCGCCGATGCCGGATCCCCTAACCTTTGGTAGGTCGATGCCCCGCTCCTGTGCCAATCGCCGAACAGCAGGTGAGTAGCGGCCCGGCGACCCCGATTTGCCAGGCGGCGGCTGATCGCCCTGTTGGGGGACGTTGGCCGCGCCCGTGGGGCCGACCGCCACGCCCTGGATGAGCGAGCCCAGCGTGTCGGCCGGTTTCGCCGGGGCGCCAGCTATTTGGCCTATTTGGCCTTCGTCAGCATCAATTTCGGCGATTACGGCACCTATGGGCAGGGTCTCGCCTTCCGGTGCCACTATCCGGGCAATTACTCCAGCCACCGGGGACGGCATCTCCATGTTCACCTTGTCGGTGATGACCTCTACGAGCGGGTCGTACTTGCGCACCCGGTCGCCCACCGAGACCAGCCACTTGCCGATCACGCCCTCTGTGACCGATTCGCCTACCTGGGGTAGCTCGACCTGGAACACCATCAGTAGGCCGCCAGGTCCCGAATCGCCGTGGCGATCTGGTCGGAGCTAATCATGAACTGGGCCTCCAGCGGCGGGCTGAACGGCATCGCCGGGACCTCCGGACCTGCCAGGCGGCGCACCGGGGCGTCGAGGTGGTCGAAGGCGTGCTCGGCCACTATGGCCGCCACCTCTCCGCCGATCCCCAGCGCCTCGGTGTCTTCGTGCACGACGAGTACGCGACCGGTCTTACGAGCAGCGTCGAGGATGGCCTCCCGGTCGAGCGGCCTGAGCGTTCTTAGGTCGAGAAGTTCCACGCCGATACCCTCGTCGGCCAGCGCCCGTGCGGCCTCAGCACAGTGGTGCAGCATGAGCCCGTAGGTAATCACCGTGACATCGTCACCCGACATCTTCACATCAGCCCGGCCCAGGGGAAGCGTGTAGTCACCGTCCGGCACCTCGCCTTTGACCAGTCGATAGGTGCGTTTGTGCTCCAAAAATATGACCGGGTCGTCGTCCCGAATGGCGGACTTTAGCAGGCCCTTTGCGTCGTACGGCGTCGCCGGTGCCACCACCTTCAGGCCCGGCGTGTGGGCAAAATATGCCTCTGGGCTCTGGGAGTGGAACAGCCCGCCTCGTACACCGCCACCGTAGGGCGCGCGCAGCACCATGGGCACGTGCATTTTGCCGTCGGTCCCGTAGCGAGCGCGGGCCGCCTCGCCGACAATCTGGTTGAAGACGGGCCAGATGAAGTCGGCGAACTCTATTTCGGCAATGGGGCGCATTCCGTGCATCGCTGCGCCCATCGCCACGCCTGCAATGGATGACTCGGCCAGGGGCGTGTCGATCACGCGCTCGGGGCCGAACTCCTGCAAAAAGCCGTCGGTGGCCAGGAAGACGCCGCCGCGCACGCCGATGTCCTCACCCAGCACGAAGACGGCTTTGTCCCGGACCATCTCCTCGCGCATGGCCTCTCTAACGGCCTCTATTACGGTCATTTCTGGCATAGCGATTATCCGGTGTTCAACAACAATTAAGAGTGCTTAATCTGCGTACACGTGATCGTAAAAAGTAGCAGGGTCTGGCAGCGGGGCGGCCTCGGCGAGGTCGGTGGCCTCGTCGACCTCGCGCATTGCGGCGTCGGCAATTTCGGCGTCGCCAGCCTCGTCCAACACGTCGGACGCCATCAACTGGGACCGCAGGGCCTTGATAGGGTCGCGCTTAAGTGCGGCCTCAAGCTCCTCGGCACTACGGTAGCGCGTGTGGTCGTCGTCGCCGGTGTGGGGCCTGAAGCGCTCGACCATCACCTCGATCAGGGTCGGTCCGTCGCCCGCCCTGGCGCGTGCGGCGGCTGCGGCCGTGACTTCGTAGACCGCAGCTACGTCGGTGCCGTCCACCGTCACGCCCGGCATGCCGTAGCCCGCCGCGCGGGAGGCGACGCTGTCTATGGCCATCTGCTGGCTCACCGGCACGGAAATGGCATAGCCGTTGTTTTCGCACACGAAAATGATCGGCACGGTGTGCACTGCGGCGAAGTTCATGGCCTCATGGCAGTCGCCCGTGCTCGACGCCCCATCACCAAAGTAAACGGCGGCCAGCGCGTCACTGCCCTGCATGCGCATAGCCAACGCCGCGCCGACGCCCTGCGACAGGTGGGTGGCCACGACGTTCGAGAGGTTGACCAGTCCGAGTTCCGGCATGGCACCCTGGCTGGGGAACTGGCGCGCGCCGCTCATGGGCTCACCGGCCCTGGCCATGTACGCCAGCATTATCTGGGCCGGGGTCATGCCAACCGACATCATCACGCCCAGGTCGCGGTAATACGTGTAGAAAAGGTCCGTGCCTGGCCGCAGCGCCGCGACGGTGGCGACCTGGGCTCCCTCGTGGCCCTGGGAGGATGCCACCAGCGCCGCCCTGCCTTGCCGATTGAGCTGCCACACCCGCTCGTCCAGCGTGCGGGTAAGGACCATCTTGCGGTAAATGTCGAGCAGCGTTTCCGGCGAGATCGTCCCGGCCGTCCCGACGACTCCCGCATTTACCCCCGTTGAGGAAGTGTTACCCGCGTCGCTCATGCAGGCGATTATACAGGCGGGCGTTCAGGGCGAAGAGGCCCCGGTCAGCCCGGCGTACGCCTTGCCCAGGCGACGCAGGCCCTCGGCTATCTCGTCTGACTCCGAGAGCGCGAAGCATACCCGGATGCAGTTGGTGAACAGGCCCCCGCCAGAGAACGCAGGGCCCGGCCGCAGCGTCACCCCGGCATCTAGTGCACGACGTTCGAGTTCGGATGCGTTGACGCCGTCGGGCAGGGTTACCCAGAAGTAGTAGCCGCCGTCCGGTACCTCGAATCGGGCCCCCGGCAGCGCGCTCGCAAGGCCGCTCGCCATCACGGCGACGCGATCCCTGTATATGTCGCGCAGATTCTCCATGTGCTCGCCAAGCAGGCCGGAGCGGATGGCCACGTCGACGATGGCGGCGGCGAAGTTGTTGTTGCCGCCGCTGAAGTTGGAGCCCGCGTACGTATAGCTATCGACCAGCGTCGGTTTTGCCTGCACCCAGCCCAGCTTGATGCCGGGCGCAAGTATCTTCGAGAACGAGCCCAGTGACAGGACCCGTCCGTCCGGTGAGTCGTCATACGCCGCCATCGGAGCCGGGGGCGCGTCGCCGTAATGCAGCAAGTGATACGCCTCGTCCGACGCCACCATAAAGTCGTGTAGTTCGGCCAGCTCAACCAGCGCCTGCCGTCGATCATGGGGCATCACAGTGCCGAGAGGGTTGTGGTACGTGGGAATGACGTACACCAGCGTCGGCTTCGGTAGCTCGCCCGCTGCCAGCATTCTGGCTGCTGCGGCAACGTCCATCCCCTGGCCGTCGGTGGGCACGCCGACAATGTTGAGACGATGATCGATGAGCACCTGCCGCACGAGGTAGTAGCTGGGCTCCTCCACCCATACCGTGTCGTCGGCTTTGGTGAACAAGGTGCAGGCGACGTCAAGGCCGTGTGAGGCGCCGTAGCCGATGTATAGCTCTTCGGGCTTTACCGGGTCTGTGTAACAGGGCTCTTTTGACAGGAACCCGGCCAGCGACTCGATCAGCGGGCCATAGCCCTGGTAGCCGCTGTACTGGAGCGCGGCGACTTCGCCCCGGGCAAATAGCTCGTCCACCGCCGGTTTCAGCGCGTTGAGGGGGTGCAGCCGGCCCGACGGATGACCCCAGGCGAGGTCGATGACGCCCTCCGACCGCGACAGCATTATTTTGGGGTAAGTGTCGCTCATTTACGCCCGCTCGCCGGTCCCATACCCACAGTGTGCGCTCTATAGGGTGTGTGCGCTCTACAGGTGGGCCAGATACTGGGCCTCAAAGTCGATCCCCACTAGGCCCGAGTACGCGTCCATCAGCCGCCTGGTCACCGGGGCCGGGATGCCGGTGTGCGTGGGCTTGCTGCCGTTTACCGAAGCCACCGGGACGATGCAGTACGACGTCGAGGTGACGAAGATCTCGTCGGCGGTGTAGGCATCGAAGAGATCAAGATCGGTCTCGTGCATGGGTATGGCCAGCTCGTGCGCCATCTCGATAGCCACGCTGCGGCTGATTCCGGCGAGGATGAACTGCTCGCGAGGGGTGTATATCTCACCGTCCCGCACGATGAATATGTTGGCTCCCATGCCCTCGCAAAGGTTGCCGTTGACGTCAAGCATGAGGGCGATGGCATTGGGGTTCTGGGCCTTCACCTCCAGGTCGGCCTGGACGATGTTTACGTAGTTATGCACCTTCGCCCTGGGGCTCTGGGACTCTGGAGGCGTGCGCCTGATGGACGGCGTGACCATCTGCATGCCGTCCCTGTACAGGGGCGCTCGCTGCTTGAAGGGCAGCGGGAAGCACTCCATCACCACGGTGGGCCCGGAGAGCCCGTCGGGCGTGCGTGTGCCCCGGCTTACGCGCTGGGAAACCCAGTAGTCTTCGTTTTCTCCTCGCAGGGTGAGGTTATGCTCCAGCACCTTCATAGTGATGTCGGTCATCTCCTGCTTGGTCATGCCGGGGTCGATCCGCATGTACTTGAGGGAGCGGTAGAAGCGGTCGAGGTGCTCGGTGAGCCGGAAAATCTCGCCGTTGAACGTACGGGTGGTGTCGAACACGGCGTCGCCGTAGAGAAACCCGACGTCGTTGATGGATATGCGAGCCTCGCTCTCGGGGACCATCTCGCCATTAACGTATGCGATGCGCTCGGTGGCCAATGCTTTACTCCTCCTACTCGCTGCTTGGGCTACTCGGTGGTTGGGGAGGACTATAGGCGAGGCCCGGCGGGCCTTCAAGCAGCGCCGGTTCGGTTACGCCGCTGCGCCGCTAGAATAGCGTCATGACGACCGTCGACTACGACATAAGTTCGCACGTGACTCGGTTTTGCCGTGCACTCCGCGACCACGGCTTCGTGGCCGGGCCGTCCGAGAGCGCGGACGCGCTGCGGGCGATGGCCGTCGTCGATCTAATGTCGCCTGCCAGCGTGTACTGGGCGCTCAGGGCCGTACTGGTGTCGGCCAGGCACGAGGTGCCGACATTCGACGCGCTGTTCAACCGCTTCTGGGATTTCGACCCGCCGCCCGAACGCGAACCTAGAGATGCAAGCAACGACCTGCCGGGTCGGGCCCGAGTGCGTGCGCCCAGCGGCATTGCGGCTCAAGTGAAAAACGACCCCGACTCGGAAGATATCTTGCTTCAACTCGTGCGGACGGGTGCCAGTAGCAACGAGGCCGACCGGGGCTCCGACCTGACGGTGCTGGACTCCGACAGGGCAGAGCAGGTTTCCCGCGTTGCAGCCCGCATCGTCGCCTCTCTTGCATCGCGGCCGAGTCGTCGCAGACGGCGTCATCGCCGACGAGGGTTGATCGATATGCGCGGCGTGCTGCGCAAGAGCCTCGGCTCCGGCGGCGACCCGCTCTATTTGCCGCGCAGGGCTCGTATTGAGCGAACGCCACGGCTGCTGCTGCTGCTGGACGCCAGCGGGTCAATGGACCGCCGCGCCGGGCTTATGCTGGAACTGGCATATGGCATCGCCCAGCACACACCCCGGTTAGAGACGTTCGTATTCAGCACGTCTGTCACACGTGTCGCCGGCCTGCTCGCCGCACCGACGTTCGTGGACGCCTTGAGGCGCGTTGGCGACGCGGTCAACCACTGGTCGGGCGGGACTCGGATAGGCGAGGCTCTTGCCCACATCAACAGCCGGTACCCGGCTCTGCAGGACCGGCACACCACGGTGTTTCTCGTCAGCGACGGGTGGGATACTGGTGAGCCCGACCAGCTGGCGCGCCAACTGCGACGCATGCGCCGCCGGGTGCGAAAGTTGTTCTGGCTCAACCCGCTACTGGGTAGCGAGGGCTACGAGCAGGCGACCAGGTCTCTCGTAGCCGCCGTCGACCATGTGGACAGGTTCGTGTCCATTCGAGACCTGGAACAGCTAAAAAAACTGCCCGCGTTAATGGGGCGCTAATCGCCCCGGCCTGCGGGCTCATAACCACACCCCGAATCCACACTCCGAAACCATTCTGGGAGAACATCATCCGAATCGTATTCATGGGGACGCCCACATTCGCAGTGCCGGTGCTGGAGCGACTGCTCCGGGCCGGGCACGACGTTGTCAGCGTCTACACACAGCCCGACAAGCCCGCGGGCCGGGGCAAAAAAATGCAGCCAACACCAGTAAAGGCTTTTGCCGAAGCGCAGGGGCTGCGCGTGTTTCAACCGGGCTCGCTTAAGGGCACCGTCGCACAGGCTCAGTTCGCAGAGTTGGCCCCTGACGCCGCGATCGTCGCCGCTTATGGCAAACTACTGCCGAAGAGCGTGCTGGACGCGCCCAGGCTCGGTTGCCTGAACATCCACCCCTCGCTTTTGCCCAGGCACCGGGGTGCATCGCCCGTCGCCACCGCCATCTTGGAAGGCGACGAAACGACCGGGGTCACCGTGATGCTTCTAGACGAAGGCCTCGATACCGGGCCGTTGTTGGCACAGTTCCAGACGACGATTGAACCGGACGAGGGCACCCCGGCGCTGACCAGACGCCTGTTCGATATGGGTGCAGGGCTGCTAATCGGAGCGCTCGCCGATCTGGACGTAGGTCGCTTGGAGCCACAGCCCCAGCGTGGAGAAGAGGCGACTCATTCCAAACGGCTGTCCCGCGAAGACGGGCACATCGGCTGGAAGGTGTCAGCCGATGACATCGCCCGCAAGGTGCGCGCCTATCACCCGTGGCCTGGGACGTTCACGGCCTGGGGCGACAAGACGGTAAAGCTGCTTGAAGCGACGGCGGCGGCCCGAATAGCCGGGGACACCAGAAAACCGGGCACCGTGACAGTGGTTGACGGCCGAATTGAGGTGTCAACCGGATACGGCACGTTGGCCGTTACTCGGCTCCAACTGGAGGGCCGCAAGGCGGTCTCGGCATCCGAGTTCCTGGCCGGGCACGCCGATATTGCCGGGGCCGTGCTGGGCTAGGCTAGCCCTCAGACACCTCGGGGTACCGGAAACAGCTGGTGACGTGGTCGTTCACCATGCCGCAGGCCTGCATGAACGCATAGCAAACGGTCGGGCCGACGAAGCGGAACCCTCGCTTTTTCATCGCCTTGCTCATGGCCGTGGCCTCGGGCGTGACCGACGGTATGTCCGACATGGATTTCAACGACTTGTCGATGGGACGCCCGCCTACGAAGCTCCACAGGTAGTCGGACAACGACTCGCCAGCGCTGCTCATCTCGGTGATTATCCCGGCGTTGTTGACGGTTGACCGCACTTTCAGGCGGTTGCGGATGATGCTGGGGTCGGCCAGTAGCTCGGCTATCTTCGCTTCGTCGTAGCCCGCAACTACCGCAGCGTCGAAGTCACTGAACGCCCGAAGGTACCCGGCCCGCTTGTGCAGAATGGTGCGCCAGCTAAGGCCCGCCTGGGCTCCCTCCAGCGTGATGAATTCAAACAGCGCGCGGCCGTCGCGCTGGGGCACTCCCCACACCTCGTCGTGGTAAGCGACCATGAGCGCGTCGTCTGTGGACCAGTCGCAACGGGTTGTGTCGGTCAATTTACGCTCGCTTTGGCCCCGACGGGGCCACCTCCGCCGCAGCTAGGCTGCGGCTCTATTTCCCCGGGCAAATCCCAACGGGATTTTCCTCGTGTACCTAGCGGCTAATATCGAAGGGTTGCTCACCCTGCTTAAAACAGCCCTCGCGGTGGTCGTTCACCAGGCCTACCGAGCCGATGTAGGCGTACATAATCGTCGGTCCGCAGAACTTGAAGCCCCGCTTTTTCATGTCGGCGCTTAGCTCCTCTGCCGGGGGTGCGACGGCGGGCACCGTCTCGTTGCGAGGCCAGCTATTGAGCCTGGGAGTGCCATCCAAAAAGCCCCACAGATAGTCCCTCAAATTGGCAAACTCAGGAACCATATCCCGGATGGCACGGGCGTTGTTGATGATGCCGTTGATCTTGGTGCGGTTGCGGATGATGCCTTCGTCAGCGAGAAGCTCTGCAATCTTTGCGTCTCCGTATTCGGCCACTACAGAGGGCTGGAAGTCGTCGAACGCGGCCCGGAATGCCTCCCTACGTCGCCAGATTCCCCACCAGTTCAGCCCCGCCTGCATGCCACTGAGCGACAGGAACTCGAACAGCCGCTGCTCGTTTCGAGTCGGCGTGCCCCAGTAACGGTCGTGGTACTCAAGCCGCTCAAACGTGTCGTAGACCTCGTCGTGACAACGAACAAGCCCATCGGGCTCCGGCGTAGAAGAGGGATCAGCAGTCATCGCAACGGATATTAGAGCATGCGGACCAAGTCCGCACGCGGAGCATACGAGGAAAATCCCGTTGGGATTTGCCCGGGGAAATAGAGCTGCGGCACAGCCGCAGCGGAGTAGGTCCCGACGGGGCCAAAGCGAGCGCGAATTAGAAGAGGTCTGAAAATCTCAGCTGCAGCGGGTTTGCCTCACCGGCCTCGCCAGGCGTCTCGAAGCCGGATACGCCGACGCCGATGAGTCGGAAGCGCCGGTCCGGTGCCAGCTCCCGGCGCAACATCTCCGCCGCGGCTTGTCCAACCTCAGACGACGAGGAAATGGGGCTGTCGAGCGTGACCTGCCGGGTGAAGGTGGTGAAGTCTTCTAGACGTAGCTTCAGCTTCACCGTGCGACCGGACAGGTCGCTGCGTTCCAACTGCGCCCCCACCCGGGCGCTCAAGCGTTCCACGATCTCGGCGAGCTGCTCGGCGTCACCGGAGTCGACCGCCAGCGTGGTCTCGGCGCTGAGGGACTTTCGCCGTCGCTCCAAAATTACTGGCCTATCGTCAACGCCGCTGGAGAGGTCCCGGAAAAACGCCCCCGTTTTTCCAAATTGAGCCGCGAACCAGTCGGCCGTCTGCTCGGCAAGCTGGCCGATGGTCGTTATCCCTTCCAGTGCCAGGCGCTCCTGTGTCTTAGGCCCGATCCCCCACAGACGGCCGACAGGGAGCGGCGCCAGGAATTCACGCTCGGTGCCGGGCGCAACGACGGTGAGGCCGTCGGGCTTGTCCATGTCCGAGGCGATCTTGGCCACCGACTTGCTCGACGCCACGCCAATAGAAATGGTCAGCGCCGTGAGCTTTTTTATCCGCCCCTTCAGGCCACGGGCGATCTTCTCGGGCGTCCACTCATCGTCCACCCGGTTGGTGACGTCCAAAAAAGCTTCATCAAGAGAGAGCGGCTCAACAAGGGGCGTGACCACCCGGAACATCTCCATAACCTGCCTGGAAACGTCCCGATACACCTCGAAACGGGGTGGCACATGAATTGCGTGCGGGCACAGCCTCATGGCCGTCTTCATGGGCATGGCGGAGCGGACGCCGAACTCCCGCACCTCGTACGAAGCCGCCGCAACCACGCCTCTCGTCTCAGGGTCGCCGCCCACCACGACGGGCTTGCCCCGGAGCGTGGGGTTGTCCCGCTGCTCCACCGAGGCGTAGAAGGCGTCGAAGTCAGCGTGCAGTATGGCAGCCATGTGGTTCGCGCCGGCCCTATTGTCGCCCTGGCCAGACCTAGCCCGGTCTAGCCACCGGGTCCGGCGGGCAATATCGCGTCCAGGTCCTTGAACATGACCCTGTCGGGCCGAAGCGTTATCAAAACGCGATTCTCGCCCTTGAGCATCTGCATCCAAGATCCTACTTCATCTGCCGACATGTAGCGCTGGCAGATCTCGCGGGTCGGCTCCCATATGGAGTCGTCGTCGACAAGCTCTACCCGGCCGGTCATGGTCACGAACACCTTGGCCAGCGGCGGTCCGTACACGCACACCGACAGGCGGGAGTCCCGCACCAGGTTCTTGTACTTGAGCCGTTCTTTCGTCACCGAGATACGCATGGCCCCGTCGCGGTATTCGTACCACACCGGGGTCAGTTGCGACATACCGTCGGTGCCGACGGTCGCGGCCACCGCAATTAGCGATGGCCGCAGGAAGGTCCCCAGTTCGGGGCTGTTGTGTTTGGGCATAGTACGGTCTCCTGACCCTAAAGCGCGCCGTCGATGACGATATCGAGGACGGCGGGTTTGCCGGACGCAAGGGCCTTTTTCATCTCTGGCCCTATCAGCGCCGGGTCTTCGATTCGCACGCCGTAGACGCCCATAGCCTGGGCCAGCGCCGCAAGGTCGAGGCGCTGCGGGAAGTCCATGGCCATGTACTTGCTCTGGGGCGGGTTCTGGCCCACGACCAGGCTCTTGTACACGTCCATGTTGACCTTCAAAACCCGGTACGCCTCGTTGTTGCAGATGACGTAGATGACGGGGATATTCTCGACGGC
>Ga0302123_10003392_pt1 | contig 10631 bp, 8 predicted proteins | sample CB21_321_MG_FD_203109 | JGI IMG/M metagenome (GOLD analysis project Ga0302123, IMG submission 203109) | Marine microbial communities from Western Arctic Ocean, Canada - CB21_32.1 | ecosystem: Environmental > Aquatic > Marine > Oceanic | place: Canada: Western Arctic Ocean | collected 2017-09-28 | reverse complement strand
GCGTTTCAGGGCGACACGATCCGGCAGTTGAACGATGCGTTGGTGGCGCAGCAAGATCGCATCGATCGCTTGGAGGCGGAATTTGAACGGGTGATAGCCACCGTGCAGCGCGCGGCGAGCGATGCCCCCGGCCCCCCGGCCGACGAGCGTCCTCCGCACTACTGAACCCGTGACCCGTTGAACCAGCGACCCACAACGCGGCCCCGGGCACGGATCGGAGCCGGAGTACCCCACAGAGGCGGCGCATGCTGCGGCCGCCGGGAAGACTGATATTGCGCTATCGCGTCGAGAGGATTGTCATGAGACCACTTCGTGTAATGGCCCTGGGGCTTGCTCTGTTCCCGATCGCGTGTGGCGACACGGCGGCTCCAGTCGTCGAGCCCGGCGGCATCGCGCTCGTCGGGGGCCAGCTGATTGACGGCACCGGTTCTGAGCCGGTGGCGGACTCGGTGGTGGTGATTCGCGATGGGCGAATCGCGAGTGCCGGTTCTCGCGCCGAGACCCCTGTCCCCGCTGGCGCAGAGGTGATCGACGTTGCCGGTAAGACCATCATTCCGGGACTCGTGAACCTGCATGTGCACTACCGCGGCGACGCGGAGAACATCGCACGGCTGTTTCGCACACAGCTCTACTACGGCGTAACCACCGGGCGGAGCATCGGCAGCGATGCACCGGAGGCCGTCGCCTTCCTGCTCGAGGCCAACGCCGGTCGGCCCGGTTTCCCGCGCGCCTACACCGCCGGTCTCGGCTTTTCACATCCCAATGGCTTCAACGCCGCCGGTCGGAATGCCCCGGCCACCGAAGAAGAGGGACGGGAGTTGGTCCGACAGCAGGTCGCGCTCGGGGTGCATTTCATCAAGATGTGGGTGACCGAGATGTCGGAGCCCGGGTTGCAGATTACGCCGGAGATGCGGACGGCGATTATCGACGAGGCGATCGCGAGCGGCGCCGTGCCAGTCGCCCACATCGACGGTGAAGCCGAGGCCCGTCAGTTGATGGAGGCTGGTTTGCGGGACTTCCTGCACACCACGGTGTTGACCTTCGGCCCCGGGGGCGGCGCTCCGGTCGAAGACCCAGCGCCCTCGCCAGAGTTCTTGCAAATGGCCCTGGATCACAATGTGGCCTTCACCCCCACCCTCTCGATCGTCCAGAACGGTTGGCACTTCGCCGAGCACCCGGAGCTGCTAGATGATCCGGCGTTGCGGGCCGCGTTCAATCCAGACGCGCTGGCGCGGTGGGACGACCCGGCGACTCGGGAGGCCGTGATCGAGGCACCGGACTTCGAAGACCGCAAGGCCGCGTTCCGACAGATGCAGGATTTCGTCAAGACCATCCACGATGCAGGGATTCAGGTGGCGCTTGGCAACGATGCGGGCACCGCCAATGTGCCATTCGGGTGGGGGATGCACCACGAGATGGAGATGTACGTCGAGGCCGGCCTGACCCCGATGCAGGCGATTGTGGCGGCGACCGCGACCGGAGCGGCGCAAATGCCCCCGGTGGGACAGGCCGATTTCGGGACCCTTGAGACTGGGAAGGTCGCCGACCTGGTGGTGCTCAATGCCGACCCGTTGGCTGACATTCGCAACACCTTGGAGATTGACCAGGTCATGCGGCTCGGCGAGTGGGTGGAGCGTGTATTGCCGTGAGCGCCCTCGCCTCTGCTTAGTCTCCCGCGGTCGCTGTCGGACAGGCTTCGTCGATCGGCTTTGACGGATCCGCCGTGATCGCCAAGTCCGCACAATGGTGGTACGAATAGCCGCCCGGCTGGTTGTACCGGTGATCCGCCATGAACTGAATCACCTGTAGCGTGCAGTGTTCGCAGTTGATATTCGGGAGCTGAATGTCGGTCTCTCATGGAGGCATTGGAGTCTCTGGCCTAAACGACGCGTTCTCACCCTCAGCGGGATAGTGCCTGAACAGTCCGTTAGCGATGATCGGGATCTGCGGCGGGCTTTGAATGGCCCCCCAGACTGATTACAAGCCTCTATCCGTGTACTGCTCGACTGTGATCGGATCCGGCGGTAGCTCGTTTCGTGAGTTCACTGCGAGTGCGATGCGGTAGTGGCCCGAGTGAAAAATCGTCTCCGGCATCTTCACGTGCAGCTCGGAACCGTCCGTGACCTCGGTGACGGCACCTGTCAGCAGCTCTGCGTTGTCGCCCGCCGGGTCACCGCCGCACGGTCCGAGCTTCTGAGGGGCGCCAAGCTGGTTCTCTTCGACCCAGGACGCCGGTTCTAGCAGGATGAAGTGCGCCTGAGTAACCACTGGCAGCATGGGGAGCGTGATGACCAGGACGAAGAGGAAACGCAGGAAGAGCTTCATGGGGGGGCTCCTGAGAGACCACAGAGCCCCAGCAAGGAACCCATTGTAGCTGTTTGGTGCGCCCCCGGGTCGGGCCCCGGTCACAGATGGTTCGGACCATGGGGGCACATCTGAAGGGGACTCACCCCGGCGAGTCCTGATACCATCGCCCCGCGCGACCATGGGCTTTGATTTCTTGGAGGCGAGAGATGGCACGTACGATATTCCAGGCAACGTTCGCACTCCTCTTGATAGCGGGCGGCAACGGCGCCGCGCAGGCTCAGGAGCCCGTCCGGGCCGCCCACGAGAACCTGGCGCCTGATACCGAGACTGACGATCTCGGGATCACGGTCCCGATTCCCGCATCGCATCCCGCGCGTCGTTACCCGGCATCCGACGAGTTTCCCACCGGGCCGGAGGTCGGCGAGCGGCTGCCGACGTTTTCGTTGCCCAATCAGCACGGGCGCATGGTCGACTACCACACGGATCGGGGCGACTCGAAATCTATCGTGGTGTTCTACCGGTCGGCCGTCTGGTGACCGTACTGCCGCACGCAGCTGGTCGAGCTGCAAGACAACCTGAGTCTCTTTTCGGAAGCCGGTATCAAGGTGTACGGCATCAGCTACGACAGCCAGGAGCAGCTGTTGGCGTTTGCCGAGCAGTACGACGTGACCTACGACCTGCTGTCAGATGCCGAGTCGGCCGTTATTCGAGAATTTGGCATTCTCAATACGCTGATCGCGTCGGACGACCCGACGCAGGGCGCCGGACGCCCCTTCTTCGGTGTGCCGTTCCCGGGCGTGTACGTGACCGACGAGCGAGGGGTGGTGACCGAGAAGTTCTTCCACCGCCACTACGCCACGCGGGAGTCCGCCGGAGCCATCCGAGACTCGGCACTGGGCGAGATATTGGCGCGACATGAGACGCCGGCGGTGGCACTGACGAGCGACCAGGTCCGCATCTCGGCCTTCTCGTCCGATACGGCGCTGAAATTCGAGACGCAGTCGACGATCTACGTCCGGTTTGAGCTCGAAGAGGGGCTGCATATGTATGGCCGGCCGCTGCCCGACGGCTACATCGCCTCGGAAGCGACCATTCCCGACACCGCTGGGCTCAGGGTGGGAGCTGCGAGCTACCCGCCGACGCACCCGCGCGAGTTCTCTGAGCTTGGCGTCACGCTCAACGTCTTCGAGGGGGTTGTGGACGTTGCGATTCCAGTGACGCCGAACTCGGAGCTGTTTGGACCACGGCCCTCGGACCAGCCGACCCAGCTGGAGATTCCGGTGTCAGTGCTGTTCCAGGCCTGCAGCGAAACGATTTGCTACACCCCAAAGACGGAAACGTTCTCGCTGACGCTGCCGGTTATCCCGTTGCTGCGCCCGGGAGATTCGAGGACACCCTAGGCGCCGACGCGCCCTGCGAACAGGCACTGTGTCTCACGTGGCGGCATCGTTGAAGGAGCAGGACAATGGCAGGATTCATGTCGAGGCTGGCTGTACGCGTCACGGTTCTTTCGCTGGCAGTGGGCTGCCTGGCGGCCAGTGCCCAGGACCCTCAACAGGGCGCGACCGATTGGCCGAGCACCAACTACACCGAGAGCGCCAACCGCTACAGCCCGCTGACCCAGATCACCGCCGAGAATGTCGCCACGCTTGAGCGTGTCTGGAGCTTTCACCTGAAACCGACCGACTTTACCGGTCGTCTTCGAGAAGACCAGGCGATTCCCCTCGTGATTGGCACCACGATGTATCTCGCCTCGCCCTATGGGGCCGTCATTGCTCTGGACGCCACAACCGGTGCGGAGCAGTGGCGATTCGATATTCCTGAGAACGGACTGCCGTCAAAGCGCGGTCTTGCCTATTGGCCTGGCGACGGAGACGTTCCCCCGTCGCTCCTGTTCGGTGCCAGCTCGGGCGGGCTGTACTCGATCAAAGCCTCGGACGGCACACCGAATACAGGGTTTGGGGAGAATGGCGTCGTCGATTTGAAGACGCCGGAGGTGATGCGGAACTTCACGGACGCGGGTTACTTGCTCCTGTCGTCTCCGACCATCTACAAGAATCTGGTCATCACGGGGGCGGGAACCGGGGAAGGGCGATCCTTTCCGAAAGGCACCGGACCGTCAGGTGATACGCGAGCCTGGGACGCGCGTACCGGCGAGCTGGTCTGGACGTTCCAGACGGTGCCAGGACCGGACGATTTCGGCTATGACTCGTGGGCCGGCGACAGTGCCAGGGATCGATCCGGCGTCAACGTTTGGGGCTATATGTCCGTCGATACGGAGCGCGGCATTCTGTATATGCCGATCGGCGCCCCCAATGACGACCGCGTTGGCGTCGACCGCCCCGGCGACAACCTCTTCTCGTCGTCGATTGTCGCGGTTGATGCCAATGACGGCCAGTACCTGTGGCACTTCCAGCTCGTCCATCACGACATCTGGGACTACGACGCGCAGTCGGCGCCGCTCGTCGTCGATCTGGTCCGTGACGGTGCAATCATGCCCGCGCTCATCGTTGTCAGCAAGACCGGCTTGATGTTCACGTTCAATCGGGTCACTGGCGAACCGCTCTTTGACATCGAGGAGCGGCCGGTGCCAGCGAGCGACGTGCCTGGCGAGCAGGCGTCACCGACGCAACCGTTTCCGGTCAAGCCCGAGCCGCTGACGCAGAACACGCTCTCCCGCGACAACCTCTATAAGGGCGAGCCTGAGCATCAGGCCTACTGCGAGCGATTGGTTGACGACAACGATATGAAGCTGGGTGGGCCCTTCATGCCCATCACGCCCAACCAATACAGCATGTCCCCCCCCGGATCGGCGGGCGGCATCAATTTCTGGGGTCCCGCCTATGACCCCGATCTGAATCTGTTTATTTCCAATACCACCAACATGTTTCAGCCGATGCGGCTGATTCAGCGACCAAACGGTTCCTGGGTCAATCAAGGACCGTTGGCTGGGGTGCGTCGTTTCGGCGACCCCGATCGGCGTCTGCTGTGCGGGCCGACGCCCTGGGGTGAGCTCGTGGCCGTCAATATGACGACCGGCGACATCGCGTATCGCAAGACGCTTGGCGTCTCCGATATGTTGCCTTCCGGCCTCCAGGACACGGGCCGTCCAAGTTCAGGCGGCGTGATTCTGACGGCGAGCGGCCTCACGTTCGTTGGGGGCAGCGACGACTTCAGGTTCCGCGCCTTCGCGACCGCGACCGGCGAACAGCTGTGGGAGCTGAGATTGCCGTCGTCGATCGAAACCACGCCCATTACCTACCTGGGCGCCGATGGACGGCAATTCGTCACCGTCGTGAGCACCGGTGGCGGACTGACCGGGTCACAAGTCACCAATGACGAGATCATCGCCTTCGCGCTGCCGATGAACTGACATCGATTCCGTCCGAGCTTACCTATGTCGCCTGATGACGAGACACCCTCGGCTCCCGCCGAGGAAGAAGATTTTGCCGCGCTGTTTGCGGCGTCGCTCCAGCCCGCTGTGTTCGAGACCGGACAGCTGCTTCAGGGCGTCGTCGTCCTGATCGCGAGAGACGTCGTCTTTCTCGATGTCGGTGGCAAGGGCGAGGCCACGATGGACCTCACTGAGCTTCAGGACGAAGACGGAGAGGTGACCGTCGAGGTCGGGGCCACGGTTGAGGGCGTGGTGGTCTCGACCGCCGGCGGGATCAAGCTGTCACACAAGCTCGTACAGGGGGCCGCGACGCGTCGACAGGTAGAAGAGGCCTATCGCGCGAAATTGCCGGTGGAAGGGCGTGTCGAGAGCGTGAACAAGGGCGGCTATGAGGTCCGCATTGGGGGACAACGGGCCTTCTGTCCCCTGTCGCAGATCGACACTGCGTTTACCTCCGATCCGGAGGTGCACGTCGGACAGGTCTATACGTTCAGGATCCTCGAATACAAAGACGAAGGCGAGGATCTCGTCGTCTCCCGACGCGCGTTGATCGAAGAAGAAGAACGCGAACAGGAGGCCGACGTTCGCAAGACGATCATTCCTGGTGCCGATGTGCCGGGTCGCATCGTGTCGGTCCGGCCATACGGCGCCTTTGTCGATCTCGGGGGCGGTATTCAGGGCTTGCTGCACGTGTCCGAAATGGGGTGGTCGCGCGTGTCGGACCCGTCCACGGTGGTGCAAGCCGGCGACACGGTCACCGTGCGCGTCCTTGGTGTCGACAACGAGAAGGGCAAAATCTCTCTCGGGATGCGGCAGCTGCAGACCGACCCGTGGGACGCGGTTGGCCCGTCCTACGCCAGCGGGCAGCGTCTGACCGGCACGGTGACCCGTGTCGTCGAGTTTGGCGCCTTCATCGAATTGCAGCCCGGGATCGAGGCGCTCGCGCATCTTTCCACGTTTCCGCCAACCGGAAAGCGGGACGCCTGGAAAGACGCGGTCAGCGTTGGCGCGACGGTTGCGGTCGAGATTCTGACCGTGGACCTCGACAAGAAGCGGATCGGGGTCGCCGTTATCGCGAAAGACTCAGCGCGGGTGGTGGTGCTCGAAGCGGGCGCCCAGGTGACTGGCACCGTCGATCGCCACGAGCGGTACGGGGTGTTCGTCTTCCTGAGTCCGGGGCGTACCGGGTTGATGCCCAATGAAGAATCCGATACCGCGTACGGCACAGAGCTAAAACAGGCATTTCCGATCGGCAGTGAGATTCAGGTCGTTGTCCTCGAGGTCGACCCCGACAGCCATCGGATTCGTCTCAGCCGCAAGGCGATTCGAGAAGTCGCAGAGGGCGACGACGCCCGTGCCTACTCCAAACGCCAGATCAAGGAGCAGGACGCGACCTTCGGCTCCATGGCCGACAAGCTTCGCGCCGCTTTTCGCCCCGCGGGCGACTGACGGCGGCCGACAGTGACCGACCCTCGTCCGAGACTTCATCCGGGTCTCGCCCTGAGGTCCCTTCCTCGCTCAACTGCTGCGCGCCAGCCCCGCTGGGCATGTTGTCTGTCACTATGGACTGTGCCCGGCGAGCATCGGCTTGGGCACGTCGCGGCGCCCAACCAGTGGACACCTACGATTGACCGGCGTCCGTCGCCGCATCACGCTTCCGGAGACACCATGCCATCAGACCTCCAACAGCGCCCACTCAGAGGGCTGGTTCGTACGCGCCAGTTCGTCGGTTGCATCCGTCTCATCGTGTTGGGCTTGGCGTTTGCGTGCAGTCCCGGCCCGCTCTTGGCCCAGGGGCTGCCTTCCATTGCCAATCACACCCAAGGTATGCAGCGCATCGAGGGGTTCATGCCGATGCACTGGGACGCGCAGGCCGGGACGCTGTGGATGGAGATTGCCCGCTTCGATAGCGAGCTGCTCTACGTACGTGCGCTGGCGGCGGGTGTCGGGTCGAATGACATCGGTCTGGATCGAGGGCAAATCGGGGCGACCGCCCTCGTGCGGTTCGAGCGCGTCGGGCCGAAGATTTTGATGGTGCAACCCAATCAGCGATTCCGGGTTGAGTCGGACAATGCCGACGAGGTCCGGGCCCTCGAGGAGGCGTTCGCCACCTCCGTGCTCTGGGGATTCGCCGTCGAGGCGGAGAGCAGTGGCGTGGCGTTGGTTGATGTGACCCCGTTTCTCTTGCGCGACGCGCACGGTGCCGCCGACCGCCTGCCTGGTGCCTACACGCTTGACCTGACTCGCAGCGCCGTCTATCTCCCGCGCACCAAGGGGTTTCCCCAGAATACGGAGCTCGAGGCGACATTGACATTTACTGGCGACGGACGCGGCCCCGGTGCCGGCTTTGGTCGAGGCTCGATCAGAGCGGTGGCGCCTACCGCGCAAGCGGTCACCGTGCGGCAGCATCACTCGTTCGTCGAGGTCCCGGACGCGGGGTACATGCCACGTGCCTACGATCCGCGCGGCGGCTTTAACGCGCTGAGCTACGACGACTACAGCACGCCGCTTGGCGAACCGATGACGCGACGGTTGGTCCGTCGACACCGTCTCGAGAAACAGAACCCGGACGCCAGCGTCAGCGACCCGGTCGAACCGATCATCTACTACCTCGACCGGGGCACCCCGGAGCCGATTCGGTCGGCCCTGCTGGAGGGCGCCCGCTGGTGGAACCAGGCGTTCGAGGCGGCCGGCTATCGTGACGCGTTTCAGGTTCGGATGATGCCTGAGGGGGCCGACAATCTCGATGTTCGGTACAACGTCATTCAATGGGTCCACCGTTCGACGCGAGGCTGGAGCTACGGCAACTCGGTGACCGATCCGCGCACCGGCGAAATCATCAAGGGGCACGTTACGCTGGGGTCCCTGCGGGTGCGCCAGGATTACCTGCTGGCAGAAGGGTTGCTCTCACCGTATCTCTACGGCGACGTGCCGTCCGACATGTCGGAGATGGCGTTGGCGCGCGTGCGCCAGCTATCGGCGCACGAAGTGGGGCACACCATCGGGCTGGCTCACAACTACTACGCGAGTGAGCAGGGCCGGATCTCGGTCATGGATTACCCGCACCCCTTCGTGACGGTGAACCAGGATGGCGTGGTGGATCTCTCGGACGCCTACGATGTCGGCATCGGCGAGTGGGACTCGGTGGCCGTGACCTACGGGTACCAGGACTTCGCGGGTGCAGACGATGTGGCCGCGCTCCAGGCGGGACTCAAGACGGCGTGGGATGGCGACCTGCGGTTCATGACCGGTCAGGACACGAGCGCCAACCCGCGCGTGCACATCTGGGCCAATGGGACCGACCCGGCGACGGAGCTGCACCGGATGTTGGACGTACGCCGCGTTGCGCTCGACCGGTTCGGTGAAGGCGCCGTACGGCTCGGGCGTCCCCTGGCGATCCTGGAGGAGGCGCTGGTACCGCTCTACCTGCACCATCGCTATCAGATCGACGCGACGGCGTCGGCGCTGGGCGGGTTGAACTACGGGTATGCAATGCGGGGCGACGGGGAGAGCGCGCTCAGCGCGGTCCCGGCCGCCACGCAAAGCGCGGCGCTCGAGGCGTTGCTGCGGGCCTTGCGAGTGGACGAACTGCGGTTGCCGGAGTCGGTGATCGAGATCATTCCGCCACGGCCGGTCGGGTTCGGCCGACACCGCGAACTGTTTCCTCGTAATACCGGGCCGATGTTCGATCGGGTCAGTCCTGCCGCGATGGCGGCCGATCTGGTGGTGGCCAGTCTGCTCGAGCCGACGCGGGCGGCCCGTCTGATCGAGCAGCATGCCGGCGACGAGTCTCTGCCAGGGCTGCTTGACGTGGTGGAACGCTTGCTCGAGACCACGTTCGCCGCTGTGCCATCTGATGGGTACGAGGCCGAGCTTCAGCGCGTGATACAACGGGTCATCGTGGAGCGCCTCATGCGTCTGGGTTCGGTGTCACCGATGGGGCAGGTGCGGGCCGTGTCGCAGTATTGGCTCGCGGAGCTCGCACGCCGAATCGACGAGAACCGCGATCGCGATGCCGGTGGCGCCAGTGGACGCGCGCATGCCGCGGCGCTGCGTCGTGACATCCAGCGTTTCTTTGACAGCCCCGGTGAGGGGGAGGACCGCTGGTCGGCCCCAAGCGCTCCGCCCGGGAGCCCCATCGGCGATCCAGGGTTGGCCTGGATCGCCGAGCCCTTCTGTTCGCAGCCGGACCAGCGGTCTGTGTGGTGACCTACTGCCCGCGGTAGTCGTCGTCGTTCACCGGTTCGAGCCAGTCCGCCCCCGACATCCCACCCATGAAGGTGAGTTGCACCACGTGCTCAGTCGGAGACGCCCCGTGCCAGTGCACCACGCCCGGCGCGGTGTAGTTGGGCGCATCACCTGGACTCATCTCCACGATCCCCTGTCCACGCACTTGGGTGCGGCCACGGCCTTCTTCGGCGGCCAGGATCTGCCATCCCGCATGGCTGTGCCAGTTTGAGCGCGCGCCCGCTTCGAAACGCAGCCGCAGGGCGCGTATGTCTGACGAGTCCGGTCGACTCGGATCTCCTCCGACGAAATTGCTCTGGGCTGCCGTGATGCGCGAGGGGCCGGCGATGAGCATGGCGCTCGCTCCTATCAGCACGATGGCGAGCAGCACGCTTCGCCGAGGTCGGTTCTGTATCTGCATGACGCCGCTCCTTTGGTCCTTGGTTGCTTTGACTGTCGGCACTTATACACCGACGCGGCGCGGAGTGCGACTGTTTCCCTCCGCCCGTCGGACGGAACGGTCATCCGGCGGTGCAGTGGAGCCAACAGCTTCGAGCTGATGGTGCTGTTGGACGCCTGTTGCAGAAGGGGGACGACCATGAAGCGATTTACGATGTGGTTGCTCGGGCGACTCGGTCTCGCGGCGCCGCTCGCCGGCGATATCGCCGAGGAGTATGAGCGTCGAGGCTCGCCTGGAGGACGA
>Ga0302123_10003391_pt1 | contig 10634 bp, 7 predicted proteins | sample CB21_321_MG_FD_203109 | JGI IMG/M metagenome (GOLD analysis project Ga0302123, IMG submission 203109) | Marine microbial communities from Western Arctic Ocean, Canada - CB21_32.1 | ecosystem: Environmental > Aquatic > Marine > Oceanic | place: Canada: Western Arctic Ocean | collected 2017-09-28 | reverse complement strand
ACGAAGAGTTCTATTACACATACATCGCCAACCGCCGCGAGTGGTTCTGACGCTGTCTTGACTTTCGCCTAATCTGGGCTGATTCTTAACTTACTATCTCACGAATCACCCGCGCGTCATAAACATCGGTCAATTTTTCATCGCGCCCATTTTTCTCGTGTATTAGTTCTTCATGATCAATTCCCATCAAGTGCAAGATCGTGGCATGATAGTCCGACATTTTGGTGCGATTTACGACGGATCGATATCCAAAGTCATCGGTTTCTCCATAGGTTTGACCACCTTTAACGCCACCACCGGCCATCCACACACTAAACCCATAAGGATGATGGTCACGTCCTTCGGACCCCAGCGGTACTTTACCGCCGCGCAACTCAGCGCCAGGAGTTCGCCCAAATTCACCGCCCCAAAGTACCAAGGTTGAATCCAGCAACCCTCGCTGCTCCAAGTCTTGCAACAACGCGCCAATCGGTCCATCGGTACGTTGGCAACAGGAACTCGTGTTTTTCACATTGTCAGAGTGCGTATCCCACGGTTGACCACTCATCAGGATTTGCACAAACCGAACACCACGTTCCACCAAACGCCGCGCCATAAGGCAGCGTTTTCCATAAGACAAAGTAACTTTGTCCTCCAATCCATAGGCCTTTTGAGTAACTGCTGTTTCCTGCGAGATATCCATAGCATCGGTAGCGGCTAATTGCATGCGTGCGGCCAATTCCAAGTTGGAAATACGAGCATCCAATTCCAGCTCATGCGGATGATTTGCTTTGTGACGGGCATTAATGGATCGCAATAAGTCCATTTTACCGTGGCGTACTTCTTCGGATTGTATGCGTTTTGGCTGCAAGTTCAGAACCGGCGTTCCCTCGCTGCGAAACGGCGTGCCTTGATACACCGGTGGCAACCAACCGTTGGACCAATTCCGCACACCATCCACCGACTGGCCAGTCGGATCTGGCAATACAATATAAGCCGGCAGGTTTTGGTTAACGGTACCCAAACCATAAGCAGACCACGCGCCAAGCGTCGGCCGCCCCGGAGTAATTAATCCGGTTTGAGCCATCCAAATTGCCTGTTCGTGATTTCGATGTTCTGTAAACATAGACCTAATCACCGCAATTTTGTCGGCGTGCTTAGCAATGTTGGGCAGGCGATCAGAAAACTCTATACCACTCTCGCCAGACTTGTGAAACTTAAACGGTGTTCCTAATAAATATTTCGTGCGATTCTCATCGTCGACCACACTGTCTGGCGGCGTTTTACTATGGTATTGGTTCAACATTGGTTTAGGGTCCAACAAGTCAACCTGACTTGGCCCACCGTGCATAAATAACTGAATAACCGATGTCGCACGAGGCTTAACTCCGGGGGAACGTTGGGATAAGCCGTGAACTCCTTTCGCAGCAACGGCATCCTCCCGCAACAGCGTAGACAAAGCTAGACCACCGAATCCCGCGCCCAGTTTCTTCAAGACCTCACGACGGGATGGAATGGATTGATATTGATTTGCAGTTTGATTCATTTCATTCTCATATTCTTTAATAGCCGACACTTAAAGTGGTCAATCAATATACGCAAATTCATTGCTCGACAACAACACGTGGCAAAGATCCACTAATGCTAAACGACTTGCTTCTTTCAGTTTCTCTTCAGTTGGAGTTTTCTGTTCATCGTGCCCAGCCCTCAAGTAGATGTCCGATTGACGCAGGATAAATTCTGCCAATCCTTGTAGCTGATCAGCATCTGCTCGACGACCCGTCACGGCCATGAATGCATACCCGATCGGATCTTGGGGCGATTCTAGCAGAACACGATCCGCAAACGCCTCGGCGGCATTAACGACCAGGTCGCTATTAAGTAGTGACAGGGCTTGCAGCGGTACGGTTGACTGATTACGACGAGTACAGTTTGTTTCGATATCCGGTTGGTCAAAAAGTTGCAAAATCGAAACTGGTGCCGAACGTTTATTGCGTAAATAAATTGACCGTTTTTGTGGTAACTTGCCATCGTTGACCACCACTTCACCATCAGACCGGCGGACAATGGCCGTCGGTGCACCATACATATCACTTCGTAAGGCACCGGCAACATGCAGGATACAGTCACGCAGTGGTTCAGCTTCCATTCGCCTTAGATTTTGACGCCACAACAAACGATTATTGGGGTCAACTGTTTTAGCCTTTTCCGCGTGGTTCGCCGTGACTGCAGAAGATTGTTGATAGGCTTGGGACGACAGAATCAAACGATGTAAATACTTCAAACTCCATTGATTCGATTCCAACTCGACCGCTAACCAATCCAACAATTGTTGATGTTGCGGTTCTTCGCCAGCCCAGCCGAAATCCTCAACCGTGGAAACTAAACCTTCACCAAAATGGTGCAACCACAGTCGGTTTGCCATTACGCGAGACGTTAACGGGTGGCGGCTTTGAGTCAACCAATTAGCAAATGCTGTCCGTCGCATCGACGTCGACGCTTTACCATCAACCGCTTCCCAGACAAACGGTTCATCCGCTTGAATCATCTCTGGAACCCCGGGGCGCACAACGGCGCCTGGAGTTTGCGCGTCGCCGCGACGGAGCAAAGGGGTATACGGTTCACCGGCAACATCATAGGCGGCATAGACATAATCAAAGTGTTGCCGCCGCTGCTCCACTGCCGTTAGTTTTTTGGGTTGAACACCGACCGCTTGCTTATATACGGGATAATCCGCCAGTAACGCTGCTTCAAGCTCTTTCGCATCGGGACGTACCAGCTTGCCAAATTTTTGAACTAAGTATTTTTGAATAACCGTTTGTTTTTCCACAGCCGCTCCGACAGCCGCAGATACATCGGCACGTAGAACTTCGGGCAATGTACTCAAGCGTTGCAAAAACAACGCTTCAACCTTCATGGCCCGCAGGGTCGCTAATTCATTTTTCACAGCAGCCAATTCTGCGTCGACCTGCTTATTATGAACCGCCGCTGCGTCGACTTGCTTCTTGGAAGCCACAGGGCGTTTACGGTCACGAAATGGAATCCAAGCGTCCGGATTGTAGACGCTCATAAAGACCGCCTGCAACTGATAGTAGTTCTTTTGGGTCAATGGATCGAACTTATGATCGTGGCACTTGGCACATTTCACTGTAATCCCCATCAAACCGCTAGTCAAAATTTGCAATTGACTATCGATCGTGGGGTAGTAATAAAGCCCGTTCACATTCTTGATCGTTTTGAAGTCAGGACGACTCGCATCGGGAGCAGTGCGCAGAAACCCAGTCGCGGATAATGCTTCCACGACATTCTGAGGCAATGCATCGCTATTTTTATAATGGTCCCAGTAATTGTGGACCTCATCGCCGGCAAGCTGCTCTCGCACAAACTGATCATAGGGGAGATCACGATTTAAGGCGCGAATAACATAGTCTCGAAATCGCCAAATCAACTGGCGGTCTTGATCGGCAGATAGCACTCCGGCAGAATCAGAATAGCCGGCCACATCAAGCCAGTGCCGACCCCATCGTTCACCGTAACGGGGATCCGCAAGTACTTCGTCAAGCAAGCGTTGAAAAGCAATCGGGGTGTCGTCTGCATCAAACCGTTCAATCGCTTGCGGGGAGGGTAGTATCCCCAGCATGTCTAGATAGACTCGGCGTATAAGAGTCGACTTCGTTGCGGGCGGGGAAAACGACAACCCGTTCGCGGACAATTGTTCCCGCAAAAACGCATCAATAGGATTGGTACTAGCTTCCGCTGAGTTTACGCTGACGACGGGCACAGGAGGTCTTTGCGGAGGCGTAAAAGACCAATATGTATATTCAACTTGATTGTAAGAAGTTGTTTGTGCGACGTTCTTGTCATCGGTGCTAGCGGTAGCCGCAGCTAGCTTCAAATCGTCCCGCGCATTTTCGTTTATCCAAACACGGATTTTGCCTTGTTCTGCGGCGGTCAACGGTTCCCCTTTAGGGGGCATCTTCCCGGATGAGGCGACTTCGTAAAGCAAGCTTGTTTCCGCCGCGTCTAAGCGAATAGCTGGTCCAGATTCACCACCTTGTAAGATGGCAGTCACCGACCGCAAATCTAAGCCAGCTTTTGGTGCCCCGCCACCATGACAACCAATACAGCGAGCCTTCAGGATTGGCAATATGTCTTTATCGAAAACAGCCATTTCCATGGGCTTGGACGATTGCGCATCTGTTGCCTCTTCCCATAACGCGGGTAAGACAAACAACAAGCAGAGACTAATTTGCAGGAAATTTCGCATCATACAAAGCATCTTATTCCAAAATCGTTGGGAGACTCGCAATCACTTTCTTAATTGCCGCTGCGTTCAATTCACCCGCGGCGAAGGCGTGATTCGCTTGGACCTGTAAACCGGTCCACATCAAAACCGTAACTTCGGCATCAGCCGAAATTTTATAATCTGGCGGGCCTTTGGCATCCTCAAACACTGTCAATGGAAGAGTACGCAGTCGGTTCTTTTGCGCAAGTTCGCTCAACGCGCCCTCATATTTTTTCGGTTTATCACTCAACACAACTACAAACGCTCGCAATTGCTTGTTCGAATTTTCAAATAGTTGTGCTTGAAGTTCTTTGGCCAAACTGACCATGTTATCGTCGAGCGAGCGAGTGAAAACTGCTACAACCGGACGACCACCGTAAACTCAGCGATAGCACAGGGTCTTACCACGAGATAGCGCCGAGGAGCAATCCTTTACGTCAAATGCATCGGCGTAATCGCCAATTTGCAAGCCGGATTTAACCTCAGCGTGCAATAACGTGGCAAACGCAAGCAAGCCACAGCAAGACAGTAGAACAACAGTTTTTCGTTTCAAGTTCATAGAAATTCACTTCCGTTCTTATCACATAGTATTAAACGCGTGGCATCGATTGATTATAATCAAATTGTACTTGCCTGATTAGATTATTATCGAGAAACGACAAAACCTCATGGAAAACCCGACCATTCTCACTAAATTGGCTTGCATGCTGCTGATAACAATCTGTAGCGGTTGCGAGAATACTGATAAAAAGGCACCGACTCCAGTCGGCGCTGACGAACCTCAAGTAGCGGAGCAACCAGTTGCGACTCCGCTAACAACAATGGGCACTTGGAAGGATATAGAAACTCTTATTGAAGCAGACCACGGAAAGGTCGTTGTCGTGGATATTTGGAGCACTTATTGTGCGCCGTGCATGAAAGAGTTTCCTCGATTGCTAGCTCTACAAGAACTTCACGGTGATAAATTACGATGCGTATCATTCAATATCAATTACGCTGGGCTACCAAATCAAACTGTTGAAACGGATCTGCCATTCATCCATAAATTCTTAGCCAAACAACCATTCCAGCTAACCAATATTGTTTCGACCGAGACCGACGAGCAGGTCTATGCGCAACTTAAAATATATTCGATCCCAGCAATCCTAGTCTTCGACAAAACGGGCAAACGCGTGGCGACTGTTATGGAAGAATCAGCCTATGAAAACACGGTAAGCCCGTTGGTCGCTCAGTTACTCGGTGAGCAACCGTAGGAATATCCCGCGTTGTACAACCGCTACACTAACTCATCAATTTTGCCGTATTTCGTATGATCCACGAGATATCGCGGCCGACCTGAAAGATCGTTGACGGTGGCTGTTTCGGTGTCGATTCCTAAATTATGGTAAAGCGTTGCAAACACTTCTTGAATATGCACTGGGCGTTCTGAGGGTTCTTCGGCATATTTATTTGTTGCACCAATTACCCGCCCAGGTTGCACACCGCCTCCAAACATCAGAGCAAAACTAGCGCGCGGCCAATGATCGCGGCCTCCCTTGGCATTGATACGCGGCGTTCGCCCAAACTCACCCCACACCACGACTGACACGTCTCGATCTAATCCTCGTTGGTAGATATCATCGATCAGAGCGGAGACGCCTTGATCAAAGAACGGCAAGTGATCGCGAGCATTTTCAAAATTTGTACCGTGCGGTTGCCCGTGCCAATCCCAACGTCCATAAGCCACCGTGACCGTCCGGACGCCAGCCTCAACTAACCGGCGAGCTTTGATGAAATAGTCATTATGCAAGCAAGCTCCATCTCCATAACCTGCGTACTCGTAGGAACCACCACCATAGCGTTCAACGAGCTTGGGATCTTCTTTGGTAATATCCAACGCGTCGGACAATTTACTGGAGGTCAGGATACCTAAGGCTTGTTCGGTGAAAGCGTCTACACCTTCAAGCTCCACGATTTTATCAACCTGTCGTTTCATGCGGTCAAGACCCGCGAGCAGGGCAGTCCGGCTTTGGAATTGCGACACATCGATGCCGTGCAAATCCAAGTTTGCGGCGCCGTCAGCGTTGGGGGTAAAAGGGGAATGTGACTTGCCCAAGAAACCAGCATCGCCCGGATTGGACCATCCGGATACTTTCATTTTTGGATTCAGACTGATAAACGGTGGGATACCCCGTTTCGCTGTACCACGTATTTTTGAAATAACGCTACCCAGTGATGGCCAGCCACCGACTGGTTGGTTTTCGTTTAGTCGCCCCGTTAAGCACTGAAACGCATCATGCCGATCCTTTGCGCCATAGATCGAACGAATCAGTGAGTAGCGATCCATGCGACTGGCAAGTTGGGGCAAATGCTCACAAATCTGCACGCCCGGTAGATTTGTCGATATCGGTGAGAACTCGCCGCGTATCTCACTAGGCGCATCTGGTTTCAAATCAAACATATCTTGGTGCGGCGGGCCACCTGCTAGGAAAATCATGATGCAGGCTTTGTGTCCTAAGCGGTGACGATTTTCACCCTGAGCTCGCAACAACTCCGGTAGTGTCAGTCCACCCATTGCCATACCACCGGCGCGCAAGAAGCTGCGTCGATTTAGGCCGTCGCAAAATTGAGGGGGTAAGCGAGACAAAACAGGGACCGTTTCAAAAAGATTCAAAAAGGGGCAACGATCATATACGGGTTATACTATGTCCAAGTGTACCACAGCAATATCTGCAACGCCAAGGCAATTAGCGATTCCGTAATCTGACACGTTCAATATAGGCGTTTAACTCGGCTACTGTGAGTTTAGCGTCACCATTGCCATCCACGGCCTTGATGCGAGCTTTATGTTTTTCTGGGATTTCCGTTAATTCAACCACACCGTTTTTATTGAGGTCTAATAACGTAAACATCTGTCGTAGACGAGTCTCGGATGGATTCCCAACGCCTGTTGCAGCCGCACGTTTAGGTACTGCTACATCGAAATACCCGATCATCATTTCTTCCCATGTCTGATCTCCCCAACGCACATCGGTTGCTGGGTCTGGATTACTCAAATTGACTTCCGAGTTATCGAAGTGTGCGATGCACCGGATTTGTGCTCCCGCCGGGATTCGAAACGGGGTGGCCAAACGATACTGCGTTTGCCAATTGAAATCGTATGCCGGAATATCGAGGAGTGTTTCAGTATCACCGTTGGGTAAACGGATATCGTAGCGAAACGCTTTACCTCGCAGGTGCATATGTGGATTCATGCCAATCAGTGTCACAGCGGTAGGCGATTTTTCGGACGAAGCGGTAACTTGGTGATTACTCGCGCCAGCAGGAATCGTGAAACGTGAGTTAGCAGCACTCGTGGTGACGATTTCTTGCTTGACTTCCGCATCATCCATAAACACAAACCCGATTTTACTCTGATCGAATTGTTCGGACCCAATGGGGGTATAGTGAATTTGAAATACGATTTTTGCACCAGCCGGCAGTCGTTTCGCCATGCCAGCGGGAAAACTATCCGCTCGTAATCCAGGAACGAAACCTGCTAGGTACCCTCGCGCGGCACGAAACTGAGTCCCGCATGGTGCTTGGATGAATGCCAAAATGTGATGAACGACTGCTCGATTTCCAGGGATGATTTCAACCGCGCGAATCCACTTGTCTTCGGAGAAATTTGGTGAAACGCTAAACCACTGATACTTCACTTCGCCCTGAGCTTTTACTTTGAATGGTGCTTGTTGGATTTTGAACACCGCATCCGGTTCTTTCGGCAAGTCCCAATCCGCTACTGAAAACGGCAACGGTGGCGGCAACATGGCTGGGTCACCCTCGGGAGCGCCATTGGCAACCCAACTGTAGATGAGCTCTTTTTCCTCGTCAGTCATCGTCCGGTCATTACTGAACTTAAGGTGATCTTGAGTTGCGTGCCAAGGTGGCATGCGTTGGTCTTCCACTACTTCCGCTATCATCTCTGCCCAACCAACCACTTCGTCATAGTCGAGGAGCGCGAAAGGAGCAATTTCTCCGTCACGATGACAGCTCACACAGCGCTTCCGCAAGAGCCGTGAAATTTGGTTCGAATAGGTAACCTTACTGTCGGCGATGGGAGTTCGCACTCGTCCGATGTGGCAACCCACAGGTTCCACGTATGATTTTCGCGGATTGCGTCCCGCTAGCAAAGCATTCACCGCATCAGCGAGGAACTCTCGTTTAGCGCTGTTGCGAATGACACCAACGGAGTACTGATCGTCAATTCGCCCTTGGTATCGAATACGCCGCTGAGAATCGAGTACGAATATCTCAGGGGTCCTGAGGGCACCGAGTTCGTCGACGATCTTATTGCCAAGGTCTTTAAGAATGGGGAAAGCGATTTTATGACGACGGGCATAAGCGGCGATTTCGGTAATGGAGTCTTGTGTGTTTGCGTTTAATCCGATAAATGCCACGTCGCTTCCGAAACGCGCGTCGAGTTCTTGCAATCGCGGTCCGTAAAGTTTTGCCAACGGGCACGCGGTACCTAGCACGGTCAACACGACAACTTTGGCTTCTCGGTAGTCGCTCAACGCTACTGCATTACCGCGGAAGTCGTTTAATTCAAAATCATTAACCTGCTGCCCAGTGACGGGTGACGACTGCGCACTCGTTGAAAGCAAGACGCTGAGGGTTAAAGCTAAAGCCATGCAAAATCGACAAAGCATTTTTGATTGTCCCATTGTTAGATATTCAACGAGGAGAATAGTACTCCACCGAATGCGCTACTATTGTCAAACACCATTTATGTAACAATGTTCCGCTGCTCGCAGATGGCATTCATACAATTTATGTTAATTTGTGTAATTAGGGGTATAAAAAAACCCCTCGACCGAACCGAGTAGGTCCAACCAAGGGGCTTTGAAAACAGTGTTATGGTAAAACAACTAGCTGTTAGTTATTTTTCCATTCTTCACCAAGTGGTCCACCATCTCGGCGGTCACCGAGGCGATTGTAGGTCACGTAGTCGATGTTTTCGCTCAAGAATTGAACGCTACCATCTACCAGGACAAACTGAGCTCCACCCTTGTGCTGCGACTTGAAAGCATTGGAAGTTGACCAATTTTTAAAGTGCGAACAACTGCGAGGGTTCAATGGTGGGTTGTGTCGACCCCATGAGAAGCCAGGATCGCCGATACCCACTACAGGGAAGTTAATCGGTCCGACAGTCATAACCCAAGTCGCATTATAATGCAACCAACCGTTATGGTAGTGGTCCGATTTATGTGGCAACATTTCACCTGCCATGATGACTTGGCTTTCACCATCGGTCACATCGCGGAAGCGAGCGGCCCAAGGACCACGCAAGAAAACACCTGAAGCCCTGAATCCACGTCCGTCATTTCCATGATTCGGAGGTCCAGTTTGGAACAAGTTTCCGGGATAATTAGGACAAATATTATTCCATGAGTTACTGCGTTGAGAGCCCATGCTATAACCGTAACAACTAATAGTTGCATCGCGGTCATACCAACTTCGTTGAACATAAGGATCAACATTGGCCGACGGGCAAATAAAGGTTGGAATCAATTCACTTCGCACAGCTCGACCGTTGGGCGAAATTGCCCAGTCAGTTTCAAATCGTGCCCAGTTGTTGTAAGATCCTCCAAATGGAGCGATGCTACGATTCTTACGACCAGAAATAGTCATGTTCAACTGATTGTACAATGGATCCTGTTCGATAAAGGGAAGTATCTTAGCGAATACCCCACCCTTACTACTACCAACCCAAGTTTGTCCATTATTGGATGTTCGACCCCAAAAGTGGATGCCATTATGTGGCAAGGAATTGTAGGTGTTGTGATAAGTTCGCATAGCGAGCCCAATCTGCTTTAGATTGTTGCTACACGACATCTTTCGTGCTGCTTCGCGAGCCGCAGATACTGCGGGCAACAACAACGCTACGAGAATACCGATGATCGCAATCACGACCAACAATTCAACGAGCGTGAAGGCGTTTCGCCTTTTTAAACGTTTCATTACATAGTCTCCGAAAAAAATAAATAAAAACAAGTATGAGGATTCAGAGTCGTAAAAACACTGAAAACGCACTTAACTACTTATAACTGTCGTATGGAAATAAAGCGAGTGTGTTTTTATGGTTTACTTCAAAAACCTCGTAATTGTTCGTCAATAGTCGAGTAATTCATACAACTCGAACCTATTTTGACAGGGGTTCCCTCGCGACACATACATCTCGCGGGCAGTGGGGTCCATGACGATCGAGAATACGGTACTCCAAAATCCGTGTTTATCAGCGTTTTGATGCCGACAAATCGACTGTGGGTAATTATCGTGATCTGCTAACAAAACCTGGACCTGTGGAACTGTCAGTTGTCGATCGGGCACCACCTCGGACAACAATTGC
>Ga0302123_10003376_pt1 | contig 10659 bp, 11 predicted proteins | sample CB21_321_MG_FD_203109 | JGI IMG/M metagenome (GOLD analysis project Ga0302123, IMG submission 203109) | Marine microbial communities from Western Arctic Ocean, Canada - CB21_32.1 | ecosystem: Environmental > Aquatic > Marine > Oceanic | place: Canada: Western Arctic Ocean | collected 2017-09-28 | reverse complement strand
ATTTTATGGAGATTAGAACATTATTCATTTCGTATGTTATTTGGCTATTTTTCGTCAGGTATCTAACTATTACAGGTCTTGGACCATTTGGCTCATTCGCTCGTGACATCTCTACATTCATGCTTGGAAAGGGACTTGGCCCAGCCGCTGACCTGATGGAAGATCGTGCTGGTGGAGCGGCAAAAACTTGGTTCGCCCATGGTATCTTTTGGTTCATCATCGCCGCAACCTTGTCATTTTTGGGTATGTGGACAGCATACGAACCAAATGCGCTACACTCACTTGGGGCAATAGGATATTCTCCAAGCGAGGCTCAGGCTACTGCTGCAATTCATGTTGTAACTGCCTTTGGCGCGTTATCAATGATGTTAATGGCTGCAGGATTTGCTATGCAAGGCCGCCTTTCTGGTGGCCGAATGGCCAATGAAGCGACAACTGCTCTAATCGCATTTGCATGGAGCGCAGTAGTTGCAGCAGGTCTAATTCTTTCACACACCGATTTAATCGGTACAAGCAGCTGGTTTGAATTACCACCAGTTTACTATATTTTACTTACATTATTGGCTTTACCATTATTTGCAAATCACCTGTTGACAATGGCGAATTCAGGATCACCGGTAATGATTCCACAGTGGTTTATTGTGATGGGTTACGCAGCATTCATTTGGCTAGGTGCCGTTTCTATGTTCTTACTTGGAGGAGAAAACCACACCCTTTCGTGGTTACTAGTCAAGGTACTGTTCGGTGGTTGGTTACTCTCACAAGCACTAGGTATTGCTCATCATGTGATACCATCAGCACTAGGGGTTCCACTTTGGAGCCGTTCTCTTGCTACTCTAACCCTGTTTGGAACATTCCTAACATTCTCTCCACTTGGTGCGGTAGCATCAGTTCCTTCAATGGGTCCTTTCATGCAAGCAATGGTTGCGATTCTATTGTCCCTTTCATTAGTTCCACTCATCGCTACTGTAGTTAATTTGACCAAGACTGCAAGTGGCCGAGTTATGGAATCTTATGGAGTCAAGTTCACAATTCTAGGTGTTATGTTATTGATTCCAATATCGTTTGGTAGTTTATTTGTCTCTGTTTCAGCATTTGGAGGAGGCAACGAGTTAGCCCACATTGCCTCCACTCTAGACACTCTCGCCCTTTGGGGTGTTTTCGGAATGATTGCACTAGGAAGTGCACACCTGCTATTCCCACAAGTGACAGGACGTGAGTTGTTCAGTTGTGCCAAGACAAAGATGACCTTCTGGTTTGCAACTGTTGGAATTGTTGGATTTGGCACTTCACAATTTATCGTTGACTATGTGAACAATTCAATTGGTGCTGCTGATGTTTCTCTGGCACTAGAAGAGGCCGGTGTCAGCGCTGTTGGGGTAGGCGATGTGCAGGCTTTCGCAGCTATCATGTTCTATGGTGTTGCTCTAGCAGGTATCTTTGCTGCTCAAAATATGTTGCAAGGTTCATTCCGTGGCGCTGTGCTTTCAGATGGTGCACCAGCGCCGAATGTAATTACAGCACAGATGGCAATTAGTGGTACCACTTCAATCCGCAACCTGCTTTCAGCAGGTGCAGGTGTTGACACCGTTCTCACTGTAGATGGAGGTTCCTCTGGAGGCCGAATCTCATTATCAGATATTTCCCCAACAGAAGAGGTATCCGAAGAAGCAGATGCAGATGCAGAGCTAGAAGAGGAAGAGTCAGAACAGCCAGTGGTTGAAATCCCTGGCAATCTCTCAAAAATGTTGAAGGCAGAATTAGTTGAGTTGGCAAAGGCAGCAGGAGTCTCTACTACAGGAACCAAGTCAGACTTGGTTGACCGCCTCAGTGCTTGATTGAAGGATTGGGAAACCGCCATAGCGAATACCCTTACTCCGCTAACAAGGGGAATTGCGATGCGTATTGGCTTAGTCGGAAAACCAAACGTTGGTAAATCAACGACTTTTGCCGCTTTAACAGAAACTACAGTGGAAATCGCAAACTATCCATTCACAACAATTGAGGCAAATGTTGGTGTAACTTACATCGCAGCAACATCACCTTGTGCTTGCAAAGAACTTTCAATTCAGATAGCAGAAAGTGGTAGGTCTGTTGAATCAGATGAGGATAGGGAAGGCAGTATCTGTCAACCAAGAACAGGTGCTTGTAACGGGTATACAAGATTGGTTCCAGTCACTCTTGTGGATGTAGCGGGATTAGTTCCCGGTGCACATGAAGGCCGTGGTAGAGGAAACCAGTTTCTTTCTGATTTGGCTAGTTGTGATGCTCTGATCCAAGTTGTTGATGCCTCTGGAGGTACAGATATTGAGGGGAATCCAACTGGGCCTGGCGGTTGCTCACCAAATGAAGAGCATGATTTTTTGATAGAAGAATTAGCGGCGTGGATTGATGGAATTATCTCTAATGGTTGGGCTAAGGCGGTACGCCGTATTCAATCTGAAGGTGAGGCAGGATTGACAAATTTCCTCCATGACCAATTAACTGGAATTGGCGCCACTCATAATGATGTGACAATTGGACTAGATGTTTTTAGGCGTGAAAATCCCGATGTACCAACAATTAATGTGTGGGGTGATGAAGAAAAAAGACTTCTTTCTGATGTTCTTCGCCGTCAACTGTTTCCACTGTATATTGCCGCCAATAAATCAGATTTAGCAGACGAAGAGACATATTCAAGTTTGCAGGCACAGGTAAAATCTTCTGGAGGTTTATTTGTTCCATGTAGTGGTGAAACAGAACTAGCCTTACGACGGGCTAGTAAGGCCGGAGCTATTTTCTATTCTCCTGGTGAATTAAGTTTTGAAGTAAATCCAGATGCTACTCTGAATGACGCACAGAAGAGAGGTCTTTCTGAACTTCATGATAGGATATCAAAAATGGGAGGTACAGGTTTGAACGAACTACTCAGAAAGGTAGTGTTTGAGAGATTGGAGCAAATAGTTGCTTATCCTGTCCAAGATGAGACACACTGGACTGATGGTGATGGCCGAGTACTCCCAGATGCCCTGTTAATCTCTTCAGGAACTACCGCTAAAGGGTTGGCCTACGCTGTTCACACAGACTTGGGGGATGGCTTCATTCGCGCATCTGATGCGCGAAATGGCAGAGTCATTGGGTCAGATCACGAACTTTCTGACAACGATGTTATCAAAATCCATGCAAAAACCTGACATCAATAACACATGTAACAGTGACATGAGATTGCACTCTAGTTTCAAGCTTATTCTTCATCACCGAAGTCTGGTGCTGATGGCAGATTATCAGATTCTAGAGCGGGGTCTTCATCCGCCATAGGTGGTGATGCATCCTTAGTATTATCAGATTCAATAACATCACTTAATTTGGCATCTGTATTCATTAAATCGTCAGCATCAATGGTCTTTATTGTCGCAAGGAACTCCTCATTATCTTCTATAGTGTATGACTGTTTACCTTTACCAACACCGCCTAACTTTCCATAATCATATGGTAACACTAGAGTAATGAGTGTATGTTGTTCCATACCCAATTCTCCTACCGTTTGTAGACGGCGCAGTTCCAAAAGTTCAGGGTGCTGAGCCATTGTGTTAGCTGCGTGAGCGAGATTCTTGACCGCTTCAACTTCTCCTTCAGCACGTCGTAGTCTAGCTTTGCGCTCTCTTTGTGCTTCTGCTTCACGAGCAATTGCTCTTTGCATATCTGTTGGGATAACTACATCTGTGATATCAATTCGAGTAACATCTATTCCAAGTGGGAGTGAAAACCCGTCAAGAATATCCTCCATCCTGTTGGCGATGGTTTCTCTCTTAGAAAGTAATTCGTCCAAGGTATATTCGCCAATTACCACTCGCAGAGTAGACATTGTTGCTTGGCGAATTACTGTTGCAGGGTCTGAAACAGCCAATACAGAAGTCATTGGGTCAATTACTTTCCAATAAACTACTCCATCCACTTTGATACTAACATTGTCTCTGGTAATACAGACTTGACCAGGGATATTTTCTGGACGGTCACGTATATCAACTGCTAGGAACATATCAATTATTGGCCATCGGAATGCTAAACCAACCCCATTCAATTTTACCGGTTTTCCAAATCGGAATTTAATCGCTCGTTCGTATTGGTCAAGGATGGTTATCCAACCTCGTCTTGGCCACGTACCCCTAGGTGGATGTGCAGTCGGCTCACCTCCAGCGGCAGTAAACATTCCTCCCGCTGCCTTTAATCCAAGTAATAATCCTGCAACAATTAATCCACACATGATGCCGAAGAATAGTTCAATCAAAGCAGCCATCACTTACCACCTCCTGAGAAAAGTTCACCAAGTGGTCCATTACTAATGTCTAGAAGGGTGTCAGGTAACATCATGATACGTGTAGCATTGTTTTCTGCACCAACTTCTGAAAGAACTTGTAATCGGCGCAATTCCATTAGTGCTGGGAATCGAGCAAACAACTCTTGTGCCTCTGCCAACTTGCTTGCAGACTCGCGTTCAGCACTTGCCTTGATGACTCTTGAGCGAGCCTCTCTGTCAGCCTCAGCCACCTTTGCCATGGCTCTCGTCAAATCGTGTGGGAGTTGCATATCAGTTAATTCCACATGTCTAACATCAATTCCCCATGGATCAGTCGCCTCATCTAAATTGATTCGAATTCTTTCAGCAACGGCTTCTCTTTGCTGAAGAATTTCGTCAAGAGGAACAGAACCGAACACATCTCGCAGAGCACCCATCGCTGCCATTCCGATTGACGCCCGAGCGTTGGTAACCTTGTTTACCGCATCACCAGGGTCTCTAACACGGTAGAAAATAACAGCATCAATTGTCAGTGAAATATTGTCTTTTGTGACCACCGATTGACCCGGTACGTCATTGATGAGAAGACGTAAATCCCATCTTACCATACGGTCTACCCATGGAATTACAATCCTAATTCCTGGTGATAATACACCTCTGTAGGAACCAAGTCGGAAGACGACAGCCCCTTCCCAATGTCTAATAATTTTCAAAAAGTTCCCTATTAAGAACGCCAAAACGAAAGTTATAGCCCCTATAATCAAAAACACGACTGCCATATTACAATGGCGAAAGTAGTATGCTTATTACTTTTCGTTCATTAATATCACAGAAAGTAACTCTGATATTTCAAGTATTGAATGATAACCATTCAATTGCTTGTTGCACAAATAACAAATTATCACCTTGCTCAATGTAACCGTTTGCAGCGATATTGCTATCTCCTACAACGACTAAGCGACCATTCATTTCACTCACAGCAGCGATTGGTAATTCCCCTTGAATTTCACCTTCATCAAGAACAGAATCTAGGTCAATATCTCCAAATGACGATGCAGATGTAGATGCTAATGCGGTAGCACCCTCACTGACTCTGAGAGAGCACCCTGAGAAGTAGATTAGTTCACTAATCCCCTTTGTGATTGGATGGTCTGCAAAATTTTGCACTCTCACAAAGTGTGGGATTGACTGTTCACCAAGCACAACCCCTGCTAACTCAACTTTCTGAGTAACATGTTCTTCATGGTCTGTAACCCTGTCTTTTTGAATCTCGATGCCACAAGGAATTGTTAGTTCATTTAGGAAATCAACATGACCGAATAAGTCACCCCATTCTGCTAGAAGGAGGATTGATTTTCCGTTTTCCAAATGAGATTGTAATGAAGTCATTTCTTTTTCTGAGAATTGATTTTTTGGAAATGGAATTATTATTACATCCCAAGGGAGATTTTCTGTAGCATCTAATGGTGTATTGATAAATTCTAAATTATGATCATTTTTTCCTAGTAATTCTGCTAGTGCTGTTAATCCGTCTGCCTCTGGGTTTGCCATGGAAGAACCCATGTGGTATTCATCGAATCCGATGAGCGCCATTTGCATCCACCTTCAGAGTTCCTCTGCTACCGCTGTAATTTCTAGTGAGTAAACTGCTACTCGCCATGATACGGTTACATCTTCATCTTCGTCACCAATAGGATTGAAACCGCCAACAATTAGTTCTGTATTTACATTCATTGTGACAGAAGTCAGCCATTCGCCAGTTCCATTACCCCCATCATTCCATTGTGCCTCAATGTCATTCTTACTAACGCCATCCGCGATGTAGGTTGAGCCATCCCATTCAGGGGTTATTTCAATTGTGAAAGTTACCGCATCTCCGAAACAAGAACCACTGCCTGATTCATCATCAGGAGTTCCTTCAACACCCGAGAAATCTGTTGTAACATCTACGTCATCGTTAGTACCAGGGCCCTGGTCATCGTTGTCATTACAACTAACGGTGATTTCAACAAATCCAATCATCATATCTCCGGAGTCTAATTCAAAGAAGTAATCACCTTGCTCTCCATCGCCAAGATTCATAGTTTCATCAGAGGTGATATTGTCTTGAATGAAATCGACTTGCCACTTGCCTTTCGCACTAGAAGAGGCTCCACCTAGGTCGCCAGAATTTGACGCCATAAAGGAGAAATAGGCTGGGAAAGTGATAGCGAAAACAACTGAAATCACCAAAATGGTGATTGCCCTCTGAGAACTGAATAATTTCTCAATACCTGTCATTATCGCCCCTCAACTGTATGTGGGTGGCCACTGTGTTATCAATGTGCCACCGTTAGTGGTTCACTCTTCCTCGGCAGAAAGAATCCATTCAGTAGGTGGCCAAGAAGGTAAGTTTGTGTCTGGCCAAGCCGACTTATTCACATTCACTCCTTGATTTTTAAAGGTCCTTTTTGAGCGACGCCAGACAGGTAGGAGAAAACCTATAGTTGAACGTTCTCCAAAAGTCCATTTCCAAGGGCATTTTGGTAGGCGAGCAGCCCATTGAGCGAATAATGTGCGCCACTCTTTTTCAAGTTCATTGGGGATGAGCCATTCCACTATTGTTAGTGAACCAGCAGCACCTTGCACGTGACTATACGCTTCCATCCCAACATCTTTCAGAGGTCCATTTTCAATGACAATCCCAATTGTTCTCGCCGCTTGAGCTATTGGCACGATAACTGCCCATCGATCAATAAGTCTGCTACCACTAATTCGGCGGGCTGACCAGTTCGCTTCAACTACAAGTTGGCGTAATGCCCTGATGGCGTCAGTAGGGGAGATGCAAGTCTCAACCTTCAGGTGTCGCGGCACAGCCATGATACTCCCTCCCACTCATTTGTGATAATCAATTGCAACGATTACTTCAACTAGGCCGAGATTTCATTGGATTGAATCAAATTTCAATCAGATGTAATGCAGAGATGAGCACCTGCACGGTTGAGCGTGTCGCGCATCGCGGCGGGCGATTTTGTCAGTCGTTGTTTACAACTCAGCCAAATAGAGAGCCAAGACCTTCGAAACTAGCGTCGTCCTCATCCTCTTCAGCAGCAGCTTCCTCAGCGGGAGCAGCAGCATCTGCGGCGGGGGCAGCACCACTAGGTGCAGCGGCAACGGGTGCAGCGATAGCAGCGCTCATCGCTTCTCCGATATCGACGTCATCAAGGCTAGCAACTAGCGCTTTCACGCGTGCGTTGTCACCTGTTACGCCAGCGGCCTTCAGGACCGCACCGACATTCTTTTCGTTGATCTCATTCTCTGCTGAGTGCAATAACATTGCAGCATATACATATTCCATTTTTTCTCACTTCCTTTCAACCAAATAGGTCACCGAGGCCGTCAAAGGCGTCCTCTTCTTCCTCCACTGGATCCTCTTCAGCCGCTTCCTCTTCAGGTGCGGCTTCAGCAGGAGCTGCGGCGGCAACTGTTGTTGCGGCGCCGAGCATTCCCGACAATTCTTCGTCGAGAGCGGAGGAATCTAGTTGACCAGCAAGGGCCATTGCCCGTGAATTTGCACGGGATATGAATAGAGGCATGGTTTCACTGTTTGTGATACCAGCCTCAACAGCCACGGAGAGCGCCTCGCTCTTCGCTTTAGATAGTAGAGTGGGCATTGTTTCTGGAGTGAACCAGCGTACATTACACGCAACATTGAACGAGGTGGAAACCGCCTGTGCGATATTGTTGCGGAATCCATCAAGGTCAAGGTCAAGATCTTCTGGTGGCATTAGAATACCATCTTGCATAGCACCACAGAGAATAATACCAATTTCAATTGGCTTGATTCCCAGTTTGTCTAACATTAATCCTAGGTCACCTGGAATTAATTCGCCTTGATTGACGACAGTAACGGTCTTCTGAATCAATACCTTACCTTTGTCAATCTTTGCTGGGATACCAACTGCAGATAATTCTCCGACAATTGGTCCAGGAGCGAAATCAGTTTCCCCAGCCTCTACAACAATGTCTTGAGGTGCAATATCACCTGCTTTAGCGGATCTTCCAGTTCTAGTCTTCTCTAACTCGTTGAATAACTGGAATGGACTTAGGTTTGAGGAATGAACAAGAACAGGCTGTGCAGCATTTTCCATCATTGTCTCCAAGGATTGTTCTTCAAGCCCTGCATTTTTCCAAGCAAGGCGGAACAGGGTTTTCTTTGCCATTGTGAGGTTCATCATGGTACGCAATTCTGCCCGCATACCTAGCATTGCAATTGCTGGTACGCCACTGGTATCAACTATTCCAATTACCCCGTCTTCTTGAAGGATTTCTGTAAGTTCTCCGACTCGGTCCTTCTTCCAACTAACTACCTTTGGAATCATTAATTCAGCACCTCCACTTTGATAGAAGGACCCATGCTGGTCTTGATGTAGAGTGAACGAATATTGTCTGCGCCACGTTCTAACTTTGATGTAACACGCTTCCACATCTCAAATGCGTTTTCAGAAATTTCTCCTTCAGTTTGGCTTCTTGCCCCGACAATAGTGTGGAAAGTGATTTTATCTCGACTACGAATGATAGCAGTGCTGCGAAGTCCATCGGCAATCATGCCTGGATCAACATTAGGTGGTACAGGACGAGGCATTTTTCCACGAGGACCAAGGACGATTCCAAGGAATCTTCCGATGGTTGCCATGTGTGGGACTTCTGCTAGGAAAAAGTCGTGCCTCCCTGCCAACTTTCTTGCCTTCTGGCGGTCACCACCCAAATCCTCAATTTTATTGGGGTCAATGACAACTATTCCAGCAGCCTTTGCTTTGGTTGCCATTTCACCTTCAGCAAACATGGCAATGCTGATTTCCTTACCGCGCCCATGCGGTAGACGGACACTTTCTTCAATTCTGTTTGAAGGGTTCTTCAAATCAACATCTCTGATGGTAAATGCCATCTCAATGCTTTCAACGAATTTTCGCTCTGGCGCTTCTCCAAGCGCTTTTTTCACTGCTTCAGTAATTTGTTTTTCCATTTTTCCTCACCCCTGCGGTCAGCGAGGTTTCCCTCTCCCGCAACTCGTGTTTCAATCGAATTTGTCGTCATGCTCTCCTGCTTTCACTTGCATTATGAAATCCTTTGGCACGATGCCTTCAATGTGACAACGCATAGAGACACATGTTCCCATGACCTCCAATGAGCGTTGCTTGACACCTTTACCAGTCAAATCATCCGCCTTCTCATTGGAGATGGTTATGATTTGTTCGAGTGTAATATTGTGGACAGTCGGGTCAGAACCAACATCGGTTTCCCCTTCCCAAGAACCATTGAACTTGATACCCTTGCCAATAACCGCAGTGCGTATGCGTCGTGCAGTCCAGTTATCTGACATTGATTCACCTCATTGTTTGGGTTTTGGCCGACCTGCTTCCCCTATTTAACCGCCGCGAGAACCCCATTGGCAACTCAGACTACACGCTCCGTAACGTGGACATTATCAGCGCGCATAGTGATAGGGATTGGAACTGCAGCTTCGAATAACTCAACAGTCACTTCTTCTTTGCCTTCTTCGACTCCAGTTACGCGGGCGCGATTTCCTTTGAAGTGACCTACTCTGATTTCAACAACACTGCCAACTTCGATTCCAGCAGTTGCTGATTTCGGCTCAAGATAATTAGATACAACTGCTAATGGTGCTTCACCTGGCAGCACTTTGGAGCAACCGCGCATTGGTGTAGTCACACCTCCAGCACGTCCGATTAACTTCTCGACATGGTGCTTTGCACTCGCTTCGACGAAGATGTATCCGCGCATGAGGCGAGGATGAATGACTGCGAAAACTTCATCTTGAACATCTTTCAGAGAGCCGGTACCAGAAATACGGGCATGTATTTCATTGGCGATTTTCTGTTCTTGACCAATTGTAGTTTTGAGCATATAGAGGAAACTTGAGACATCCCCGTACATATCCCCAAGTTGGGAAACGGTTGGTCGGGTTTGAATAGCGGAGATTCCGTCTTCTGATTCTTCGACCTCATCTGGACTCAAAACATTGAGATAACCAGGGTCAACCCACATTGCTTCATCGTAAAGGGTCCGTGGTTCTATTTCTGAGGAATCACTAACGAATAGAATTGGGGTCACCTCGTTTAGGCGGTTACCAAATTCAATTCCACGTGCCTCTCCCATGCGAACAAGGGTTAGAGAGGATGATTGAATACCAGTAGAGTCTTCAACTCTCATGAACACATGGTCAAGGTCATTATGATCTCCAACTCCGTATATCCCATCCCAGCAATTTGCAAAATCAGTGACTTCTTCACCACGCTTAAGCAAAAGCAACTTATCTTCATGGCGAATAAATACTATGAATCCATCAGACATTTTGAGACCTCCATTTCTAAATAGGGCAT
>Ga0302123_10003367_pt1 | contig 10678 bp, 9 predicted proteins | sample CB21_321_MG_FD_203109 | JGI IMG/M metagenome (GOLD analysis project Ga0302123, IMG submission 203109) | Marine microbial communities from Western Arctic Ocean, Canada - CB21_32.1 | ecosystem: Environmental > Aquatic > Marine > Oceanic | place: Canada: Western Arctic Ocean | collected 2017-09-28 | reverse complement strand
CATGCTCTCATCAAAGACAATCTTGTGATCTAATCCAGTCAGCTCGCTCAAATAGGTGCACCACTCCTCGACACTGGCCTGATCACTGCCACCCCAATTGACCGTCACCGCAGGAACACTTGCACTCTCGAGCAAGCGAGGAATATGGGCAACGATGTCGTCCTCGTGGATGGGATTGTACACATGCCTCGTACCCGGCCCCACAGCGATGTCTTGCCCCGCAAGCATCATCTCCAAGTGCATGGCCGGCCATCCACCGTTCGCACCATAGGGCACACTCAACCTCGGAATGACGGTTGGCAGGTTCCACTGACGTGCGCCGAACCTCACCATCGACTCACTCGCAATCTTGCAGATACTGTAGGTGGGTAAGATCCCACGGTGGTTGTCCCCCAACGGGTCCGTCTCCGTGAACGCTTCATTGGCGACAGCCTCATAGACCGCGCCAGACGAGCACTGCAAGAACGCTTTGGCTTTCTTGCAGTGAGCCATCAGCAAACCCACGCCTTCCACGTTGACAGCAAGATCGCGGTCGAAGTCAGGAGCTCCGCTGTGGACAACAGCCATATTCAGCACATACGTAAAATCGTCAGGTAAGACGTCGAACGAGTCACAACCCATATCCAACGTCACACACGTAACGCCCAACGCCTCAACTCGCTCTCGATCTTCAGGTTTGCCGAACCTCGCGATGCCCCATACGTCATTCGTCTTAGCCAACTCCCTCGCAATAGGGAACGCGACTTGGCCGGCTGGGCCTGTGATGAGAACCTTTTCATTCCGCATATTCTCCAACTCCTCCCAGCTGCTGGCGTGACTTCGACTCTCTCAGCGATCGGTGTCGCGGGCGTGAGGACGCGACTAGCAGGATAGCTCCCGAGGATAGGAAGCATTAGAGCCTCCCCGACGCGCGACCGTCGCCCCACAGGCTGATTGACCACCCCCACAGCCACCCCCGGTAAGTGGATTTCCATCCGGTACAGGCGTTTCGTGCCGAGAGTGCCCGAACGATGGGCCGACGTCAAGGCCGGATTCGTACACTGAGGCACACGTCGTCTACACCATGAAACAGCTGGACATTGAGCCGCTACCGAGTGCGTGGGGCGACGAAGAGGCTTCGCTCGACTGAGGAGCCTGCCCGCCGGCTGTGGGACCTCCCACTTGAAGGTTGTACCCATCAGGATCGCGGAAGTGCGTGCGGTCTCCCTGCAAATCAGGAGTGAGGTCTTGCCCTTCAAGCCTGTCCACGGCAACTTGCGGATCGTAGTCAGCGATGGTGAAGCAGACGTGATCCATTTCGGCCTGGGCCGCTCTAAAAAGGTTAAGGACATGCGGTCCGCACGCCATCAGACGCAGTGCTGATCGATCACCGCCCGGAATCAGGGCCATGCCCAGATGCTGCTCATAGAACCGCTGCGAACGGTCGAGATCTGTCACGCGCAACGCCAGGTGATTGAGCCCCAGCGCTTCAAAGGTGCTATCGGGCGCTTGAGCGGATGCCACGTCCGAGCCTCCCTGTGCGGCGATGGCTACGAGGGCCATGAGACGGCCAACGAAGTGCCGGCGAGATAAGCGGCCCGCTTCAAATTCGTCCAATACGGCGACAATCTGTTCTTGCATCTCGTCTCCCCCTACGGCACTGTCAAGTTGACGAAAGAAGGGCATGCCGATAGCCCGATTGACAATGCCTTCGTCAGCGCTGTTGCGCACCGGGTGCGATCAAGTTCAAATCGATCGCGAGCGCCATCGCTTGGTATCCCGCCCGGTTCGGATGAATCATGTCGCCCGGGCCACCGGTCGTGCTCGACGGCTGGAATTCAGCGCGAAACATCCCGGTTGCGGGATCCATCGTCGCCGCCTCGAAATCCACGATCCCATCGAAAATACCACTGGTGCGGATGAATCGATTCACCGCCTGCCGGCTGCTCTCGACCTCCGGGGACCCGTACACGCCTGGCGCGCCTGTCGTGGGCGTCAGGGTCCCACCGATGACTTTGATTCCCCGACTGCGGAGCCGCGTGACGCCTTCACGAAGTCCCGCGATTACCGCCTCAGGCGGCGTCGGAGGAATCGCCTCCGCTGCATCGGTTTGAAGACCGGCGACCAGATTGCCGGGTTGGCCGAAATCATTGATGCCCTCGAGCCAGATCACGTGCGTCAGGCCCGACAGGCCGAGGATGTCGCGGTCCAGCCTCTCGAGTGCGGACGGACCACCGAAATACGGCTTTCGGACATCGTAGGTGCTCGGTCCGACCACTTGGTTGCCCCCGATGCCCAGGATCACGACGGACACGCTGGCTCCGAGCGCGGCATGCAGCCGTGTCGAGAGCGCATTGGCCCAGCGATCGTCGCCGTTCAGGGTCGAGTTGGACCCGTTGGTGATCGAATCCCCCATCGCCGCCACGACGATCGTCTCCTGCGGAACCATGACATCGACGGCATCGAGGAAGAACCACGAGGTGGTGGTGAACGGGAACGCCAAGTCGTCGACAGCAGCCGAGTGCGGGCCGCTGTTGGGGCGCCCGAGATAGGAGGTCCTGAACGCGCCCGAGTGCCACGTCATAGGGCCCGTCGACCCGACAACGTGAAAGCTCACCGCGAGGTTCCTGCTGGACAGCTCTAGACTGTCGAATCGCGCAACGTAGTCCAACTCGATCGCGTCACTGAAGCCACGAGCGCCAGGCGCGATGGTCGTCGTCATCGCACCACGATCGAAGGACACACGACGGTTGGTCCCCGGCACCACGTTGCCGCCACTGGCCTGGATCCCGACGAAGACCTGGTCGAGCCGCAACGGACGATCGCCGTACACATTGGAGAACCGAAGCCGGACCCGATGGCCCCACAGATCCGGTTTGACGATCAGCCGCAACGTCTGGTCCGTCGCCCCCGCTAGCGGAACCGGAAACGCAAAGCGCAGATCTGGCCCTGCGGTAGCGATTCCGGACGGATACGGCCCGTGTTGGGCGGCGGCCCACGAGGCCACCCACCTTTCATCTTGGGCGGCACCCGCACGCGCAGGTGTCGTTGAGACCATGCCCAGGACGGCGGCGCCAATCACGAGGAGACTGAAGCGCGATCGTCGACCGCTGTTCGCCGGACGATGGCCTCTTCGTGGAACGACGCTCGTTAACATCATGGCCTCAGCTAGTAGGACGACCGGAAGGTACTCACTTCGAGGCGCCGCCTATGGCCTCCGCCTCGAGTCGACGCGCGCCCTCGAGGATATTTGTCAGACCGTAATTTCCTTCATGGCAGCCGAACTCATACAGCGGATGCGGGTTGTTCCTCATCGGAATCTTCACCGTGAACGGCGCTGTGTACCAGGTCGGGTCGTTGACCGTGAACTCGTAGACGAGCGTATCTGGCGCCGTACGAGTAAACCGCTCGATGAGCCTGAACGTCCCGTTGATGTTCGCTCGCATGCCGCCGCCGACAATCGCCGGATCGTAGACATGCTCGCCAAAGTTGGTCGTCTCGACGACCAGTGCATCGCCATCCCAATGGCCGCGCGAGTCGCCATTCTGCTGCGTAATGCGGCTCGACACGTTCGGTCGTCCGTCCAGCCAGATGACCCGAACGTTATGGACCATCTCGTGTAGCAGGGCCACGTGATCGGGGCCCTGGAAAATCTGGACATTTTGGTTATAGGACTGGGGTTTTATGGGCGGTCCGGCGTTGAAGCCAACAATGCACCGGACGAAGAGGCCTCGCGGCCCAAGATCGTCGACGAACCCCCCGGGGGTTGGCGCGTCCAAATCCACGCCCTGTCGAGCCGCCGCGAGCTGCGCGTACCATTTCTCCGCCACGGGCGTATACGCCGGCATGCGCCCGTCCGGCGGATCAATGAGGAGCGACGTTTGCCTAGTGACTCGAGGATCGTCGGTCCAAAATCGATTATATGTGCCGGGATCGCCTTCCCTAGCCGCGCTACTGTCCTGCCGAGCGCGCTGGTCGACAACCTCCTGGAGTCGCTGAGCCATTTCCTCATCCGTCAACTCGGCCTTGTCGCGCAGCTCGGGCGGTCGTTCCAGCGGTGTATTTGAGGAAAAGTCCCAGACACCCTGCAAGTCCGGATGACCCCAGCGTGTCTGTGGCGGGCTTGCCGTTGCGGACGTCTCAGGCTGGGAGGCGAGCGATTGCGGGTGCAGCACCACCACTCCGGCGGCGATGACGAAAACAGCTGCAATAGTTCTAACATTTGTTCGCAGCATGGTGTCTCCCTCCATTTAGACTCTTAGGGCAGGGTAAACATGAAGAGGTTGTTGCCCGTGCTGGGCCGCAGTTCCGGCGTGAGTCGAATCTGGGCGTTCGTGGTGCCGGTCGCGCCCGTGCTAACCGCCACGTAATGGCGACCGTCGACGGCGCAGGCGACGGGGAAGCCCGTAACTGCCGAGCCGAGATTGATCTCCCACAGCACGTCGCCCGTCCACTGGTCCAGGGCCCGGAATCGCACGTGCGTGTAGGGATGATAGCCTATACAGAAAGAGGGTTGTTGCACGCGACGCTTGTGCATCGGGGCAGGCAACGGCAAGTCGGGCCGGACTGCCGCAAGACACTGTATGGTCCCCGGTTAGGTTGCCGACTCGAGAGCAATGCCAGTGAGAGGATCTGATAGGCCTTTCGAGCGATTCTCGCTAGATTGCGGGTAGCGAGCGGCACCATCAGATGAGACTACGACATCGAATCTTCGTTGCTGTCGCTGCATGGGCGATCGGTACACCGCTTCTGATGTCGGCCATCATTAGCGGCCAGAGTGGTTCATCCGGGGCCGGTCATCTCCGAACACCTTGGGGAGATCCGGATCTCGGCGGGGCCTGGACGAATACCACGTCGACCGGACTTGAGCGGCCCGCCGCTCTTGCCGATGTCGAAGTGCTTACTGACGAGCAGCGGGCGGGCCTTGCGGCCGAGGCGGCACGCTATATTGACGCACCGCCCCAGCCTGGCCAGACCGGCGCCTACAACAGCTTCTGGCTCGACCAGGGGGAGCTGTCGGCACGGACCTCGCTGCTCGTTGATCCCCGCGACGGTCGCCTGCCTGCGTTGACCCCTCAGGCACAGGCGAGGGCGGATGACTTCACGGCGCGCTGGCTCGCTCCGCCGACGTCATGGCACGACATGAGCAATTACGATCGCTGCATCACCCGCGGGCTCCCCGGCGCCATGCTTCCCGGCTTCTACAACCACAACTACATCATTCTGCAGACACCGGACTACCTCGTGCTGCAGATCGAGATGATCCACGACACCCGCATCATCCCCTTGAACGGCCGGCCAAGCGTGTCTGACGAGGTCAGGCAGTGGTTGGGGGATTCGCGGGGTCGATGGGAAGGCGACACCCTCGTCGTCGAGACGACGAACTTTACCTCCAAGTCGGAGCAGCGAACCGCGATGGGACCGTACTTCCTCACACTGTCGACCGGGGATCACCTGCGTCTGGTTGAGCGGTTCACCCGCCTCGACGAGACGACGATGGACTACCGCTTCACGGTCGACGATCCAACGGTCTACACCAAGCCCTGGACGGCGTCGACGCCGATGAGGAAGACGGACCAGCTACTCTTCGAGTACGCCTGCCACGAGGGGAACTACGGTCTGCGCAACGTCCTCGCAGGAGCTCGCGCTCAGGAGGTGGACTAGGCGGGCACTGTCAAGTTAACGAAAAGGGATATTGGTGCGTGAATACCGCGCGGACCCCGGATTTCCCAACGTGCGTATCCTGACCGCGCAATGTCTCCGCGTCGATGTATCCGACCGGCCAGGCTTCGAAAGGAGGCGTCTGTCGGGGCACCGGCCCCAGCGGTAGGTCTGTAATCGCCCCCTCCGATGCCCCTCGGGGGTGGGATGCGTTCGCGCCGTGTCCTACCGGCGAGCTTCCAAACGTACGGTCAAGCCGCCCGCCGGTCGCAGAGTGAACGTCGTGTCCAGTTCCACCTCCTGGACCAGAGGTTCGAAGCGCCACCGCTGGGCCAGTGTGGCGAGCAGCAGCGGGCCTTCCATCCAGGCAAAGGACTCGCCCATACAGATCTTCGGTCCGCCTCCGAAGGCCAGGAACGCGTTGCGGTGGCGCCGCGCATCGCTCAGCAGCCGAGCTTGCACCTGGTATCTGGCCGAGGTGTTCGTGAAGACTCAGGGGCGGAAGCAGTATCTATGGCGGGCCGTGGACGAGGTCTACCGTCGGTTTGCGCAGGCTGCGCCCTGACGCGAAGCCACGGCACCGAAGCCCGCGCCCCCCGGACCGTCTCGATCGTTCTGCGTCCTGGACGCCCCCGGCGGCCACTATCGCGCGGCCACGTTGCCCCTCGGTTTGAACCCCGTCAGCGTCGGCGGCCGGCCCATGATGAACCAGATGGTGTCGTCTGGCTCGCGTTCGAACTTGACGGTGGCGGCCTTAATCTCCGGGTATGGCACGTACGTGGATTCGTTCGTCGTCTGATCGAACTTCACCAGCGAATTGTATGCGGTGTTCTCGACCCAGATGTTGTCTTGCGAATCGGCGATCAACTCGTACGGGTCGCCATACTTCAGCGGCAGCTCGTGCTCCGTCAGGGTTCCGCTCTCAGGATCGAGCATCGCGATCCGGTTGCCGTAGAACTCTGCGACCCAGACCTGCCCCTTGCTGTCCACCGCCGGACGTCGCCCTGCACTGGATAGCGGGTACGACGTCCACATGTCGGTCTTCGGGTCGTAGCCGAGGAGTGCCTCCTCGTTGAGCCCAACCGCCCACACGCGATCCTTGTTGTCCGTCGTGAGGCCGTAGCCGCTGAAGCCTGGAGAGGGCTCGTATTCCCGCACCTCACGGCTCGCGAGGTTTAGCCTGCCAATTCTGCCCGACGCCGCATAGTTCGTGTACCAGATGTTCCCCCTGGTGTCCGCACGGAGTGTATGCGCACCTCCGCCTTCCGTCGGCAGGCTATACGCGAAGATCTCGTCTGTCTTCGGGTCCAACACACCGATCCGGTCGCCGGCTAGCTCAGACCAGTACACCAGCTCGTTCCGTTCAATGATGCCGTGCGGCACTACGTTGAGGTTGTCCGGGTGTGGAATCCGCCACCGCGTCGTCCGGTCCATGTAATCGAGCGTCCGTGTGTCGATTTTCACGATCGATCCAGACCCGTTTCCCGTGATCCAGATGACACCCGGTTGACTCGGGCTGACGTGCACGTCGTGCAGTCCCACCCCCGGATCGCCGGTGTTGCTGAAGCCTTCGAATGTTGGTGGCGGCACATCGAACTGCACGTACATGACCTCCGCGAGCGCTGTCTCGTCCCTGACGAGCGTGTCCATCTTCAAATCACGCGGCGTGGAGTTGGGGCCGAACTGCTGTGTCAGGTACTGAACGATGCTCTCCTGCTCTTCCTCGGAGACCCGTTCAGTGGTGACCATGGGCACGCCTGGCTGAAGGTTGGCAATCCGGTGGTCGTCCCGAAACATCTTGCCGACTTCACGTCGCCACTGTGCCTCGGTCTTCCGTCCACGGTTATGCCAGCCGAGGCGCAGCCCGTGGCACGTGAAGCAGTTGCGCAACATCACATCGCGCGCCGGGCTTGGAGGGTAGAGCGTGTCGAAATCGACCAGGTCGACCGCCGCCGCATCTTGGTTTCCCGCCGTGAGGACCGGTGCCGGTCCAGTGGATCGTAACGCCAGGTCTGCTGTCTGGGTCGTGCCGGCCGTGACCACTACCGTTCGAGTCGGGGAATCGAACTGCGCTTCGAGTACTTGAACGTCGTATGTGCTCGGAGGTAAGTTGTGAATCTGGTAGCGGCCTCCCTGGGTAAACACGGTGTACGCAATCTTGTGCACCGTGTCCCTGGCCTTCACCCGTAGCGCAACGACGTCTCCGGCATCTGCAGTCACGTTGCCGGCGATGACACCGGTCGCGGTGCCTTGTTGGGCCGATGTTGGCACCATCACATAGACGACCGCAGCTGCTCCCAGCATCGCAATGGTGGCGACTGACACTCTGCCGGTCCGTGCCGTCCTCTTTTGTGCTGTCTTCACTGTAGCCATGTTCCCCTCTCAATCGGCCGGTCGCGTAGATTGTGATGCGCCGTCGTCCTGATGTGGCCAGCCCTGCACCAAGTCGAGCCTATCTAAGCACAGATCGTGCCTTTCGGACAAAGGTGATGCCGCCCCAGCCCAGGGGGTTCAGTGGCGGCGGACGCGGGCACCGGCCCGGGGACCGAGCGCGACGTGGCCCGCACCGAGGCGGCGGCGAGCGGCGTTGGTGCAGGATTGCCCAGCCTCGGTGCGGGCCATGGTCGCGCTTCGGTGGCTAGGTCGGCGCCCTTGACAGACAATCTCACGGTGAAGTCGAAGGTTCATCCGAAGTACAAGACGGAGTATCACGTCGGGAATTGGCCAGAGTATGAGCAGGCGCTCGTCCGGCGGGGTAACGTGACCCTCTCGCTCTCGGCCGAGGCAATGGATGCGTGGAGACCAGCGACGTCCGGCCGGCACCGACCGCGTCGGCTACGACAACGCACGCACGAGCACTCTGGATCGCATCGCGAGACTCCTCATTATTCGTGACGTCCGCTGGTTTCGGACAACGCAGCAGGAATCATATCAAGGGGGCATAACGCCCGTGCGCCAGGGACAATCTTTCTGGCCGATTCGTTGCCAATGAGATAAGGTTCGGTTTTCGACCTACGGCGGGTTGCTCACGACCCAGGAGGCCCCCATGAAACGAGGAATCACCGTCTCCGTCGCCGCCATCGCCGCGATCGCGCTCGTGCTCGCCGCCTCCGGGCGGTCCGCCAGCTCCCAGGTGCCCGCCGCGCCGACGTTCCAAGTCGATCCGTACTGGCCCAAGCCCCTGCCGAACAACTGGATGCTCGGTAACGTCGTCGGCATCTCGGTCGATGCCAGGGACCACATCTGGGTGACGCATCGCCCGAACAGCATCTCGTACGCGGCGGAGACCCCACCCGTCATCGAGTTCGATCAGGCGGGCAACGTGGTAACGACGATGGGCGGGCCAGGGCCTGGCTACCAGTGGGGCACGCAGGTGCACGGCATCTACGTGGACTACAAGAGGAACGTCTGGATCGGTTTCGGCGGCGGACTCCCCTACGACCCGAAGAAGCCGCACACGACGGACAACGCCCTCGTCCTCAAGTTCTCCCCGGAGGGCAAGTTTCTGCTGCAGGTCGGACAGTTCGGCACTGGCACGGAAGGCAGCAACAGCACGCAGTATCTGGGCAACCCGACCGACGTCTACGTGGACCCGCAGACCGACGAGGCGTACATCAGCGACGGCTACATCAACCATCGCGTGATCGTCGTCGATGCCAACACCGGCGCCTTCAAACGGCTCTGGGGCGCGTACGGAAAACGGCCCGACGACTCGGTCATTCCGCCTCAGGGCAGCACGCCAGCGGCCGAGCGCGATCTCTCGGCGGCTCCGCCGCAGCAGTTCGAGACGCCGCACTGCGTCAAGATGGCCACTGACGGGATGCTGTACGTGTGCGACCGTCAGAACACACGCATCCAGGTGTTCAAGAAGGACGGCACCTTCGTGAAGGAAGCGTTCATCAAGGCCCAGACGTCAGAGGGCATGAAGCCCGCGCGGCCTGGCGACATCGCCTTCTCGCGCGATCCACAGCAGAGCCTCATGTTCATGGTGGACATGATGAACGGCAAGGTGCTCACCCTGCGCCGCGACACCCTCGAGACCATCGGCACGTTCGGCCATCTGGGCCGCAACGCCGGCGATCTGCTCACGCCGCACAGCATCGCGCTCGACTCAAAGGGAAACGTCTTCATCACCGAAACGACAGCGGGCAGCCGCCTACAGAAGTTCATCATCACGCAGTAGCCCGATCGAGTAACTGCGTGTTCGAGCTCGGCCGCTTCACTGCCGACAGAGTCTCGGTGTACGGGACCAATACGTTTATCGAAAAACTTGGGTCCGATCGACTCGAGGGTGAGGTCGCCGGGTAGGGACCGTCCTTGCTACTCTGGGGTCTATGCACCAACGCCCTACTTGAGCGCCGAGTAGTCCGAGGCGCTCAGCATGAAGGCCTCGATACTCAGCGGCACCGGATACTTCGCCAGCAGCGCCGTCCAGTCCGGATCTTCTCGGAATGCGGTGAAGATCTCGTCGCGATGCGCGCGGTCGCGGTAGGCCAGCATCCAGACCAGCGTATTCGGGTCGTCGAGCCGCTGCCAAACGGCGACGATCTCGGCGCCGTGCTTCTCGAAAAGCGCCATCTCGCCCTCTCTGAACCGCTGATGCAGGTTGTCGATGCCGCCCTCGCCGTTGGCCGCCGGCTCGGCCGTGTACATCCGGATCTCGAAGCAGCGTGAGTCAGCGACGACGTTGCCGGAGAACTCGGCGGGCAGTTGGCCGGCCGGGCCGCAAAACGCGGGCAGATCCTGGGCACTCGTGACGCCACTGAAGCCGAGACCAACGAGCACGACACCGAGCGTAACAACTGTTCTTCTCATCTCTGTTCCCCTTGTCGAAGTGGATCGCCCAGCTGTGCGCGGGCATGCTCGCCGACCAAATTCTGCACCATGATCACGACGCCCTGCACATGGCTGCGATAATCTTGGCCTCCAAACTGGAGATTCCGATGACCATTCGCGGTGGCCACGAGGACAAGTTCATCAAAGACGAGCTACTGGCCAACATCACCCTCTACTGGGCACGAGACCATCTAGAAACTCC
>Ga0302123_10003365_pt1 | contig 10681 bp, 9 predicted proteins | sample CB21_321_MG_FD_203109 | JGI IMG/M metagenome (GOLD analysis project Ga0302123, IMG submission 203109) | Marine microbial communities from Western Arctic Ocean, Canada - CB21_32.1 | ecosystem: Environmental > Aquatic > Marine > Oceanic | place: Canada: Western Arctic Ocean | collected 2017-09-28 | reverse complement strand
TCTCCCTACCTCTCCATGCATCTCGTCCGCACCGCATCAAGTCGTTAATTTGAACCTAGTCTCAAGTCTCGGCCAAGCAACAAAGCAACTCTCCATACTCAGACAACGCAACTTTGGTCTCGTGTGGTCGTCCATGGCCCTATCCCAGATGGGGCAACAGATGGAGACGGTGGTCGTTGTCTGGTACGTGTTGAACCTCACCGACTCGCCATTGCTGGTTGGGTTAACCGCAACCGCCCGCATGGGATTCAACTTCCTAGCGCTGTTTGCCGGTGCCACCGCTGACATCGTTCCGCGTCGGACGCTATTGTTGATTGCCCAGACGGCTATGGCCGCACTGGCAATCTTAATGCTGGTTCTGATTGTCACGGACTTGATCGAAGTCTGGCACATCTTTGTCATTACTTTGGCTGCCGGACTGGCCCGCATCTTCCAGCGTCCAACAGCCCAGTCCCTGGGCGTGGATAGCCTCGACCAAAATCGAATTCCAAACGGCGTTGCCCTCTTGAACGCGGCAACCAACTTCGCTTTGGTGGTTGGCCCAGTGGTGGGTGGAGTCTTGTTTGACCTATTTGGGCCAGAGGGCGCTTACGCGATGGTCGCGTTGTTGAACGTGTTCAGCGGCGTTGCTGCGTTTTTCATTGGTGCCACGCGGGTTAGCGTGTCCAACAAGGGCGAATCGGTTTTCGCGGTTGTGGCCCAAGGTGCAAGGTACGTCAAGGGCGAGCAATTGCTCTGGTCTGTGCTCCTGGTGGCGGTCATATTCAACATCACCGGGTTTTCGTTCCACGTAACGCTGGTACCCATCTTTGCCAAAGAAGTGTTGGACGTTAACTCAGTGCGTTTGGGAATAATGATTTCGTCCTTTGGGATCGGCGGGCTAATCGGCTCACTTTTCTGGGCGTCGATCCCCAACCTGCGTCATATTGGACCGTTGTGCATCCTGGCGGTGATGGGCTGGCACGCGACAATGATCGTTTTCGCAGCCTCAACTAATTTCTACCTATCTGTGGCGATACTAGTAGTTACGGGGATGATGTTCTCATCAAGCCTGGTAATGGTGCTTACAGTTCTAATGAAGACAGCTCCGCCAGAGTTCCGAGGCCGAATCATGGGCCTGCGGACTCTAGCGATCTATGCTCACGCTTTTGGCAGCGTGGCGTTTGGGGCGGTTGCCGGGATGCTTGGCGCTCCGACCACTGTAGTAATTTGTGGGATGGGCGGCATTGGGATGATGGTTGTCCTGGCTTTGATTGCGCCGAAGTTACGACGATTTTAAGAATCGGCCGTAAGAACAGCACAGCTCAATTGGACAGGCACGGGTTCGCGCAGTAGTATTTCTGAGATTCACACAGGTGACACAACTTCCTATTCCATAAGGTGGTCTCGACATAGCATGCAACACCCCTTCTTCGAATCAACCCGATAATTTGAATCTGGTTACAAACATAGGCCGCGCGGCCGCACCAATCTCAATCCTCAAACAACGCAACTTTGGCCTCATCTGGTCTGCGATGGCCGTATCTCAGATGGGATCCCAGATGGAGACGGTGGTGGTGGTGTGGTACGTGCTGAACCTCACCGACTCGCCGTTCCTTGTTGGTTTGACTGCAACAGCTCGGTTGGGGTTCAATTTCCTGGCCCTCTTTGCCGGGGCCACCGCTGATATAGTGCCTCGCCGCACGCTAATGATAATCGTACAGGCGGTCTTGGCATCGTTGGCGGTGCTGATGCTGGTTCTGATTGTCACTGACTTGATCGAAGTCTGGCATATTTTCGTTATCACGCTGCTTGCTGGACTGGCGCGTATCTTCCAGATGCCCACCGCCCAATCCCTGGCCGTGGATAGCGTAGTTCCGGAACGCATACCGAACGCCGTGGCATTAATCAGCGCTGCAATGAACTTGGCATTGATTATTGGGCCGATACTCGGTGGACTGTTGTTTGACGTGTTTGGCCCGGAGGGCGCCTACGTGATGGTGGCGTCTGTCTATGTCCTCAGTGGATCGTTGACGTTCTTAATTGGTGAGACACGTGTCACGATCGCCAAAAAAGGAGAGTCGGTTTTCTCCTTGGTGGCCGAAGGGTTGCGCTACGTCAAGGGCAACCAACTGCTATGGTCGGCGCTTTTCGTGGCGGTTATCTTCAACATTACCGGGTTTTCGTTCCACACAACCCTCGTCCCTATCTTCGCCAAAGACGTGTTAGGCCAAGATTCATTTGGATTGGGGATACTTATCTCAACTTTTGGTATTGGCGGGCTGGTAGGTTCCATGTTCTGGGCGTCGATATCAAACGTGAAACACACCGGAATTTTTTGCTTCTTAGCCGTGATCGGCTGGCATTCCACCATGATTGTCTTCGCAGCGTCCACCAATTTCTATCTGTCGGTCGGAATTTTGGCGGTCACCGGAATGATGTTCTCATCAAGCTTGGTACTGGTGCTCACAGTTTTAATGAAGACTGGTCTGCCGGAGTTTCGCGGTCGCCTCATGGGTTTGCGAACACTGGCCATTTACGCCCACGCTTTTGGCAGCCTCGGTGCGGGCGCGATTGCCGGTGTGTGGGGGGCGCCGTCTGCGGCAGTGCTCTCCGGTATATTTGGCATCAGTATGATGCTCGGCCTGGCTTTACTGGCGCCCAAGCTGCGCCGGTTCTAAATTATAGGCATTAGACTTGGGCCCAGCGAGGAACCCAGTCCACCCCATCCCTCATTATCACCGCGGTTTGTCGGGCCTTTGGCTCGTATTTCTCCAGAATGTTCCAGAACCGGTTCGAGTGGTCCAGTCGCAGACAATGACATAACTCGTGGACGAGCACGTACCTGGCCAGGTGCGGTTGGACGAATAGCAGGTTGCGGTTCAGGCTGATGGATTTCTCCCCGGAGCAACTACCCCACTTGGTCAATTGACGGCGTACGGAAACCCGATTGAAGGGCAACGACAGTTCTTCGCTGAGTCGGCCCAGCCACGGGACCAACATCACCTTGGCCCTTTTCTGCAGCCACTGGTTTAGCACCGCAGCAATTTCCACCGGTTCATCCACCGAACCCGTGATCAACAAAACATTGGGGTCTTGTTCGACTAATTTTGTCTTGGCGCCAGTAGAATCGGCATATTCAATACGCCAAAACTCGCTCAGGAGATCAAATTGGACGGAGTCTGGTCGTGTGAGTTCGTCTTCAGGTTGGATTCGGCTTAGGCTTTTTTCGATCCAGTCTGCCTTAGATTGGAGAATCTCCGGAATCTTAGACTTTTTGAACCCAACTGGAATCACCACTTCCAGGCCGGTATAGGCCGACACCTTGATGGTCACCCGTCTGGCCCGTTTGCTCACCCGCACACTGTGCTTGGGAATGACCCACTTCTGGCTCATGATTCGTCTTCCAAGAGATCTCGTATGAACCAGTTAATCTGAGCGTAGTGAAGGGTATCGTTGATGCTGGGAATTGTGGTTCTGCCAGCAACGAGGCTCTTCGGCTGCTGCCTCAGAATGACATGGATATGAGTGTGGTAAGGAATTGAAAAATGGCCAACCGAATAACGATTGGCCATTCTTGATGATATTTTTGAGCGCCGATTCACGAGGGACAAATCCTAGTAGTGGCGCAACTCAACTACGTTGTCGTCCGGGTCATAGATATAGAGCGAGATACCGTCGCCGTGGGAGCCCCAGCGTTTTCCCGGACCTGCCTGGATGCCCACTCCCATAGCGATGAACTTATTCTTGAGTTCTTCCATGTCTGTAGGTTCAATCACCATGCAGAAATGATCCAGGTTCTTCACGCCGTCCCGGTCAACTGGCTCTTGGTCGGAACCAAAGAAGTCGATAATGGTGTCGGCGTTGATGCGTGCTGAAGGAAAGCGAATCTCCCCCGCCTTCCATTTGTCCACACGCTCGGCCTTGAGTCCCAGAACCTCAGTGTAAAACTTGAGGGACACCTCTACGTCCTTGTTGCGCAGAACAATGTGGTCCATCTCGGTGATCTTGACCAACGCCTGGGATTGTTCCGAGGTCTTGATATCAGTTTCAGTAGCCATGGTTCCCTCCTGCTTCACATTGGAGTCTGGAAAGTGTGCGACCAGTATACATCCTCAAGTAATGTGAGGACACCGCAATTTAGTCGCGGGTCTGAGTGATCACTACGATTGGAAATACCCGAGTGGTGCGTGATTGGTAGCGCTCATAACCGGCATAGATTTCTACGAACCTAGGCAACAGTTCCTCACGCTCTGCCGACTTAGCTATTCTGGCAATGCCTTGCCACCGGTCTTTGCCAATCTGGACTGTGACATTTGGGTTGTCTCGGACGTTTAACAGCCAGTTGGGGGCCTTGGGGTTTCCGCCGAATGACGCAATCACCGCAGGGTTGCCATTGTGTGTCACGTATAACAAGGCCACGGTCTTAATCCGTTGGGAGCGACGACCGGTGGTCCCCAATAGCAGAAAATCGGCGTTGCCCCGGTGTGAGACAAATCGGCCACCGAGCAATGCGTACAAGAACCGGTGCAACCGACTGAGAATGGCAGCCATTCTGTAGCGACGTTTCATGTTTAGACTTGGCAGTCTACCACGCCGCTAGCCGCCATTCAGAGCGGAAGTCACCTGCTAAGAAGCATGATTTTCGGTTATAGTTATAAGAGCAGGTTCGTGTATGTTCACGGACCATTTTGTTATGCTGTAGTTAGACCACAACCTGGAGCAACACTCACCCCATGCCTCTGGTTTCCACTACAAATCTGGCCGTGCACTACGGCGTCGAAATTATCTTTTCCGGCATTGATTTAGACATCAATGAACGGGCTCGAATCGGTATCGTCGGCCCCAACGGCGGCGGCAAGACCTCTCTTTTGCGAGTGCTCGTGGGAGAACAGGACGCTACTCAAGGAAGAGTTGCTCGTAACAACGGCATCCGAGTCGGCTACGTTCCCCAACACCCCCAGATGGAAATTGACGGCACCCTCAGAGAAGAGATTCTCTGTGTCTTTGAAGAAGTCCGGGCGTTGGAGAAAGAGCTGGACCAAGCTTCCGCGCAGGCAGAGGCAGCGGCCAGCGATTCTGCAGAGGCTGGCCGTCACTACGCCGATCTGCTAGATAAGTACGAAGCCCTGGGCGGATATACCTACGAGCGGTCGGTCGAACGCATGGTCGAGGGGTTGGGACTGAGGCCAGAAACCCTGGACTCACCAGCATCATCAGCCAGTGGCGGTGAGCGCACCCGCTCTGCGTTAGCCAAGGCCCTTCTGGGCAACCCTGACCTGCTGGTATTGGATGAACCAACAAACTACTTAGACTTGAAGGGTGTCACCTGGCTGGAGCGCTACCTGACCCACTTTGCTCCTGCTGTTTTGGTGGTCTCCCATGACCGATATTTCCTGGATGAGATGGCCACCCAAATTTGGGAGATTGACCACGGGAGGATGAACACCTTCCCCGGTAATTTCTCCAAGTACCGAGTCCTCAAAACCGAGCGTGACCTACGCCAGATGAAGGAATACGAGGCACAACAGGAATTCATCTCCAAAGAACAGGCGTTTATCGACAAGTACCGCGCTGGGCAGAGATCACGCGAGGCCAAAGGCCGTGAAACTCGCCTGGCCAGGCTGGAACGCATTGCCAGGCCAGACCGAGAACACTCTATTTCTCTGTCATCCGCCAGCGCCACTCGCACCGGACAAGTGGTTTTGAGCACCAAGGGACTGCGAGTTGGTTACACCGATGACGGCGTGCCCACAGAGTTGCTCAACGTACCGGATTTGCAGTTATCACGTGGCTCTCGCATTGGGTTGATTGGTGATAACGGCACCGGGAAATCAACCTTTATCAAGACAATCCTGGGAGAAGTGCCGCCACTGGAAGGGTTTGTGGCCCTCGGCCAGAGCGTAAAAGTCGGTTATTACAGCCAGGGATTGGACGACCTGGACGAAGAACAGACTGTTTTGGAATCGTTCCTCCAGATTAAGAACATGCCCTTTGAGGACGCACGCTCCTACCTGGCACGGTTCTTGTTCCAGGGCGAGGACGTTTTTCGGCCGGTTCGCTCCTGCAGTGGTGGCGAGAAGAGTCGTTTGGCTTTGGCCCGGCTGCTAATCACCGAACCCAACCTGCTGGTGTTAGACGAGCCGACCACCCACTTCGATATACCAAGCAGAGAGGCTCTAGAGCAGGTGCTCATGACCTACCCAGGTACGATACTGATGGTGTCTCATGACCGACACCTTGTAGCGCTCCTGGCCGAGACCCTGTTGGTCACCGGAGACGGCAAGCTAAATGTATTCAACGGCACGTTTACCGAGTGGGTAGCAGAGCAACAGGAATCGGAAACTGCTGCTGTCACAGCCCGTGAAGAAGATACGGTTAAGCCAGTGGCCCGCCCCAAACCTGTCGCCGCATCAGGCCAAAAGCGCCGCAACCCAGCGGCGCCGGTGATTGACATGGAAAAGATAATCACGGACTTGGAAGAGAAGCTCAAAGACATTGAGAACCAACTTCAAGAAGCAACGATTGGCCAGCAATTTGAAACCATGACTCGCCTGGGAGAAGAACACATCCAGACTCAAGCAGAGCTGGAGAAACAACTAGAGGAATGGGACACATAACGCCCTTAATTTTTCAAAAACAACACCTTTGGGAACACCCGGGTTAAATCAAAAGAACCCCAATTATTATAATTGGGGTTCTTTTATTGGTATCCATAATTGGTTTGTGGCGGCTTCTAATGAGGCGGAGCTGGGTAATTGCGCAGCTCAGCGACACGTTTGTACTGGTCAGGCCAGTCAGCGGCGCCGTCCAGTTCAATCTGTGCCTGAATTGGCCAGTACGGGTTCCGCAGGAGTTCTCTAGCCAGCAGAATCACGTCAGCCTCGCCGTCTTCTAGGATCTTCTCCGCTTGGGCTGCTTCGGTTATCAAGCCAACAGCGCCGGTGGTCACCTCGGCCTCGCTTCGGATGCGCGCAGAGAACTGCACTTGGTAGCCAGGGAACGGGGTCAAAGTCTGGGTGGATGAGTTGCCACCGGAAGAACAGTCAATCAGGTCTACTCCATCTTCCTTGAGCATGCGGCTGAAATCCACACACTCGTCAACGTCCCAGCCGTTTTCCATGTACTCCGTGGCAGAAACTCGGACGAAGAGGGGCATGGAGTCGGGGATCGCCTTGCGGACTGCCCGGGTTACCTCCAAGGGAAAGCGGACCCGGTTCTCCAGAGAACCACCGTATTGGTCGGTGCGCTCATTGGAGAGCGGTGAAAGGAACTCACAGGCAAGGTAGCCGTGGGCCATGTGCAGTTCAATCACTTTCATGCCAGCGTTGACGGCCAATCGGGCAGAATTGGCAAAATCATCGATTACCTGGCCAATGTCTTCCAGAGTCATCTCCCGGGGTGCGTCCCAGTCTTCCTGGAAAGCGATGGGGCTTGGCGCGATATTGTCCCAGCCACCGTTGGACGAGTTTAGCTGATGACCGCCTTCCCAAGGTTTGGTATGGCCAGCCTTACGACCAGCGTGGGCCAGTTGAATGGCCGGAACCGACCCGTTGGAGACTATGGCGTCCACTACAGGGCCCATTGCTTCAACGTGGGAATCATTCCAAAGCCCCAAGTCCTGGGGTGAGATGCGACCATCCGGGCGAACTGCTGAAGCCTCCAGCATGACCAGACCGGCCCCGCCAACTGCGCGGGTGCCATAGTGGACAGTGTGCCAACCGCTGCAGCGTCCATCTTCAGTCGCGGATGAGTACTGGCACATTGGCGCGACAAAAACTCGGTTTCGGATCTCTTCGCCCCGAATTGTGATCGGTGAGAATAGTTTGCTCATGAATCTCCTAGCCTAATTTAAAGCCTGAATATAAATACCGGGCCGGGTTCAACCGCCTCGGCATGGTTGGGGTTGGGCACCTTGGACTATCCACAAAAAAACCTCAGCAACTGCTGAGGAATTCATTGAGACCGGAAGTTTGTCAGAGCAATTAAACAAACCTCCAGGATTGGATTGAAAATGAGAAGGGCAAAAAAATAAGCCCCCTGTTTCTTGGGAACTTGCCAAGTATCATGGCGCAAATCACTTGGTCTTGTCAAGTGTTTGTGCGTAAACTCGACTAATACATCAATAAACGAGCGCATTACTCAGCGGCTGAGTCTCCAGTTTCATTGATGGCATGTTGGTACTCGGCTGCGGTGTCCAGGTCTCGAAACGACTTCAGGCTATCGGAATGGGTCCGGAAATAATCCTCGCCCAACTTGATTACACTACACCTCAGGGCCAGGGCGTACATGGAGGTATCACCCAGGCTGAGCAACTCCTCCGCGATGGGCGGCAGCTTTTGTTGTAGAAAGCGTGCAGGGTTTGAAGGCGGTCATTAATCTCAGGAATGAGCGCGTCACAGTCCCCTAGATTTGCGGACATATCCTGGATCAATGCGGCGCTGAGGTATGGCATATCGCAAGCGGCAACGCGACATCTCTGGCGGTCCAGACCCCGCACCTCACCGACCAACGGTCCCTGCAACGGGTGTTCATCCTCCGCGATTTCCACACCTAGGTCCAGCAGTGAGGTTTTGTCCCTAGTGACCACGAATACTTGCCTGAAAACCAGTTTAAACGTAGCCACCGCCGCACCAATTAAGGATGTGTCACCAAACGGCAGGTTGGCCTTGGGCGCGCCCATTCGCCGACTTTCACCCCCGGCGAGGACGATGGCATCAAACTGGGATAGTTTTGGCTGGTTACCTGAACTCATCAGAAATCTGAGCCCAGAAGAACTGGTAATCCGGTTTTGGCCGATTCGTAGGCCTTCAGAACCATGGCCAAATCCAGACGACCCTCCTCTCCAGTCATGGTCGGTTCGGTCTTCTCCCGTATGCTGCGCATGAATTCCGACACCATGGGGTCGATCCCGCGCATGTGGTCATCCAACTGGCGTACTTCCTGGGAATGACCATAGTCAATCTTCAACCAAGGTCTGCCCATCTCAAAATTGATACGGCCTAGTGTGCCTGAGACACTTACGGTAGGCCGTTCGGAGTCTTGGCCAATACTCCAGGTGTGGTTGATGATGCCCACGACCCCACTTTGAGAGCGGGTGGTTACCACGATGCCGTCCTCCGCATCCAGTCCGGGTTGGCCCGGTGGTACCTGGGAGGCGTACAGCCGAGTTGGACGCCCGACTAAATAAGACAACACGCTAACCTTGTGGATGCCTCCATCTATGAACGTCCCTCCCCCGTTGCGCGACTTGTCGTTACGCCACGAGTTTGGTTTAAAGGGAAATTCTTCATGTAGCTGGATGAGCCGAACTTTGCCCAGCGCTCCCGAATCGATGATTCGCTTTGCTTCTTGAACCGCGCTCAGAAACCGACAATTCTCAGCAACCATCAAGGTTACTCCGGCTTGTTTGGCGACCGAAATTATTTGACCTGCTTCCTCGATTGTCCGAGCTATGGGCTTTTCCAGCAGTATGTGTTTGTTTGCGGCAGCGGCGAGCCTGACGTGTTCCAGATGGAGGTCATGGGGGGTGCAGATATAGACTGCATCTATTCTAGGATCGGCGACCGCGTCTTCATAGGATCCGAAAGCTCCAGCGCCGCCAAATTCTTCTGAGTAAGCTGCAGATCGACTGAGGTCTCTGCTGGCAAAATACAAATCAATCTTATCCCGGTAAGTCGAGAGCGATTTCGAGAATGAATGGGCGAACGACCCACAACCCAAAACGCAAAGCCCTAGTTTCAACTGAGTCTCCGCACTGAAAAGAATAATCCGAAACCGTGGCGTTTTAGCAATCAACCACAGACTCCAGATTATATCGTCTTAGCGATTGTTGAAGATCGACTACCGCAGACGCGGCTAATCTACGTCAGGTTTCTGGGAACGAAACTCATAGTGTGTTTGAACTCTGTGTGTTTGAACTTTGATTCCCCGGTCTTTTTGAGAATCCCCTTGCCCAGTTAGTACCGGTAGCGGTTATTGATTGGATCGGCCAATCCAGGAGCGACTGAGTTTGCCGCCATGTCCGATCGCCATTGAGCAGTAACCGATGCCAATTAAGGTTTTATGTTGGCAGAGACGAATAATATATACTGCTGCTCGGGCATTTACCCCGTCCAAAACCTGAAGAATGATAATTGGAGGCCCCATGGAAGAACGAGGGACAAGATTGGAGGGCAAGGTTGCCATAGTGACCGGCGCCGGTGCCACCGGTGACGGCGAATTTGTCGGTATCGGCCAGGCTATTTCTTTGCTGTTCACCCGCCAAGGGGCCAAAGTCATATTGGTTGACCGGGACGAGAAGAATGCGCAGATAACATTGTCTCAGATAGAAAAAGAAGGAGGCGACGCCTCGGTTTTTGTTGGTGACGTCACCGATATAGAGTCCTGCCAGGCTATGACCGAAGCTGCCGCTAAGACCTATGGCAAGCTGAACGTTCTGATTAACAACGTAGGTATCAGCGGCCCAGGCTCGGTTACTGACGTCTCGGAAGACTTCTGGGACACGGTAATCGACGTCAACCTAAAAAGCGTGATGCTCACCAGTAAATTCGCTATCCCCGAGATGATTAAAGACGGTGGCGGCTCAATTGTTAACCTGTCTTCCATCGTAGGCATCCGAGCTGGTGGTGGACGGCCCAGCCACGCCTATGCGGCCTCCAAAGGCGGAATCCTGGGCCTGAGTAATTCCATGGCCGTTCAC
>Ga0302123_10003364_pt1 | contig 10683 bp, 9 predicted proteins | sample CB21_321_MG_FD_203109 | JGI IMG/M metagenome (GOLD analysis project Ga0302123, IMG submission 203109) | Marine microbial communities from Western Arctic Ocean, Canada - CB21_32.1 | ecosystem: Environmental > Aquatic > Marine > Oceanic | place: Canada: Western Arctic Ocean | collected 2017-09-28 | reverse complement strand
AGGCGCCAAGCCTTGGCGTGTCTCCAGATTTGACCAATCCGAACAACGCTAAATAAGCCCAGGAATTTTCCATGAGCTTGTCTGCCTGCCCCGGTTGGGGACGAGGCGGTTCCCCACGGGGAGAGACATGAAAGCCGGGGGTGAAACCCTCGGTCACATAACACTAATCTATGTTCTCTGAAGGGGAGCAACTGAATCGAGTCGGGTGGCAAAGTGACTGATGACTTCGAATATCGATTTGGCGGCATACAACGTCTGCTGGGCGCCGATGGCCTTAAGAAGTTGCAGCGCGCACATGTCTGTGTGATCGGCATCGGTGGTGTCGGGTCGTGGGCAGTCGAAGCCCTGGCCAGGTCCGCGATCGGCGCGATCACTGTGATTGATTGGGATGATATTTGTGTGACAAATGTCAACCGCCAGATCCACGCTGTCGATGGTGAACTCGGGCGCTCCAAAGTCGACGTCATCGCCGAACGCGTCAAAACGATCAACCCCCGATGCGTCGTTCACTGCCGGCGTGAATTCTTTTCCGAGGAAAACGCTGAGGCGATTCTCGATACACCCTACGATTATGTGCTGGACGCTATCGACGTCGTCAACCCCAAGTGCATTCTCATCGCCATGTGCCGCCGCCGCAAGATCCCGATCATTACTGTCGGTGGCGCCGGTGGCCGCGCCGACCCGACCGCTGTGCAGGTCGATGATTTGTCACGGGCCTACGACGATCCGCTACTGGCGAAGGTCCGCAAGAAGTTGCGGCAGAAGTTCAACTTCCCGCGCGAGCGCCGTCATCGATTCCGTGTCGAGTCGGTGTTTTCACCGGAGGCGATCTGGTATCCGCAACCGGACGGGACCGTTTCCCACCAGCGTGTCGGCGATAAGAACATGAAGCTCGACTGTGAGAGCGGTTACGGCACAGCGAGTTTTGTGACGGGTGTATTCGGGTTCGCCGCGGCCTCGCGGGTTGTGCGGCGGCTGGTCAAAAAATGAAGAACAAGCCCACGGATAGCAAAGCCGGCCCACGGATGGAAGAAATGCTTCTGATTATAACGGATTTTGCAGCCGTCAATCTTGATGTCGACACCGTGATCGCGTGGATTCCGACCTTCATGGATGCCGTTGTTGACCAGTTAGCGGCGATGACCAGGTTGCCCGCGACGTTGTGGTTCGGGCTACAGTCTTTGCCGACCGCGATCCGGAAATCATTCTCGTCGTGTCACTCGAGCTTGCTGCGTCCGCGCGTAAAACCGTTGTCGAGGCCCTGAATCGACTGACTGGGCCGCGATCGAAGGTTGTGCCCTTGTGTCTGTTCGTCTCCTGATGCGCGTCAACCAGGGCACCGAGACTGCGACGGCTCTCGAGCACCGTAATGTCGAACCGTTGCCGCAGGCGCAGGTGCGACGGTTCAATGAGGCGCCGACAGCTTCAGGCGTGGGCCGCTACAGAGGTCTTGCCGATTCTGGCAGCCTACGGTCTTGATGCAAAGGCAGAACTTGAAGGGGTCTATAATCTCGGCACGAAGCTGCGGAGTACCGATACTCAACGACTTCGGTGTGAATCGCGGCGCTCGCAGGGAATACCTACAGCGCCACGAGAGCAAGAAGGGTAGGGCGCATCAGGACACCCACTGCCCTACGCCTCAGCGGTTGCTACTGCCAAGTCTTCGGAAGCGTCGACATGGACCTTGCGATTGTGCTTCGTGAAACGCACTACGCCGTCGGCGAGCGCGTACAGCGTGAAGTCTCTGCCACGGCCAACGTTAACACCGTCATGGTACTTGGTACCACACTGCCGCAGGATGATGCCGCCGGCCCGGATCACCTGGCCGCCGTACACTTTGACGCCGCGCATCTTGGGATTGCTGTCGCGACCGTTGCGGCTTGCTCCTTGTCCTTTCTTATGTGCCATGATAAACCTCGAATTGGAATCGTGAAAGTTGCGCTATGGATTAGGCGAACAAATAATATAAGGCCGGATGGAAGTGGCGCAAGGTCGATTTCAATAAAGATAGGCGCCGGAATAATCAACGAATTACTGTCTTAGACCCGCCGTCCGAAGCGTTTTTCGAGTTCGGCAAATGAGATGTTGATCATCGTCGGCCGGCCGTGCGGACAGGTATAGGGGAGTTCTGTCGCCCCCAACTCTGCCAGCAGTTCATCGATCTCTGCGGATTCGAGGCGGTCGTGCGCCTTGACGGCGGCCTTGCAGGCAGCCATCGCGATCGTCGCTTCGTCGGCGCGTCGCGTGCGCATTGGGCCGTCGCGGAGGTCGTCGACGATATCACGCAGCATCCCCGCAATGTTCTCCTGCGGAAAGTGCGCGGGGACGGCAGCGATGATAAACGTGTTGGCGCCGAAATCCTCGACGGTGAACCCTAACCCCGCCATCGTGTCCATGTTTTGCCGCAGGATAGCCGCTTCGGCTGCCGGCAGGTCGATCGTAATCGGCATCAGGAGGCCTTGGGCGGTACCATCCTTGTCCTGGCGCTGCTGCAGGATCTGCTCGAACATGACACGCTCGTGGGCGGCGTGCTGATCGATGAGGATCAGCCCATTGGACCCCTCCGCCAGGAGGTACATATCCGTGATTGTACCGATGACTCGCAACCCCTGAATCTCGTCGCGGCTGGCCGCGGAGACACTGGTGCTGGTGGGTAGCGTCGCATTTTCCTCCGGTACCGCGACAACTTCTGGAGGGGCAGGGGGCTCTTGCTCGGACTGTACCCCCGGTGTTTCCAGGGCGCGTGGAAAAACAGGCGCTGCTGCGGATGCCGCCCACTGGTCCGCTGCCTCGCCTGTTGTAGTCAGTTCCGGCGCGATCGGCGGTGCGGAGACAGCGGCAGGTGCCGGGCTTGGAAAGGCCTGCGGCTGTGTCATGCCGCGCAGAGCCAGCCGGATAGCTGCTCCGACTACTTCTCCAACAAGTCGATGTTCGCGGAAACGAACTTCCCGTTTAGCGGGGTGCACATTGATGTCAACGCGCTCCGGCGGCAACGTGACGAACAGCAGTACCGGCGGGTACCGTCCTTTCATCACCATGCTGTGATAGGCGTCGCGGACCGCGAATTGGATTTCATTGGCGGTGACGGGCCGGCCGTTGACGAAGGTACGTTGGTCTTTGCGCGTCGACCGCGTCAGCCCCGGTTTGGCAGCGAACCCTTTCACTGTGATATCATCTGCCTGGTGATCGACGTCGACCATGGCATCAACCGTATCACGACCAAGCAGCATGGCGGCGCGCGTGCGCAGGTCGCTACCGCCCTGAACCGACAACACGGAACGATCATCCAGACTGAGGTCGAAGCTCACTTCCGGATGCGCCAAGGCCAGGAGCTGGACGATTTCCTGAATATGTGATTCTTCGGTCGCGATGCTGCGGAGAAATTTTCGGCGCGCCGGCAGGTTAAAAAACAGATTGCGGACCTCCAACGTCGTGCCTGGCGCGCAGCCGACGGTATTGATACTCTGGATGACACCGCCCGTCACATTGACCTCCGTGCCTTCTGCGGCGTCATGGGGGCGGGTGCGCAACTGAAACCTCGACACCGATCCGATGCTAGGCAGCGCTTCGCCGCGGAACCCGAGGGTGCGGATGTCGCCGATGTCCGTCTTATCTCGAATCTTGCTGGTGGCATGCGCTTCGAGGCACAGCAGGGCGTCCTCGCTATCCATACCGCAGCCGTTGTCGATCACCCGAACTAGTGATCGCCCGCCTCGCGCGGCCTGGACAATGATCCGCGTAGCGCCTGCATCCAGCGAATTTTCCACAAGCTCCTTCACGATAGACGCGGGTCGTTCTACCACTTCGCCGGCAGCGATGCGGTTGCTGACGTCTTCAGGAAGTATGCGAATGATGCTCAAGAGTCGTCGGGTTTTCAGGGTTAGGCAGCATGGAGAAGCTCCAACCCCGGTGGAGTTGGCGTAAACCGAATCTAATACAAGTCGCTAAATATTACAGTCCCGGCAGTATTCGAAGTGTTATGGCTTTGTTCGAGGAGCCTGAGTTTGGTGAGTCTGGGGGCACTGGCTGTATTCGTAGCGCTGCGACTCTGTCCGGCGATATCTACGGTACAAACACCAATGGGATTATTGGGGACACGTTGATTTTACAAGTTACTGGACAACAGCAGAGGATGTCGATTCTATGGAGCGCGTCCGGCTGCGGCGGGGCTTGGCACTGGCGGGAACGCTGATGCGCTGCGCGAAAATGCTGAACCTATTGCCGCAGTCTGCGCAGAATAATAAGTGACTCGCCGTCCGATACTTGTCCCTGCGCGAACCGCCGGTGCTTGCCCTTGCCGAAACACCCGTCCCTTAAAATACGTCCTTCTCATAAGCTGCCGGCTTGCCGCTACTGGCGACTCAATAAGGGTAAAGCGATGCTGGCATGCTGCGGTATCGGTGTAGTGATATGGACAAGGGCAGGACATTTAACCAGGGGCCATCTGGGGTTGGCTGGATTATTCAGGGTAAGTGTTGAGTGCTTAATTGATGTTGCCGGGCGGCGCCACGCCGCCGCGAATGGCTTCCGGTTCATCCCCTCGAATCTCGTCCAATACTTTGAAAATATCGGCACCTTCGGCAGCTAGCGCGTCGAACGCTTTTACCTGGTATTCGGCTTGCAGTTCGGGCCGGTGCATGTCGCGGTATATCAGGGACAGCACGTAGTACAAACGTCCCGGGTGCATCTGTCCTTCCGATGTTTCGAGGCCGCTGAGGCTGGTCTGTTGAGCCTCGCGCAGGCGGTTAGCCCGACGTAGCGCGCGCGCCAGATAGATGTAGCTGCTGATCTGGTCCGGCGAATAGGTAAGGTATTGTTCGTAATAGTTGCACGACAGAAAATAGCGCTCGTTTTCGTAGCAAAGATGTCCGATATCACGCAACGCCTGTATATTATCCGGATTCTGCATGTAGCTGATCTTGTACAGCATTTCGGCACGGTCGAGGTCCTGATTGATCCAGGCTGTCCACGCATGCATGACGTAGCTTTCTGTGGGCAATGCCTCGTCGTCGGGCGTCACAAGATCGAGGTTGTCCCTATACCGTTGCGGACTGAGCGGCATCGAGTCCGCCATCCACGTTCCGGACTGGAGGCTCTGCGGTGGTAGCGGCTGCAGCAGCAGCAGCCACGTAGCAACTACGATGCTAAGGAGAATCGTGGCGAATATGATCGTTGAACGTTCCATCGCGCAACAGTGTGTTTCCGAACTATTTTATTATTCCTGACACTTCTTGGTCCCTCAATATAGACTGCTTCACCCGGAACGCCTCCCCTTCTTATGGAATTAGCCCTGACATTTGACCCAGCCGGCTTCTGCCTGGACCTCGCCGCCGCCGGGCTCGCCGCCGCGGACCTCGATTCGTTGTCTGAAAACCTGCAGTCGGCCCACGCCGCTATGGTCGCCATCGAAGCGGGTGCGATAGCAAACATCGACGAGCACAGGCAGGTGACGCATTTTACCGACCGTACTACTTACGCCGACTCTGAACCGTTCGACTCTGTCGAGTCCTTTTTTGTTGCGGTCGCAGCCGGCGAAGTATTGGGATCGACCGGCAAGTCGTTCCAGGCGGTCATCCTCAATGGTATCGGCGGGTCGGCCCTCGGGCCGCAATTAGCGCAGCTCGCTCTGCGCGGGCCGTATTGGAACGAATGGTCCCCGGATCAACGTGGCGGGCGTCCACGTATCTACTTTGCGGACAACACGGATGCCGCCGGGCTCACCGACATTCTCAACGTGGTTGATCTCGAACAAACGCTGACGGTCAGCATTTCCAAGTCTGGCGGCACCCGCGAAACGTACAACAACATGGCGGCGTTGCAGCGCTGCTACGCTGCCAAAGGTCTTGATTTCGGCCGCCACGCTGCTGCTGTCACCATGTCCGGCAGCAAGCTCGATGACCTCGCACGTGCCAACGATTGGCTGCAAATATGGCCGATGCCGGAGTCGATCGGTGGGCGCACCAGCGAGACCGCTATCGTGGGGCACGTCGCTGCTGCCGCGGCGGGCATCGATTTCCGTGCCTTGATCAACGGCGCTATCGCGATGGACGACCTGACGCGGAACCCGGTGGTTGCCGAAAACCCCGCTTATATGCTTGCTGCCGCCTGGTACTGCCTTGGCAATGGTTGCGGAGATCGCAATATGGTGGTGATTCCGTATTCCGACCGGCTCTCGCTGTTGTCCCGGTATCTGCAGCAACTCGTCATGGAGAGTCTCGGCAAGGAGTTTGATCGTGACGGCAACGTTGTGCATCAAGGGCTGTCCGTGTTCGGCAACAAGGGCGGCACCGACGCCCATGCTTATGTACAGCAGCTGCAGGACGGATCGGATGATTTTTTCGTAACCTTTATCGAAGTCCTGAAGGACGCCGCAGAATATGATACCGGCGATTTTATGATGGGCGACTACCTGCATAACTTTCTGCAGGGGTTGTCCGATGCCCTGGCGGCGAAGGGTAGGCCGGTGATTCGCATTACAATTGATGACCTGTCGCCGTACTCCCTGGGCATGCTGATCGCACTGTATGAGCGCGCGGTTGCCGCCTATGCGGAGTTGGTCAATATTAACGCCTTCCATCAGCCGGGTGTACAGGCATACAAGGAAATGAGCAAGGGCATCGACGCGATCATGCAGGACATTCTCAACAATTTCAATGCCGGCGAATTCTCAGGGACTGCAGACACGTTGGCAGCAACGCTCGGGCGAACCGATGCGGTAGCCGCAGTCGACGGCATCCTCAGTAAATGGGCAGTAAACGGCAGGACATTCGCCAACCGCCAGTTGAATCGCGAGCTGCGCGCCGGGCGATGGTGGTATACGCTGAGTACTGTGGCGTAGTTTTTTGGCCTGCGATGCGGGAGGCCACTGGCGAGCCTTCCTATACTACAATCGAACCCCGAACCCTGAACCCTGAAACCCACTTCTTATCCATGCGAATTCTCACCGGTATACAACCGTCCGGTATCCTTCATGTCGGCAACTATTTCGGCGCAATGCACCCGTGCATCGAAGCGCAGGACGAAGGCCAGACGTTTCTGTTCATAGCCGACTACCACGCCCTGACCCAGTTGCCGGATCCCGATCAGTTGCGTGAGCGTGTCACAGGGGTTGCCGTCGATTGGCTCGCCTGCGGCGTTGATCCGCAGAAGACCGTGTTCTTTCGCCAATCGGATGTACCTGAGGTGACTGAGTTGATGTGGATTCTCACCTCGCAGATTTCCGTTGGCCTGCTCGAGCGGTGCACCAGTTACAAGGATAAGATCGCGCAGGGGATCACCCCGAACTTCGGGCTGTTCAGTTATCCCGTATTGATGGCGGCCGATATTCTGTTGTACAAGTCCAACGTTGTGCCGGTTGGCAAAGACCAGAAACAGCACCTCGAAGTGGCGCGCGACATCGCGGTACGGTTCAACAACCGGTTCGGTGAAATTCTGGTCGTGCCCGATGCCCGTATCCGCGAAGATGTTGCAGTAGTGCCGGGACTGGACGGCCGTAAAATGTCGAAGAGCTACGACAATACGATCGATCTTTTCGGCAAAGAGAAGGCATTGCGCAAGAAAGTCATGACCATCATTACCGATTCAACGCCGATGACCGATCCGATGGATCCGACGAACTGTAACGTGATCGCCCTGTACAAGCTCTTCGCGGACGACGCCGAGGTTGCAGCGTTGAGTGCGCGCTACGCTGATACTGACTTTGGCTACGGCCATGCCAAGCAGCAGGTCTTCGAGAAATTCTGGGAGACATTCCGTCCGATGCGTGAGCGCCGCGCGGAGCTGCTCGAAAATCTCGATCACGTCAACGAAATTCTGCGTGATGGCGCCGAGCGCGCTTGTGCGGTCGCGGCGACGACGATGGAGGAGATCCGGACAGCGATCGGGTTGCGGTGAGGTTGCGCTTTGGCTCCAGTTCTACTTGGCCAGCGACTCCAGCATCTTCTCAATACTCGTCGTGGGTAGATCGCAGGTGAAGTTTCGGCAGACGTAGGCGGTTGCCGTGTTGTCCGTTGCCGTCATCATCTCTGTATAGGTTGCGATCTTTGTAATGTGCTGGTTCCCTGTGGTCGGTCGGAACACTAGCACCTTGCGCGGCAGGTAGCGGGTGCGCAATACGCCCAGCATCTTCTTCGTCGCATTGCTCTTCGGATCGCCGACGACGACGACTTCGTACGATGGTCCAACCATGAAATCCAGACCGAGCATCAACTGCGTGTGCGCCGATGGATTTTTCTCGACATTCCCGCTGAACGCTTCGATCACACCTGCGGCCCGATCTTCATATTCTGTCGTCGTGGTCATCCGCGCCAAGCGCATCAGATTGAGTGTTGCGACAGAGTTTCCAGACGGGATTGCGCCGTCATAGATATCCTTGCTGCGCACCAGCAGCTGTTCGCTGGTGTCTGCCACCATAAACAGACCCTGTTTCTCGTCGTCCCAGAAGTGGTCCAGCGTGTAGTCGTTCAAACGCACGGCTTCCGCCAGATACTTCGCGTCCAGGGTCGCTTCGTACAGGTCAATGAGACCCCAAACGAAAAAGGCGTAGTCTTCGAGATGGGCCGGCAAGCCCGCTTTCCCCTGTCGATAGCGTTTGAGCAGGCGCCCTTCGTCGTCCTGTACGTCCGCCAGTATGAAATCCGCGGCGCGCTGTGCGGCCTTGGTATACGACGGATTGTTGAACGCCTGGCCGGCCTTGGCGAAGGCCGCAATCATCAGGCCGTTCCAATCGGTTAGAATCTTGTCGTCCTTGAGCGGATGAATGCGTTTTTCCCGGACATCAAAAAGTCGCTTGCGCACACCTTCCAGCCAGAACTGGTAAGAATCCTGGGTCATATCTTCGGCTGCTGCGATCTCGGCAACGGAGCTGGTTATGTGCGGGATATTGCGGCCGCTGGAGCGCCCGCTGGATTCGTCCTTGAAGTTGCCCCCTTTTTCGATGTTGTAGACCTTATTGAAGCGTTCGCCGTCCACTTCGCCGAGGATGTCGACGATCTCTTTGGTAGTCCATATGTAAAACAGTCCTTCCTCGCCTTCGCTGTCTGCGTCTTCGGCGCTGTAGAAGCCGCCTTTCGGGTCGGTCATGTCTCGCAGGACATACGTGAAGATCTCGTCCGCCGTCTGTTTGTACAACGGGTTGTCGGTCACCTGATACGCTTCCGTATAGGCGATGGCGAGAAGCGCCTGGTCGTACAACATCTTTTCAAAGTGTGGCAGCAACCATTTGACGTCCGTCGAGTACCGGTGGAATCCGAATCCGATGTGATCGAAAATGCCGCCCGCACGCATAGCGGTGAGCGTTTTCTCAACCATCGCGACGGCGGATTTGTCGCCTGTTCGACTGGCGTAACGGAGGAGGAACTGAAGGTTGTGTGGCACCGGGAATTTCGGGGTCCGGGCGAAACCGCCGTGCGTTTTGTCAAAGCGCTGGGTCAACTGGTTGAACGCGGTTTTCAGATCACTTTCGTCCATTGCGCCGCCAGGCTGGCCGCTGGTCATTTCCTTCAGCATAGTGCTGATCTGGTTCGCGCTCTTCGTCACTTCGTCGCGCTGGTTTTTCCAGGTATTGCTCAATTTCGGGATGAGCGTCATCATGCCGGGGCGCCCGCCGCGAGTGCCTTTTGAGAAATACGTGCCGGCGAAAAATGGCTTGCGTTCGGGCGTCATTACGACCGTCATCGGCCAACCGCCGCGCCCGGTCATGGCCTGCGTCACCGTCATGTAGACGTTGTCGATATCGGGACGTTCTTCGCGGTCGACCTTGATGCAGATGAAGTGTTCGTTCATCAATTCCGCGACCTCGTCGTCTTCGAACGATTCGTGCTCCATGACATGGCACCAGTGGCACGTGGAATAACCGACGGAGAGGAATACCGCTTTATCCTGAGCTGCTGCTGCCTTGAATGCCGCATCGCTCCAGGCCCACCAGTCGACGGGGTTACGGGCGTGCTGCAGCAAATACGGGCTTTGTTCAAAAACGAGCCGATTGAACTCTGCGCCGCCGTCGGCAGGCAACTTGTCAATGACTTCCTGTGCCGGCAGCGGCTTGCGTATTTTGCCTTCCGCTGTGGCTAATTGTGCGGTAAGTGCAGTAGCGACGAATAGTAAGAGCAGACGACGTAGCATGATGATGGTCCTTGTGTGGATAGATGTAGAATGGGGTGAGGCGGTAACCTATCGCGCCGACAATACTTTGGACAGGCGGCAGTCGACACGCAGGTGCTTTGACGTTAGATTTATTGTTCTTGCCGATTGTTCCCCAAACTGCCGTTACGAGTCTGCCGTGAAACTAAGTGTCATCATTCCGGTCTACAACGAAGCCGACACCGTCATAAAGGTGATCGAGCGGGTGGAAGCTGTCGATATCGATAAGCAAATCATCGTCATCAACGATTGCTCGACAGACGGTACCCGCGAGAAGCTCGAAGCGCTGGCGCCGGCGGATCACATCAACATCATTCATCACGACAAGAACCAGGGCAAAGGTGCCGCAATCCGCAGTGGGCAGAAGGCGGTGACGGGCGATATCGTGATTATCCAGGACGCGGACCTCGAGTATTCACCGTCCGAGTATCACAAACTCTTTTACCTTTTTGAAGAAGGCAAAGCCGATGCGGTGTTCGGCAGTCGGTATTCCGGGCGTGATCTGCTGGTCGATTCCTTCTGGCACTATTTTGGCAACAAATT
>Ga0302123_10003363_pt1 | contig 10683 bp, 10 predicted proteins | sample CB21_321_MG_FD_203109 | JGI IMG/M metagenome (GOLD analysis project Ga0302123, IMG submission 203109) | Marine microbial communities from Western Arctic Ocean, Canada - CB21_32.1 | ecosystem: Environmental > Aquatic > Marine > Oceanic | place: Canada: Western Arctic Ocean | collected 2017-09-28 | reverse complement strand
CAGAATGCGTTGTAGTTGCCGGTCACCTCGTCGAAGTCCTGGAACTCCGGATTCCCCAGCGCCTGCTGGATGAGCCGGTCACCGAGCAGATCGCCCGCTTGTTCGGCATTCCGGAATGCCGCGATCTGGCTGGTTAATTCGGCCAACTCCTCGTCCGTCAGACGGGCCTTGTCGCCGAATTGCTCCGGTCGCTGCATCGGGGTCGCCCGATTGTTCGCCCAGGTCCCCTGCAGATCGGGATGGCCGTCTGCGGTCCGGGGCGGCGTCCAGCTTTCTGAGGCCGCCGTCTGACCCGCCGCCACGCCGGACACAAACGACACGAGCGCTATCGCCATCACCGCCACGACCGAGTATCGTCCTGTCATCTGCTCTCCCTTGAGGGGTGTCCCGAGACCGCACCCTGGTCCTGGCCCGAACACGTACCGATCCTGTAGCCATGATCGCCTACGACGGGCTCCGGTGCAACTGGTCTATCGTGGCCCAGGCGGACGACGATTCCTGACGCGGCTCGCGGTCGGCGCGCTGGCGGCTCCGGCGAGACCTCGCTCTCGTTTACGTGGGAAGGCGCGCGAACGGAGGCGGAAAGTCAGAAGACCTGACCGGACTCGTGATCTGGGGATTTGTGGTCCTTGTACTCGGGCCAGGGCACCCATCCTTCGCTGGTTTGGAACCCCCAGCCTCGGACGCGCGGACCGCGCAAGACGAGCGTCACCGGTTTACGGACGGGATCAATTTCGATCCGATGCAGCCAGTGTGCCGGACGGACACGAATCGAGAGGGGCGGATGCCACCGCTTGACGACCGCGTTGTTCGGGCCCGGCGTGTATTCCCAGTATCCCCCCCACAGCATGACCGTAAGAAACGACCACGGGTGGTCATGCAGGCAGTCATCGTCGCTGGCATGGAACCAGTGGATGTAGAGGCCGAACCACTGGCAGGCCACCACCCTGAGCCGTCGCAGATACAACTCGCCTGCGTGTCGGTCAATCAGTTCCCAACGCCAGAATTGCAGTTGACGGAGCACGTGTCGTGTCAGCACCCTACTCGGGCAAGGCGAAGGCAATCAGCTCTGGCGGACGACCGCCGATGGCCAGCGCCAGGTACTGGCGCCCATCGACCATGTAGGTCATCGGCGTGCCGAGCGAGCCGGTCGGCAGATCCACCGATCCCAGTTCCTCACCGGTCTCCTTGGACCGGGCGACGAGCCGTGGACCACCGTCACTTCCCCCGGCGGACAGGGTGCTGATCAGGAGCGTCTTGGTCAGTACCGGCCCACCCCATCCGTCACCGCCGAGCGACGGTAAGTTCAGGTCGCGCAGCAGTGGATGATTCCGGTAGCGGTCGCCATCTCCGAGCGGCACCATCCACTCGTGCTCGCCGGTGTTCATGTCGATCGCCGTCATGCGCGAGTAGGGCGGCTTGAGCAGCGGCAAGCCCTGCGGCATGAGCGCACCCCTTCGCGACGGCCGCATTCCTCGTCCCGCCAGGTGGTCCGCCTCTGGCGCACCGTGGGTGTAGGCCACCGTGGCCCCGAGCGCCGAGTCCGGCTCATACAGGGTGATGACGACCGCATGATTATGCGACGGCACATAGAGCATGCCGGTCTCGGGATCGACGGCGGCGCCCCCCCAGGTCGCGGCGCCGGTATCGGAAGGACGCATCAGGGTCCCCTTCCAGCCACCCTCAAGCGAGCGCGACGGAGGCGTGAACAGCGGTCCCAGTCTGAAGGGTTGCACCGCCTCCAGCGCCATCGCGCGAATCTCGGGCGTGAAGTCGACGAGGTCGTCGATCGTCACCCCTTGATACTCGAACGGCGCCGGCCAGGTAGGGAATGGCTGCGTCGGCGAGACGACCTCCCCCGGCATGTTCGTCTCGGTTGGCACAGCTCTCTCCTCGATCGGCCAGACCGGCTCGCCGGTCACCCGGTCGAACGTGTAAACGAAGCCCTGCTTGCTAACCTGAACCAGCGCCTTGATCTCGCGACCGTCGACGTTAATGTCGATCAGGTTGGGCGACGTCGGAAAGTCGTAATCCCATAACCCATGGTGCACCGCCTGGAAGTGCCAGACCCGTTGCCCGGTCTCGACGTCGACCGCAATGATCGATTCGGAAAACAGGTTATCACCCGGCCGGTCGGCGCCATAGTAGTCGTTCGTGGCGGTCCCGGTCGGCAGGTACACGTGACCCAACTCGTTGTCGCCGCTCAGGAACGACCAGACGTTGGCATTCCCCGAGTAGCGCCACGAATCGTTCAACCAGGTGTCTGCCCCGAACTCATCGGGGTTGTTGGGCACGGTGTGGAAGTCCCACGTGTGCTCGCCGGTCCGGACGTCCCAGGCGCGCACCCAGCCCGGCACCGCCTCTTTGGTGATACGGCGGTCGGCGACCTGTGAGCCGTGAATCACCTTGTCGCGGACCACGATGGGAGGCGAGTGAATACCGTAGAGCAGCGCGTTCAAATAGTCTCGGTCTTCCCTGATCGCACGGGGCACCCCGACCATCGCGTCCACCATCCCGCTGCCGTCCGGGCCGAAATCAGCGCACGGCTGGCCTGTTCGCGCGTCCACGCACACCAGATACCCGTTGCCGGTGCCCCAGAAAATTCGCTCGTCACCCTCGCCGTCCGTCCAGTAGGCGACACCCCGTTGCTTGAAGGTCCCACTCATCGGCGTGGTCCCCTCTTCATAGCTCTTGGGGTTGAACACCCAGAGCGTCTCACCGGTCGTGGCGTCGATCGCGACCCCTTGTGACAACGCCGTGTTGACGTAGACCACCCCACCGACCATGAGCGGCGTGACCGCCATGCCGCCGGCGCTCGGGGGGTGGCCAGCACGGTACAAGTTGGGCGTGTCGGCGACCAGCGACTCGACGATGGCGTCGAGGGGCGCCCACCATTCGCTGCCGTCTGGCATCGTCCGGCTCACCATGCCGTCGACCGACCGCCAGCGCCAGGCGATCTGGAGGTCGGCGAAATTACCAGCGTCGATCTGGTCGAGCGGCGAGTACTTCTGGCTCGCGATATTGCCGCTGTAGCTACGCCACTCGCCGTTCTCGGTGCCGTAGGTCTGCCACCGACCGTTCTGTTGAGCGATCATGACCGCCGGCGCCCAGACGAGGATGACCACGACAAGACCGGGCGTGAGGCGCGTCAACACACGCAGCATCGGCAGGCTTCGCTGCTCACTAGCGGTCGCCGCGACGACCACCGGAGACTCGCGGTTGGTGGCTCTGCACGTTGGTGCGCATCGCCGGGTTCGCCGCCGTTGACGTGCCGGCCTGCGGCCCCACGCCCATGACCTTGATCGCGCCGTCTGCCACGAGCTGCGTGATCGAGTCGCGCTCGACGTCCTGGGTCGAGATCTGCCCTTCCTTGTGTGGGCCCAGACGCAGCACCTTGCCCCGAGATAGAGAAATCCTGAGGAACCGCGCAGTCTGATTGAGAATCGTAATCATCGTCAGTGTCTCCAACTATCACACCGATAATACCCGAGCAGGCCAGCCGTCAGGAGATCCGCGGCGGCACCTGCGTCCCCTGCGCCACCACGATCTCGGCCAGACGGAACACCGAGGACGCCCCGACGTGCTCGCGAATCTGATCGCAGTGGATCGCGCGCTGGAGGTTGAACGTGACGAGCCGCAGCGTCCGGGGCATGTGCCCGTATCGGTTACCTCGCCTCACCTGTGGGGCCATAGCGTACACTCTCACAGCATATTGGTACCAGCCATCTCGATCGTCCCAGGAGACCCGATTGGTGGCACCGACCCGGAATACCGATGACCGCCATCCTGGGCATCTCGGCGTTCTATCACAATTCGGCGGCGGCGCTCCTCATCGATGGCCGCATCGTCGCGGCGGCGCAGGAGGAACGCTTCACCCGCACGAAGCACGACGCCGGGTTCCCGACCCACGCCATCGCCTACTGTCTCACCGAGGCGGGCACCGGAGCGAGACGCCGCGCCTCGAACCGCTCGGACGCAGGTAGGTACTGACGCTGATGTCTCAGGCACTCGACCGCCCCCCCGCACCCAGACGACCGGTGAGCATCGACGAAACCGCGCCCGCGTGTCCGCTCTGTGACAGAAACGATCCGACGCCGTATCACCGGGACCGGATGCGGCCCTACTGGCGGTGCCGCGACTGCGCGCTGGTCTTCGTACCGCCGGAGGCACGGGTGGATGCTTCAGCCGAGCACGCGCGGTACGACCAGCACCAGAACGACCCGGCGGACCCCCGCTACCGCCAGTTCCTGGCCCGCCTGGCTGACCCGCTCATCGCCCGAGTCCCGCGCGGCGCGGTCGGCCTCGACTTCGGCTCTGGGCCCGGACCTGCGCTCGGACCGATGCTGACGGAGGCCGGGCTGCGGGTCCATCTCTACGATGTGTTCTACGCCCCGGACCCGGCAGTCTGGAGCCGGCGCTACGACTTCATCACCGCCAGCGAGGTGGTCGAGCACCTACATCATCCGCGCGCCGAGCTAAACCGCCTCTTCTCGGTGCTCGCGCCAGGCGGCTACCTGGCGATGATGACGAGGTGGGTCGGCGAACATGGCGCATTCACGCGCTCGCGCTATATTCGGGATCCGACCCACGTGTGCTTTTACAGCGCCGCCACCTGCCACTGGATCGCACACCGGTGGCGGGCTCGCCTCGAACTACCGGACACCAACGTGGCGCTGTTCCGCACCCCCGACGTCACGGCCACAGCTTGAACGCACTAGATGCTTTTGCGTTTCCCAGGGTGTCGGAGTATGCTGAGACCGTTGGGCACGTCCCCGTAGCGACTGGTCACGCCCTGACAGGCCTACCGGCTTTCGTCTCCTCACACCGTGCTGGCACGGCTCCACTTCTGGTCCCCGTGGCTGGACTTGAGGAGACGATGCCGACGGGGGATAGCGCGCAACGGGCTGCTGGATCACAAGGGAGGACATTATTTCTTCACGAATTTTCGTCGGTAACCTCAGCTACGAGACCTCGCAGACGGATCTCGAGACCCTGTTCGGCAAGGTCGGTCCGGTCACGGAAGTTTTTCTTCCGATCGACCGCGTCACCGACCGACCGCGTGGATTTGCCTTCGTCGAGTTCGGGGAGGCGGCAACGGTCGCCGCCGCGATCAAAGAACTCGACGGCACCGAGCTTAATGGCCGCAGTCTCCGGGTCAGCGAAGCTCGGGACCGTGCGCCACGGCCAGCCGGAGGTGGCGGAGGGTTCATGGACGACGGCCCTCCGTCCATGGACTTCGGACGCAAACCCGCGAAACCCAAAGGCAGCCGTCGCGGTCTTCGAGGCCGAAAACGCGGGTTCTAGACTGACTTCCACGCCCCCAGCAACCCGTCACCGGCGGTGAGGCGCCCCGCTGGTGATGAGCCATCACGCAGCGGATCCATCTCGACAAGTCGGACTTCTGCGCCGAGACCACGCCGGACGGCGCGGTACGGCTCCGCGTCGTGTGGGTCAGCTATCCTCGAGACTGCCCGCAAGCCACCGAAGTGTACTAGGGCAGTGTGAACGCCATGAGCTGCCCTGGGGTGTCGACATCGCCGGACGACACCAGCACATACTGCGTGTCCTCAAACATGTAGGTCACGGGCGGCGCGATGGTGCCGGCTGGGAGCTCAGTCTGCCACACGACGTCGCCGGTGGCCTTGTCATAAGCGCGGAACCAGCGGCCGCCGGCGTTGGTCACGATCTCCGGCGGCATCCCCTCCATTACCCGCGCGCCGCCCTGACGGTTGGTCGACCCCTCGCCTAGAAACAACAGCGTCTTGGTTAACAGTGGTGCCGGTCGGCCCGGTGTCCCGAGCGGACCCAGATTGAGATGCCTGATGGCCGGATGGTTCCGCGGTCCGTCGCCGTTGGCGGTCATCCAGACAATTTCGCCGCGGTTCATGTCGATGGCGGTCACGCGCCCGTAGGGCGGCTTGAACAACGGCAACCCACGCGGGCCGCCAATCCACTGCCGGCTGCCCTTCACATAGCGCAGGTTGGTGCGGTCTGGGTTTCCCTCGACGATGTCCGCGACGAACGGCGCAGTAATCGAGGGGATATACAAAATGCCGGTCTCTGGGTCGAACGCGCCACCCTGCACGTCGGCGCCCCCCTGTGAACCCGGGAGCTGGATCGTGCCCCGCGTGTCGTTCGGGCCGTCCCCGCGAATCGACGGCGGCGTGAACAGCGGTCCGGTCACGTAGCGGTTCGCGATGGCGACCGCCTCGGCCCGCAGCTCCGGGGTGAAATCGATCAGGTTGTCCTCGGTCGTCCCCTGCCGGTCAAACGCCGGTGGCCTGGTGGGGAACGGCTGGGTCCGCGAGGTCCGCTCACCCGGACTACCCGACTGCGGAACCGGCCGTTCCTCGATCGGCCAGACCGGCTCACCGGTCGCCCGATCGAACACAAAGACGAACGCCTGCTTGGTGAGCTGGGCCACGGCCTTGATCGGCCGGCCGTCGACGGTGAGGTCCATCAGGATCGGCGCCGCCGGCGGGTCGTAGTCCCACAGCCCGTGGTGCACGAGCTGAAAGTGCCAGACGCGCTCTCCCGTCTCGACGTCGACGCACACGAGGCTCTGACCAAACAGGTTGTCACCCCCGCGATGCCCGCCGTACATGTCGTTGGTCGGCGAGGTGACCGGCATGTAGACGTAGCCTAGTTCCGCGTCCGCGCTGAACAGCGACCAGACTGGGGCATGCCCAGAGTACTCCCAGGCGCCGTCTTCCCAGCTGTCGGTGCCAAACTCGCCGGCCTGTGGGATGGTGTGAAACTGCCAACGGAGCGCGCCGGTCCGCACATCGAAGGCCCGGACATCGCCACGCATGGCCTCCTTCGTCTCGAACGTGTCCGACATGGACTGCCCCACGATGACCACGTCCCGCACGACCGTCGGGGCGCCGCCCCAGCGATACCGTGCCCCCTCCCCGAGCCCAACCGTCAGGTCCACGCGGCCGCCGTCCCCGAAGTCCGGAAACGTCTCGCCCGTGTCGGGGTCGAGCGCATACAGATACTCGCCACGCTGCGCCAGAATGCGGGCGCTGGTCCCGTCGGTCCAGTAGGCCACCCCACGTGTCCCGGTCCCACGCAACTCGTCCGCCCCCCCGAACGGCGGCTGCGTCCAGCGTGTGTTGCCAGTGCCGAGGTCGAACGCCTCAACCAACCCGATGCCATTCGGGACATACCCGACGCCGTCGACAATCACGGGCGCGGCGAGCGAGACGCTGGAAAAGCTGACCTCCGGATCCACCGCCAGATACGCGGCGTCGACCAGCGGTCGCCGCCACGCGACACGCAGCGTGCCGATGTTGTCAGCGTCGATCTGGTCGAGCGCGGAGTATTTCGTGCTGCCTAGGTCGCCAGCGAAGCTCAGCCACTCGCCAGCCGCGGCGCCCTGCTGAGCGGAGGCCGCTGACGCCGCGAGCACCATACCGGCCACCGTCATCGAACATATCGATCGAGGACGCATCTGCAGATTCTCCTGTGAGGGCACCGCTCTCAACGGGGAGGCTCCGATTATACCTAGTCGTGCGGTGTCCGGGCCATTAGGCGCGTGCGGTCGCGACCGTCCGGGGGCGACGCTTCACGATGCCACTGTAATTCAGCAGAGTGCGGTCGCCGGCCGTGACCTGCCCACGCACGAACGTGAGCGAGCGGGCGCGCCGCACCACCTCTGCGGTCGACTCGATGAAGTCCCCCACCTCACCAGGCGCAATAAACTCGCAGTTCATCGACACGGTGACACACCGCTCGCCAGGCACACCGTGGATGGCGGACAGACAGAGCGCAAAGTCGGCGAAGGTCATGAGCATTCCGCCGTGAATCTGCCCAGACGAATTGGCATGCCGCGGTGAGGCCTCGAAGGCGAACCGCACGCGACCGGTGTCATCTACTTTGAAGCAGAGCGGCCCGACCAACTCTTCAAACGGGTCGATGAACTCGAAGAGCTGGAATCCCTCTGGAATCTGCATAATGACCTGCCCTCTGCGCCTCGGGTGTTCCGCCGACGCTTGGCACCCGCACGCGTCCGAACGACGGCGGATGGACGCTTAGTCCTCCGCTTGGGCACACGTGAGCTCAAGGATTTGCTCGGGACGCTCCAGCCAATAGTCCGGCGCGTGCGGCTCGAGCGGCTCGCGCGAGAACGGGCCCCACAGCGCAGCCGCCGTCGACACGCCGGCCGCCTTCCCCGCCTGGCAGTCGTAGGGCGAGTCGCCAATGAACACGGTCCGCTCGGCCGAGGTGTCGAGCTGCGTCAATGCCTCGAGCACTGGAGCGGGTGCGGGCTTGTGCTCCGTGGTGTCGTCCGACGTCACACGCACCGCAAAAAACCGATCGAGCCCGCAATGCCGAAGTCCGTGCTCCGTCATCACCCGGTTCTTACTGGTCACAATGCCCAGCATCGCCCCCTGCTCGGTCAATCGCCTGACGACCTCGTGGATGCCGGCATAGGGCTGCACGAGCCGATCGTGATGCGCGCGCTGGTGCGCGCGGTACGTGGCGACCATCGCCTCCACCTGATCCGGGTCACGGCCGTAGCGGGCCAGCTGGGACCGCAGCGGTCTGCCGAACCCGCCACGCCACGCCGCCTCTGGCGGGACCGTGCCGAGATGCGCGCGCATCGTGTGGCGAAACGACATCAGGATCAACTCGATCGAGTCGATCAGCGTCCCGTCGAGATCAAAGAGATACGTGGGGAAACCTGGCATCTCAGTGGCGGATTATACCCTTCCGCATCGCGATGGCGGCTAGCAGACTGCGGGAGGAGCCCCGTGTGGCACCGAGACGTGCCGTGATCAATGCCGCGGGACTCGTACTCGGGCTGCTAGAAACTCACGCTGGTCGCGACGTGGAGGCGGGCGCCGCCGCGGAGGTCGTGAGCCAGATCGAGTTGCAGGTTGATGAACGCCGCGCCGAGAAAGACTCCCCCACCGGCGCCCTGGCTGAACCTGGTCTTGCGCAGGCGCGCGTCCACATCCCAGACCGCACCGGTATCGACGAACAGCCGCACACCCGCCTGGCCGAAGCTCATCGGCGAATTCAGCGAAAAACGCAACTCGACCGAGGCGGCCGCCAGCCGGTCTCCGGCCCGCATGCCCACCCGATGTCCTCGCACCGATCCGCCGCCGCCGAGCAGCGGTTGCGCGTAGGCCGGCACTGCCGCGCTAGCCCCCTGATACCGGGCGCGAACCGCCAGCACCGACTGCCCGAGCAGGCCGATGAAGCCGCGCGCATCCAGCTGGGGTTGCGAGACAGCGGCGCTCCCACCCGGGTCCAGCCACTGCCACACGGCCCGCGCGTACACGGCGTCACGCGGAAACCCCATGGTGCCCCGCGTGTCGAGCTCGAGCCCGACTCGGTAGGTTGCGAGCCGTTCATCGATCAGTCCGAACTGCACGTCGCTCACGCTGGCCTGCGCCGACACGCGTAGTGCGCCGGCAACCGTCCGGTCGGCGCAAACCCACGCCTCGACCCGTCGGTCGGCAACCCGGTAGTGCTGGTTCTCCTGACGGGACGTGGAGACCCCGCCACGAACGGCGTGCACCATGATGATGTCGAACTGCTTCTCCAGCTCGAGCGCTGCCTGCCGTTTGCCGCCCAGTGTGAGCGGTACTGTCAGCCTGCCGCGCTCACCCAGCATCTCGACCAGACTGAAGCGAGCGCCGTAGGTCAAACCATGGCCCTCGGCATAATCGACAATCGGCATGACGAGCGTCTGCCTCGATACGGTAGACAAAGCTCGCACCATCCGATTTCGCTCGACTGACGCCGGACGCTCGTGCACCAGCAGGATGAGCGCCACGTCATCGCTTCTGGTCAGCGACGTGTAGCGCTTCCGCACCTCCACATCGTCGAACCGCTCGCTCGCGCGCAAGCGCGCGACGATCGAGTCGATCGTGTCTGGCCCGATCGGGTCACCAGGCGCGATGCCAGCCATTCGCATTACCTCGGCATCCGGCACCGAGTAGTTCCCGTGGATGCGCAGCTCGGTGACCACCTCGGACGAAGTGGCCGACTGGGCGGCAAGCGAAGTGGCGGCCAGCAGGGCGAGTGCGACGACACCCACCGCGCATGGGGCGCGCTTTGTCATCGTCTCCCAGGCTCCCCGGCGTCGATGAGCCTGACACCCGTTTCCGCCTCCCGGTAATCGAAGAAGTCGCGCGTGAAGGCCAGGTCGAGGTCGCCGAGCGCCGTCGTGACGCGTCCAAATACCGTCATCCGGATCGGCACCCAGACGTCGCCGAGCGGCTGCCCCATCTGCATCGTGGCCCCGACATCGTCGACCCGCACCAGCCACCGCCCTGGGAGAAAATCGAGCCCCGTGTTGTCGAAGGTGTACTGCACGATCTGGAAGGCCTCGGGGTCGATCCAGAGCGTGACGAGCGACGTCTTGTTGAAGCCCAGGTCGATGCGCGCGTCGAGCGCCGAACCGGGTGCATCCCGTCCGTCATCGAACAGATCGGTCGGGTAGTACTCGATCTTCACGACCTCGCGACCGACCAGCGTCTCGCGGCCCACGAAGTAGTAGTTGCCTGGCTCGAACGTGAATTCCATGAAGTCGGACTGGGAGATGAACCGCGGCTCCAGGCGAGCCCGGTCCAGCAGGATGCGGTCATTCGTGTCATTTTGCCCACTTCCGGGTGGCTCCCCGCCGCGCGCGACCAGCCGGCGCCGGATCTGGTCGAGCGTCGCGGCCAC
>Ga0302123_10003361_pt1 | contig 10685 bp, 12 predicted proteins | sample CB21_321_MG_FD_203109 | JGI IMG/M metagenome (GOLD analysis project Ga0302123, IMG submission 203109) | Marine microbial communities from Western Arctic Ocean, Canada - CB21_32.1 | ecosystem: Environmental > Aquatic > Marine > Oceanic | place: Canada: Western Arctic Ocean | collected 2017-09-28 | reverse complement strand
GCCGCCGCCGTCAACAATGCCTTGGACGGCACGCAACCGGTATAAAGACATTCACCGCCCATTTGGCCGCGCTCGACGAGCACGACCGACGCTCCCATCTGACTGGCGCCGGCGGCCAGCGTGAGGCCGCCCGCTCCGGCGCCGATCACACAGAGATCACAGTGAAGGGTCTCAACCACCCGCCTCTCCTCTTGCCCAGATAGATACTTGTCAGTATCACGCCGCGCGTTTGCGCCAGAGCTTATAGGCGACGGGAATCATAGAGAGAAGGGCGAGCGCGGCAAGGCCGGCAATGATTTCCGGGCTGAGCACGCTGTCCAGCGAGAAACTCTCGCCGCTTTCGAAAATCTTGCCAAGGCCGGCGCCGACGACCGAGAAGACCAACGTGCCGGGTATAATTCCGAGCAATGTTCCCACTAGGTAGACGCGCGGGCTTACACCGAGGAACGCCGGCAGCAAATTCACCACGAAGAACGGGAAAATTGGCACCAGGCGCAAGAACAGCAAGTAGCTGAGGGCGTTTTCTTGAAATCCTGCTTCCATGCGACGGAATACGCCGGACTTCACGCTGCGACGCGCTCGCGCGCGTAACGGGTCCCCAAGCGCCATTTTGGCGATTGTAAACAGCAGAAAGGCGCCCGCCGTGGCGGCCAGAACGGAAAGTACGGTTCCCAATACGGGGCCGAACAAGAAGCCGCCAACCAGGGTGAGAAGCGAACACCAGGGAAGCGACAGCGTAGTGGTGCCAGCATAGACGGTGACATAGACCAGAGCCGCTAGAAACCAGGAGCGGGCAACCAAATCCACAAGCTCAGCGCGATTCTGGCGCAGCCATTCGAAGCTGTAATGGTGATGCAGGCCGAAGGCGAAGAACAGGCCAATGGCGATCGCGAGAATCAACAACGGCGCCAGCCGGCGCAACGAGAGGCCAGCGGGCCGATCGCCGTTTTCCGGCGCCAGAGGCGGTGGCATTGAATCATTCGCTGCTGATGAGCGCAGAGGCATAGGCATGGTTGGTTTCACTATCACGATCAATCGGACGAGGTGCGGCAACATACTTAATAAGGCGGTTCGCTGCTTGAACATATGCGAGCCGGAGCGCCATGCCGGGGGTTCTCACTTCAATGTTAACAATCCGGCGCGAATGTGATTGCCACAGCAAATCAAGAGGCTTAGATAAAGCAGTGACAATCTTAGGATAAAATTGGCGGTCAGCGCCGCCAGCATTGACTTTATCCTGTCATATCCGTATTAAGCGGGCTCTTCCAGAGCGGGCACATCCTGTCTCACCGGAGCCACGGCCCGGAGCTGGAGATTTGTCGGAGAAAAGACGTTGAAGCGAACCTTTCAGCCCAGCAATATCGTACGCAAGCGTCGGCACGGATTTCGCGCCCGTATGAAAACCGTCGGCGGCCGCCGCATTCTTGCGCGGCGCCGCGCCAAAGGGCGCGAACGCCTCACGGTGTAGGCCGATGGTTTCCAGGATCGGCCGCCTGACGCGGCGGTCCGAGTTTCTCCATGCCGCGGCCGCGGGCCGCAAATCGGCCATGCCTGGACTGGTCCTGCAAGCCGTTTGCCCGCCCGGCCAGCCGATTCAGGCGGGAAATGCGGAGGATCGAGACGCACCTATCCGTGTCGGCTTTACCGCAAGCCGGCGCGTCGGCGGCGCGGTCGCGCGAAACCGCGCCAAGCGCAGATTGCGCGCGGCAGTGGCTCGTGTTATGCCGGGGCACGCCAAAGCCGGGCAGGATTATGTGGTTATTGCGCGCGCCGCGACGGTACATCGCGGTTTCGAAGAATTGCTGCGGGATCTGCAGACAGCGTTAACCCGGGTGGATGAAAAACAGGCCAAGGTCGTGAGGCCGAATGCCGCAAAAACCGATAAATCCCGGACTCGTGCCGTAAAAGACTGAAAATTTTTGGACATCCCGAATTGATCATGAATCCTATCAGTTTCGTATTCCGGCTGCTCATCCGGGGATATCAGTTGGTGATCTCACCGTGGCTGCCGCCGTCCTGCCGCTTTGAGCCGAGCTGTTCGCATTACGCGCTTGAAGCGGTGAAGCGGCATGGCCCGCTGTTTGGCCCCGGCCTGGCTCTGTGGCGCATCTTGCGCTGCAATCCGTTCGGCGGCCATGGCTATGATCCAGTGCCCGAAAACCTGTTTGCCCGCCGCGCACCACGGTGCCGCGGCACGCGGCACTAAACCGAACAGCGCCAAGTCTTAGATCATGTTCGGCGAAAGCAAACTTAATCTCGTCCTCGTTGTCGGCGCCGTGTTGGTGATCCTTGTCGGCTGGCAATTCCTGATGCCGGTATTCTTTCCGACACCCGAGCGCCCGCCGCAAGGCGAAGTGACGGCGACGCACGGCACGGCAAATCAGGGAACCGGCGTCCAGCAGGTTCCATCCGATAGCGTGAGCGCCGACGAAGGTGCGGCGGAACAGGTGTTGGACCGGCGCGCGGCGATTGTCGCCAGCGACCGCATCCTGATCGACGGTGACAGGATACGGGGTTCGATCCTCCTCAAAGGCGCGCGCTTCGATGACGTGGTGCTCGAGGATTATCGCCTGCAAAGGGAAGACGACAGCCCGAATATTTTCGTGTTCTCGCCGCGCAACGCAGAACATCCCTATTTTGCCGAGCTTGGCTGGACGCAGGATGGTGACTCCAGCGTGAAGCTGCCCGACTCTAATACCGTTTGGCAGGCGGATCGCAGCAAACTGAAAAGCGGCTCAAGCGTGACGCTCAGCTGGGACAATGGCGAGGGCCTGCTGTTCACCCGGAAGATTTCGCTAGACGAGAATTTTCTCTTCACCACCTTACAATCGGTGACGAACAGCAGCGACGCGGCCGTCCGTCTTTACCCCTACGGCTTTATTGCGCATTACGATACGCCGGCGTCCGGCCTGACCGGCATGTTCGCAGTCAATTCCGAAGAATTCGTCCCGTGGGGCATGTTTGCCCATGGCGGTGTCGGCGTTCTCCAAGGCGTCAAACAGGAATTTTCGTACGAAGACATGCAGGATAACGGGAAAACCGAAATCCAAAGCGCAGATGGCTGGGTCGGCATTACCGGCAAATATTGGCTGAGCGCTCTCATCCCGGACCCAAAGCAAGCGATTACTGCCGATTTCGTGCATTCGACACCCAATCAACGCGATCTCTATCAGGTCGATTACCGTTGGCAAAACCCGGTGTCGATCCAGCCCAAGGAGACCCAGGCGGTATCGAACCATCTCTTTGTCGGCGCCAAGGAGTTCAACCTGCTCGACTCCTATGAAGGGTCGCTCGGCGTGCGCGACCTCGATAGCGCGGTCGATTTCGGCCTGGTGTGGTTTCTCGCCCGGCCGCTCTACTATCCGATCGATTACTTCTACCGCAACATCGGCAATTTCGGCGTCGCTATCCTGCTGCTTACCATCTGCGTGCGTATTGTGCTCTATCCGCTGGCCAACAAGGCTTATGCGTCTATGAGCAGGATGCGGAAGTTGCAGCCCGATACGATCATGCTGCGCGAGCGCTACCGAGACGACAAAGCCAAGATGAATATGGAGATGATGGCGCTCTATCGGCGCGAGAAGGCCAACCCCATGGCCGGTTGTTTGCCGATGCTTGTGCAGATTCCGGTATTCTTCGCGCTCTATAGCGTTCTCTTTGCCACGATTGAAATGCGCCATGCGCCGTTCTTCGGCTGGATTCAGGACCTCTCGGCGCCAGATCCGATGACTTTCATCACGGTGTTCGGATTGCTCGATTGGCCGGCGCCGGAATTCCTCATGATTGGCATTTGGCCGATCTTGTTCGCTGCCACGATGCTGTTGCAAATGAAGCTCAACCCGCAGCCGATCGAGCCCTTGCAGCAGAAGATCATGATGTTTCTGCCGCTCCTGTTCCTCTTTATGTTCGCCCGCTTCCCAGCCGGGTTGGTGGTCTACTGGACCTGGAACAACGTACTTTCGATCGCCCAGCAATGGCTGATTATGCGGCGCATGGGCATCACCCGCGCCTCGCTCGCCGCCGATGCCATCCGCATCAAGCAAATCAAGGAGCAGGCCGCCGCCGGCACCTTGCCGAAACCGAGCCGCTCGCGCCCGTCAAGCGGCCGCAAGAGAAAACGCCCCAGCGGTGAGCGTAGCGAAAGTAGCAGCCGCAGCGAGAGTAGTAGCCGCAGCGATAAGAGTAGCCGCAGTGAAAAAAGTAAGCGGCGCGAGCGGAGCACTACGACGACGAAGCGCGCGCGCAGTGCCGAACCGGCCAAACGCAAGAAGAGTTACCGCGAACAGGCGGAAGAACTGCGGCGCCAGAAGATTAAGCAAAAGAAACGCAAGGCCCAGGCCGCCGAAGCGAAAAAACGCGCCAAGAAACGCGGCGACACGATCGTAAAAAGCGCGCCAGCGAGCGACACCGTGAAAGAGAAAGAAAACAAATTGTCCCGCCGCGAGCGCCGCGCCGCTAAGGCGGATGCTCAGGGCAGCGATGACAAAGCGACGAGCGGCACGCGCAAAGCAAAAAGTGAGAGTGACACATGGCAAGAGGACAAGAAGCCTCCGTCACGCCGGGCCAAGGGCAAGAAACCGGCGCCGCGTCGCTAGAGGCAGGGCGGAAACTGTTTACGCAGCAGTGCATCTTTGTCACCGGCGCCGTCGCGATGGCTGGATTGCCGGTCACATCGCTGCCCGAAATCGCCTTCGCCGGGCGCTCCAATGTCGGCAAATCGAGCGTGATAAACGCGCTGACCGGGCAAACTGCGCTGGCGCGGACTTCGAACACGCCGGGCCGCACGCAGCAGGTCAATTTTTTCGAATTGGGGCGGCAGCTAATGCTCGTCGACCTGCCCGGATATGGCTACGCCAAGGCGCCCAAAGGCGTGGTCAAAGCGTGGACCGGCTTGGCCGAGCAATATCTCAAAGGGCGGCCGAGTTTGCGCCGCGCCTGTCTGCTGATCGATGCACGGCGCGGCTTCATGGCGAGCGACGAGGCGGTCATGCGGGCATTGGATGAAGCGGCGGTGTCGTTTTTGGTGGTGCTAACCAAAACCGATAAGCTGAAACCGGCGGCACTGGAACGCCTGATGGGCGAGTGCGAAACCGTCCTGAAAAGCCATGTCGCCGCTTATCCCTTAGCTCTGCCGACAAGCGCACGCAGCGGCCACGGTATTGCCGAACTGCGCGCCCATCTTAGCGCACTGGCGGGCGCCGCCGCCATTCATTAAGGTCCAAGCTCATGACCACTAAAAATATCAGCGAGACCAAACAATGGCTGCGCGCGGCCAAAACTATTTCCGAGGCGCTGCCCTATATGCGGCGCTTCTCGGGGCGCACGTTCGTTATCAAATATGGCGGCCATGCCATGGGGGACACATCGCTCGCGGAGAATTTCGCCAAAGATGTCGTGCTCCTTAAGCAGGTCGGCATTAATCCCGTGGTGGTCCATGGCGGCGGGCCGCAGATTGCCAAAATGCTGGAACGGTTGAATATCGAGAGCCGCTTTGTCGATGGCTTGCGCGTTACCGACGCAGCCGCCATCGAGGTCGTCGAAATGGTGCTTTCAGGCACCATCAACAAACAGATCGTGAGCACCATCAACGCGGCGGGCGGCACGGCGGTTGGGCTGAGCGGCAAGGACGGAAAATTGCTCGAAGCCCGGCGCCTCACGCTCTCCGGCGACGGAAACAAAATTGATTTGGGCTTTGTCGGCGAACCGGCGCAGGTCAATATCGGCGTTCTGCAATCTTTCGAAAAATCGCACATCATCCCGGTCGTGGCGCCGATCGGCATCGGCCCGGCGGGCGAGACTTTTAATATCAATGCCGATACCGCCGCCGGCGCCATCGCATCGGCGATGTCGGCGGCCAAGCTGGTCATGCTCACCGATGTCGTCGGCGTGCTCGACGAAAACGGCGAACTGATCAGCACGCTCGACGTCGGCGAAACTGAAGCGCTGCTGAGCGGCGACAGCATCAAAGGCGGAATGATTCCCAAGTTGAAAACCTGCCTGGCGGCGCTCAGGGATCACTGCGAAGCCGCGCATATTCTCGATGGCCGCGTACCGCATTCGCTACTGCTGGAAATATTCACCGCCCATGGCACTGGCACTATGATCGTGCCCGGCTAAGTATAAGAAGGCCCTCCCCGCCGGGGCGGAAGGGCCTCTCACGGTGGCGAACTCGTCAGCCGCTCCACAAATCTCTCCCGCGCCGGCGGTACGCTGGCGCCGGAGAAAACATGCGCGGTAAGAAACCAGCCAGTCAGATGGAGCGCCGCGCGCAGATCATCCGCCGTGGGCGTGCCGCCATCGGCGCGCCACAGAAACTCCGGCAACGGCAACAGTTTTTCGCGCCAGCGTTGACCTGCCGCCGCCGACACGGCGCGCCCCGAGCGCGGCGATACATACTGCAAATCCTCGGCTTCGCCGGTGACGGCGCAGGCCGACAGATCGAGGCCGAAGCCGAGCTCGGCCAGAAGCGCCAGTTCAAAGCGGGCATAGGATGCGCCCCACCCGGCGGCGCTTTCAATATCCTCGCCGAGGCCAAAAAAACCGGTATAGAGCGCGGGATAGGGCTGGCGCTCCGGCAATGCCGCCTCGATCACGGCACAGGCCGACGACAAGGCGGAGAGACGCAACGCATCGTCGAGTAACCCGGCAACCCGGGCGCGCACCAGTTCACAACGATAAGTGCCGAGATGCTCCTCAAGCCGAGCGCGCCACACTGCGGTGACGACATTTCCCGCCTGATAGAGGCCACGCGCGCGCCGTCCTTGGCCGCCTCGCACGAGACCGGCATGACGACCATGCAATTCGGTGAACAGGATCACCAATGACGATGATTCGCCGTGCCGCCGCGCCGACAACACGACGCCTGAATCGCTCCACTCCATAGCAAGCATATAACACGGGCGGGGCACGCCCGCTCCACGAGAAGCGCAACGCGCCGACAATGGTTGTCAAATAATTAATCTTATCGGTTCAGTATTTTAGTCGAGTTTCACCTGTCTCAAGAAATCGCCCAGACAGCGACCAGAGCAACCACAGGAACCACAGGAACCAATGACCCCTTCTGGCGCCCGCGGCGCGTTGCCCCGTTCGGACTCTTCCGACAAACCCACAGTATATGATCTCGATGACGTTGAGGTCGTACTGTTCAGTCCGATACAGACCTCCCGGCGCATCATCCTCGATGCCGTGCACGGCGCCGGCTTTCGTCGCGTCAATGTGGTGAACTCGATTGAGAAATTACGCCGCGCAGTTCGCGATGCCGGCTTGGATATGCTTGTGCTCGAGGCCCAAGAGCATGTCGAAGTGGTTTGCGAACATATCCAGGATATTCGCCAATCCGTTTCTGGTCATCAATGTCATTACCTGGAAGCCCAGCGACGACGTCATTCGCACCCTCGTCAACGCTGGCGCCGACGACATTATCGTGATGCCGATTTCGATTGGCGCGGTCGCAAGCCGGGTCGACAATATAATCCAGAACCGCAAGAAATTTGTCGCAACGCCGCGCTATGTCGGCCCGGACCGGCGACAGCCGGGCCGCGAAAACGATTCCGAACTTGCCGGCTTCGATGTGCCCAACGGCGTGCGTTACAAGGCGACCGGCGACGAATTGTCAAAAGTGGATATGGCGCGGATTGAACGCGCCAATGCTATTGTTCGAGAGCATCGGCTGCGCCGCACGACGCTGCAATTCAGCAGTTTCGCCACTGCCATGCAGAAATTCATCAAGGAAAATTCGGGACGGAATGTCCCGGCGAACCAATTGTCCGATATGTCGGATATGGTTCACTATATTGCCCGCCATACCGAGAATGATTCTCGCCCGGAGATTATTAGCCTGGTGGAATCCTTGCAAAAGATCATGGACGAAGTTGCCGTTGACGCCCGCCCTGAAACGGATTTGTTCGCGCTTCTGGCGCTGTTGCGCGGCGAAGAGGAAGCGGCGGATCTTGTCGTGCGCGCCGTGTTTACGGCCACCGAAATTCTGGAAAAGCGCCTGCAAAAGCAACGAAGTGCGGTTGAAAATAGCGCCGATGGCAGACCCTAGAACCTATTAACCCACGCAAATGCGTCGCCGCAGGTAATTCCACCTACTCCGGATTAGCCTTAGCTATCGAACTCAAGACCTAAGTCGCGGTAGCGTTCCGGATCATCAGCCCAGCCTTCGCGGACTTTCACGAACAGAAATAAATGCACCCGGCGGGCCAATAGCTCCTCCAACTCGATGCGCGACTCCTGGCCGACAGCTTTGATACGCTGCCCGCCTTTTCCCAGCACCATGGCCTTGTGGATGGGGCGCGACACATAGACGATCTGTTCGATTCTGACCGAGCCGTCCCTAAACTCGCGCCAGGTCTCGGTCTCCACGGCGAGCGAATAAGGCAATTCCTGATACAGTTGCAGGAACAGCTTCTCGCGCGTGATTTCCGCCGCCAACAGACGCTCAGAGATATCGCTAAGCTGATCTTCGGGATAGAGCCAGGGCCCCACGGGCAGCAAGCCGAGAAGATGGTTCAACAAATCGTCGACACCCTGGCCGTCGAGCGCCGAGATCATGAAGATGCGCTCGGCGGATGCGCCATCGTCCAGCGCGGCGGCAAGCGGCAACAGGCTCGCATGTGATACTTGGTCGATCTTGTTGATCGCCACCAGGGCCTTGCGCCCCGATTTGACCAGGCTTTTACGAATTTTCTTGGTATTTTCATCGACGCCCTTCATGGCATCGACGAGAACGAGAATCGCATCGGCGTCTTGGGCGCCGCTCCACGCCGCATGTACCATCGCGCGCTCGAGGCGGCGCTTGGCATTTTCGAAAATGCCCGGCGTATCTACCAGGACGAGCTGCGCCACGCCTTCTATGCGAATGCCGCGCACGCGCGAACGGGTGGTCTGCACTTTTGGCGATACGATCGACACTTTGGAGCCGACCAGGCGGTTGACGAGGGTAGATTTGCCAACATTGGGGGCGCCTAGAATGGCAACAAAACCGGCGCGGCGCGGCGCCTCGGACTCAGCCATGATCCACCGCCAGACGGTGCATCAGGATTTGCGCTGCCGCCTGTTCGGCGGCCTGTTTGCTGCCGCCGGAGGCCGCGGCGGCGGGAAAATCACTGACCTGCACTTCGATTTCGAAATGCGGCGCATGCGCCGGGCCATCGCGTGAAATCAGGCGATAAACCGGCAGGACACCGTGCTCGGCTTGTGCCCATTCCTGCAGAGCGGATTTCGCATCGCGCGGCGGGCTCTTTTCGCCGGTCATTGGCGCCGCCCAATACTGCCGGATGAAGCGCGCTGCCGCCCCGTAGCCGCCATCGACAAAAATTGCGGCGATCACCGCCTCACAAGCGTCCGCGAGATTAGCGGAATTTTCACGCCCGCCGCTGTCCTCTTCGCCTTTGGCCAGGATCAGATAATCGCCGAAGTGCAGATCCCGGGCGATGCGTTCCAACGCCTCGCGCCGAACCAGCGCAGCAAAGCGCCGTGCCAGCGGGCCTTCGCTTTCGTCGGGATATTCTGTATGCAGCATTTCGGCCACGACGAGGCCGAGCACACGGTCACCGAGAAATTCAAGCCGTTGATTGGATTGGACATCGCCCGAGACGGTGCTCGGATGAATGAACGCCTGGGTCAGCAGCTGGCGATTCTCGAAGCGGTGGAAAAGTTTCGCCTCGAGTTTTTCGGCGATCGCTTGAACCTGTTCTGCGCCAAGCGCAGCATTGGCGTTACGCCGGCCGGCCACTAGCGAACCGCAGTGAACAGGCGTTCAAAGCGGGTCGCCTCGCCCCACTTCCATATTTCCCATATTTCGGCGCCGCCATTGGTCGAGTAGAAAATAAACTCCGCCCGGCCAACCAAGTTCTCCGCTGGAATGAAGCCGACACCCGAATAAGCATTGTCGATGCGGCTATCGAGAGAATTATCACGATTGTCGCCCATGGCGAAAAAATGTCCCTCCGGCACGCTGTAGACGTCGGTGTTGTCGAGATTGCCGTTGAAGTTGGCGTCGAGGGTGTGGTGAACCGCGCCGTTGGGCAGTTTCTCCTCAAACTGGGCGATGGTGCGCGAGCGGCCATAAACGTCGTCGTACGTGAAATTCTCAACCTGGTTGCGCTCAATTGGGACGTCATTGACGTAGATAAGCCCGTCGGTGACCTGGATAAGGTCGCCCGGTAGGCCGACGATACGCTTGATATAGTCAGTTTCGTTGTCGCGCGGCAGCTTGAATACCGCAACATCGCCGCGCTCGGGGTCAGAACCAAACAATCGCCCGGAGAACAGGTCGATGTTCCACTGCAGCGAATATTTGCTGTAGCCGTAAGCGTATTTGGAGACGAACAAATAATCGCCAACCAGCAGCGTCGGAATCATCGAGCCGGAGGGAATATTGAACGGCTCAAGCGCCACAGTACGCACGACCATCGCGGCAATCACCGCATAGGCGATGGTGCGGATGGTGTCCCAGATTCCGCTGGATTTCCGTTTTCTCGTTGTGTCGCTGCTCTTCGATCTTGCCATGGGGCTCGCGGAATTTGGTTATGAGTGGCGACGGAATGGCCCGGCCTGCGTGAATCGCCTTCGCGTCACTCTTGCGCGGCGGCGAGGGCGGTGATGATCACAATGGCCTGGGCGGTCGGTGGTTCGTCGGTTAGAGACACGTCAATCTGAGTGGTCATGCCTGAAGGCGT
>Ga0302123_10003358_pt1 | contig 10689 bp, 6 predicted proteins | sample CB21_321_MG_FD_203109 | JGI IMG/M metagenome (GOLD analysis project Ga0302123, IMG submission 203109) | Marine microbial communities from Western Arctic Ocean, Canada - CB21_32.1 | ecosystem: Environmental > Aquatic > Marine > Oceanic | place: Canada: Western Arctic Ocean | collected 2017-09-28 | reverse complement strand
AATCTCTATCTGGGCCAGGGGAACATCGACACTCTCCCCGAACATATCGAACATCGTGGTCTGGTCCGAGTCCTTCAGTCCGGCTTCGCTCTGGGCCAGGGACCCTATTCGGCTGGCCACACTGAGAATGGACGTGCGGTCGCCAAAGCGGTCGAAAGCACCGGCCTTGATCAGACTCTCCAGCGCTTTGGAGTTAAGGCTTCCGAGGTCCGCGACCCGGCACATTTCTTCTATGGAGACGAACGGACCATGTTCGGTCCTGGCCGCGACTATGGGCTCGACGGCTCCCGGCCCAACGTTCTTGACCGAGGCCAAGCCGAACCGAATTGCGGGGTTGCCGTCTACGTCTTCTAACGTGAAGTCCACGCCACTGGAGTTGATGTCGGGCACCCCGACCGGTATTCCCAGGCGAGCGCACTCGGCCACGGCGCTGGCGGTCTTGTCGGCATTGCCAGAGAAAGTGGCGAGCAGCGACACCATGTACTCACCGGGGTGGTGCGATTTGAAGTAGGCGGTCCAGTACGAAATAAGCCCGTAGCTGACGCTGTGCGCCTTGTTAAAGGCGTACCCGGCGAACGGTTCCACCAGCGCGAACACCCGGTCGGCGACCTCCTGTGTGTACCCCTGGGCGAGCGCTCCCGCGACGAAGCGTTCACGCTCATGGGCCATTATCGCGGGAATCTTCTTGCCCATCGCCTTGCGCACAATGTCGGCCTCACCAAGCGAGTAACCGGCGAACTTGCGGGCGATGTGCAGAACCTGGTCCTGGAAGACGATTACGCCGTAGGTCTCTCGCAGTATCTCCTCTAAGTCCGGGTGAGGGTACTCGGGAGCCGCACGACCGAATTTTGCATCGATGAACGTGTCAATATGCTCCATGGGGCCAGGCCGATAGAGCGCGATCATGGCGGCAACGTCACCAAGGGAGGACGGCTTCAGATTCTGAATGTAGCGGGTCATGCCCGTGCCTTCCATCTGGAAGACTCCGACGGTTTCACCCCTGGCCAACAGATCGAACGCCTTACGGTCGTCCAGGGGGATCTTGGGCAATTCGAGCCGCGTTCCCGTGCGCTTTTCCACGAGATTGCGGGCACGGGCGAGAATGGTCAGGTTGGACAGACCCAAAAAGTCCATCTTCAGCAGCCCGAGCGCGGCCACCGGCTCCATGGCGTACTGGGTGGTGTTGACCCCGTGCTCGTCGCCTTTGACCGGGCGCTGGAGCGGGACGTATTCCTCGAGGGGCTCTTTGGAAATCACCACCCCGGCCGCGTGAGTGCTGGAGTGCCTGGTCAGGCCCTCGACACCTCTGGCCGTGTCGAGCAGCTTTTTCACTGCCGCATCGGAGTTGTACAGGGCGGCCATTTCCGGGCTCGACTCCAGCGACTCGTCCAGCGTTATATGGAGTTTCTGAGGAACCAAACGCGCTACCACGTCCACGTCGGCGTAGGACATGGCCAGCGCTCGGCCCGAGTCCCGGATGGCCGCGCGAGCGCCCAGCGTGCCAAAGGTAATGATCTGCGCCACATGGTCGCGCCCGTAGCGGTCCGAGACGTAGTTGATGACCTCGTCGCGCCGGTCGTCCTGGAAGTCCATGTCGATATCGGGCATCTCCTTGCGTTCAAGGTTGAGGAACCTCTCGAACACAAGGTCGTACTCCAAGGGGTTGATGTCTGTAATGCCCAGACAGAACAAGACAAGACTGGCCGCCGCGCTGCCACGAACGGCGAAGAATATGTCTTTCTCCCTGACAAAGGCTGCTATGTCCCAAACGACCAGGAAGTAGTTAGGGTACTGAGTCTTCTCAATGACGTGGAGTTCGTACACCAGGCGGTCGAGAGTCCGCTCGTCCGCATCGGGCAGGCGTCGCTCCAGTCCTTCCTGACATATCTTGCGCAGGTACTCGTTCGCGGTCAGCCCGTCCGGCGGTTTGTACTCCGGCAGGCGTAGCGTTTCAAAGTCCAGTTCAAGTTCGCACATGTCGGCGATGGCTACGGTGTTACTTATCGCCTCGGGAACGTCGGCGAACAGTTTGGCCATCTCGTCGGGGCTCTTGAGGTAGTACGACGACTCCGTCATGCGCAGGCGCTTGGGGTCCTCGACGTTGGTGTTGGTGTGGATGCAGATGAGGATGTCCTGCAACGGCGCGTCGGCCTGGTCGACGTAGTGCAGGTCGTTGGTCGCCACCAAAGGAATGCCCGTCTGTTTGGACAGCGCAATAAGGCCCTCGTTAATCGCGGGCAGGTCGGGGACGCCGCCGTGCCGCATCAGTTCGAGGTAGTAGTCGTCGAACATGTCCCGGTACCAGCTTGCCGCCGCCCGCGCGTCATCCAGTCTGCCCTCTGCTATAGCCCGGGGGACCTCGGCGCTGGGGCAGCCGGACAGGACGATCAGGCCCTCTCGGTAGCGCTCCAGTAGCTCCCTGTCCAGCCGCGGCTTGTAGTAAAAACCTTCGAGCTGCGCCTTGCTCACCAGTTTGACAAGATTTTTATACCCAATCTCGTTTTTGGCCAGTATCGTCATGTGGTACGGGCGCTTGTCGGCGGGCTCGCGGGAGTGGCGGCTGTCTGGGGCGACGTACACCTCGCAGCCGATGATCGGCTTGACGCCGTGCCGCTTGGCAATGCGGTAGAAGTCTATGGCGCCGTACAGGGCTCCGTGGTCGGTAATGGCCAGGGCGTCCATGCCCAGTTCGGCGGCCTTTTTCACCGTCTCTTCCAGGCGGCTGAGGCCGTCGAGCAGGCTGTACTCGGTGTGGACGTGCAGGTGTGCGAAGCGGTTCGTCAAAGCCAGGTTATTTTCTTAGACGGTGTTGAGAAATGGCTGGGCATAAGACGAGTTCGGGGCACTATTTATACCCCCCCTGACTCCGAATTGCCAGTCACAAAAAAGAGGCCCCCTCCCGGTCACGAGGGGGCCTCTTACTTAACTTTAGACGTTGACGGCTAGTAGTCCATCGGCGGGGCTGCCGGCATGGCGGGCGCGGGCTCCGGAATGTCGGTGATTAGCGACTCGGTGGTCAGCACCATTGCCGCCACGCTGGCCGCGTTTTCGATCGCCGCCCGGGTGACCTTTGCCGGGTCCATGATTCCACGCTCCAGCAGGTGAGTGAACTCGCCCGCCTCGGCATCGTAGCCGGTGTCGCCCTCGGCCTCGAGGCTCTGGGAGAGAATGACGTCGCCCGAAACGCCGGTGTTCTCGGCGATGAGCTTCATCGGCGCCTCTAGCGCTTTTTTGAGAATGTTGACCGCGGTGGCCTCGTCGCCGCTAAGCGAGACTGAGTCCAGGGCCTGACGGGCCCTGATGAGAGCCAGTCCGCCGCCGGGGACGATGCCCTCTTCTACGGCCGCTCGTGTGGCGGACAGGGCGTCCTCTACACGGTTCTTCTTCTCTTTCAGCTCAATCTCGGTAGCCGCGCCGACCTTGATGATCGCCACACCGCCCGAAAGCTTTGCCAGCCGCTCCTGCAGCTTCTCGCGGTCGAAGTCCGACGAAGTCTCGTCGATCTGGGCCTTGATCTGGTTGATCCGGCCCAGGATCGCATCCTCTTCACCGGCTCCGTCCACAATGGTCGTGTCCTCTTTGGAAGAGACAATTCGGCGCGCTCGGCCGAGATCGGTCACATCGACGGATTCCAGCTTACGGCCCACCTCCTCAGAGATGACCGTACCGCCGGTGAGAATGGCGATGTCCTGCAACATGGCTTTGCGCCTGTCGCCAAAGCCAGGGGCCTTGACTGCCAGGACGCTCAGTGTGCCGCGCAGCTTGTTGACCACGAGCGTGGCCAGGGCCTCGCCCTCAATGTCCTCTGCAATTATCACAACGTTCTTGGTGACCTGGAGAATCTTCTCCAGGGCCGGGAGCACGTCGGAGACGGCAGAAATCTTCTTGTCGGTAATAAGGATGTAGGGGTCGTCGATCTCGGTTTCCATGCGCTCGGCATTGGTTACGAAGTAAGGGGAAATGTAGCCCCGGTCGATGGCCATGCCCTCGACGAACTCCTGCTCGTAGTCCAGGCCCTTGGACTCCTCAACGGTTATTACGCCGTCCTTGCCCACCTTCTCCATGACCTCGGCGATGAGCTCGCCCATCGCATCGTCATGAGCGGACAGTGAAGCGACCTGTGCGATCTGGGTCTTACCCTCGACCGGCTCGGCCATATCCTCAATCGCCTTGCGCAGCACCGCGACGGACTTGTCGATGCCCCGCTTTATCGCCATGGGGTTGGCACCGGCGGCGATGTTCTTGAAGCCCTCTCCAATGATGGCCTGCGCCAGAACGGTGGCCGTAGTCGTGCCGTCACCGGCCACGTCGTTGGTCTTGGAAGCCGCTTCCTTCAGAAGCTGGGCGCCCATGTTCTCGAACGGATCCTCCAGTTCAATCTCCTTGGCGATTGTGACGCCGTCGGAGATGACCTGCGGGGGTCCGAACTTCTTGTCTAGGACGATGTTGCGCCCCCGCGGTCCGAGGGTTACCCCTACAGTGTCCGCGAGCTTGTCGATGCCGCGCTTCATCGCAGCTCGAGCATCCTCGCTGTACTTAATCTGCTTTGCCAAGTTTTTCCTCCCTGGATTGGGCCTGGATCGGGCCTGGATTAGGCCCCGATTTGGCCTGTTACTGGTGCCCGTTTGTGGCGGGCGGGTCCCCTAAAAACGAAGGGACTTACTTCTTGAAGAGGATGTCGTCCTCTCGAACTATCAGGTAATCGGTGTCGCCTTCCTTGTACTCGGTACCGGCGTACTTGGAGTAGACGACTATGTCGCCGACCGCGACTTCCAGGGGCGTGCGCGAACCGTCGTCGTTGAGCTTGCCCGGTCCGGTCGCTACGATCTTGCCCTCTTGGGGCTTTTCCTTGGCCGTGTCGGGAATGTAGATCCCGCCCGCCGACACCTGCTCGTCGGACTCAGTGGGCTCGATCACCACCCGGTTGCCAAGCGGCTTAAAACTCGCCATTAGAGACTTCCTCCTCGTGTCAATTTCCGCTGTCTGTTTTTGAATGGCTGACCCAATTAGAGCCCGGCCTTCTTGCGCCTTGCCCCGAAGTGGGAATTGGGAAGAGAGACGGGCCCGTAATTCGGTCGATGCGCTATCGGGCTCAATGGCCCAATTAGCAGTCTGCCAAATTGACTGCTAATTATCGTAAGAATCGGCCCCGGCTATGTCAATAGACCGGCCCGTAAGCTTCGGCGTTGACCGTAGACCCGGCGCTACCTATCATCGGTGGGTGAGTAGCGGTGAACGGAGCGCATTACGGTGGGACGCGGCCGTGTTGACCAGGGCCCTGGTCGTCAGCATGCGGCCAAAGCAGTGGACGAAGAACCTCATCATCTTCTTCGCCCTCCTATTTACCGTTGGCGAGGCGTGGAGTCCCAGCGACGCATCGGGGGCCGGGCCTCTCATACGCGACGCGGTGTTCGCCTTCTTGCTGTTTTGCGCCCTGTCCGGGGCCATCTACCTGATAAACGACGTCGTCGACGCTGAGCGGGACCGGGCCCACCCGAAAAAGCGCCGCCGCCCGGTGGCCTCCCGGCAGCTTTCCCAAACACTCGCACTCAGCGCTGCGGGCACCATCATCGCCGTGTCGATGGCCTTGTCATTCCTACTGCGGACAGACTTCGGCTGGGTGGCCCTGAGCTACACCGCGCTGATGACCGCCTACTCCCTGCTGCTGAAACGACTGGTAATACTGGACGTGTTCGCAATAGGTTCGGGCTTCGTCCTCCGGGCCGTGGCCGGTGCGGCAGTTCTGAGCGTGCCCATCTCCCCGTGGCTGTACACCTGTACCGGGCTAGGGGCGCTCGTCATCGCGCTGGGCAAGCGGCGCAGCGAACTCGTTGCTGCTGGTGAAGAGGCCGGCGAGCAGCGAGACAGCCTGCGTGGCTACTCCCTCAAGCTGATCGACCAGCTCACCTACACCGTAGTTCCAGGGACGCTGGTCGCCTACATTCTGTACACGTTCACGGCCGAAAACATGCCCGACAACTTCGCCATGGCAATTACCATTCCGTTCGTTCTCTACGGCCTTATGAGGTACGTGTATCTCGTTAACGTACGCGGCCTGGGAGAGAGCCCGGAGGACCTGCTCATCTCCGACACGCACCTGGTCGCCACCGTCGCCCTGTGGCTGGTCGCATCTACCCTGGTCCTGGCGTTCTTCCGAACATGACGCCTCCCAACGACCTGTTCGCCGTCATCCCCGTTTGGGTCGGGGTCTACGTCCTCGCCGCCCTGGCGCTGGGAGTCACCAGCCTCGTTTTGTACCAGCGCGTGCTGAGGCTCGTGTTGCTCGGTCGGTCCGGCCGTACAGACCAGCCCGTCAAACGCCTCGTAGGCGCGCTCAGGCCCGTGCTGGGCCAGGTGAAGGTAGTGCAGAACGTGTCGCTGAGTGACCGGGCCGGGCTGGCCCACCTGTTCATCTTCTGGGGTTTCCTCTCTTTCTCACTGAGTTACGGGCTTTTCATATTCGCCGACTCTGCCTGGCGTCCGTTCTCAGTCTGGCTGTTGACCGACACCGGCGTACGCGTGTTTGGCTCGTACCTTGATGTCGTCGCCCTGGGGTTCCTGCTCATAATCCCGATGGCGGTGGTTCGCAGATGGATGCAGCGCCCGCGCCGCCTGTCCTTCGACCTGACGCAGAAGCCCGACGCCGCCATCATCCTGGCGCTGGTCGCCATTCTTATGGTGCTGACCATTCTCACCGAAGCCATGTACGTCGCATCTGGCGCCGTGGGTCCGCACGCCGACGCGCTGGTCGGCAAGGCTATAGGCGAAGCGTTTGTCGACGCGGGCATGTCCACGGGCGTGGCCAACGGCTTCCACGGCTTTTTCTGGTGGCTCCACCTCGGGGCAATCCTCGGGTTCGCCATGTACATCCCCCTGTCCAAGCACATGCACATGATCGGTGCGCCGATCAGCTTCTTTATGAGGTCGCTCGAAGCTCCCGGCACGCTGAGCACACCGGACCTGGAGACGGCCGAAACCTTTGGGGCGGCGCGTATACAGGACTTCACCCGCAAGCAGCTATTGGACGGCTACGCCTGCGCTGTATGTGGCAGGTGCAGCGAGGTGTGCCCGGCCAACATAAGCGGCAAAATACTCTCGCCCATGCACGTGGTCGAGAACCTCAAGGAACACGTTCTCGACGTGGGCCCGGAACTGGCCAATGGCTCCGATGTTCAAGGCGAACGCCCGCTCATCGGCCCCTGGCTGCAAACAGAGGCCATGTGGGACTGCCTCACCTGCGGGGCGTGTGTGGCCGAGTGCCCGGTGGGCGTCGAGCACATCGAGACCATCATCGACGTGCGCCGGAACCTCGTCATGGAAAAGGCCGAGATGCCGGAGAGCGCCCAGAACGCACTCACCTCCCTGGAGCAGCGCGGGCACCCCTGGCGCGGCACCCAGTACACCCGCACCGACTGGGCCGAAGGACTTGGCGTGCGCACGATGGCCGAACACCCGGACGCCGAGTACCTGCTGTGGGTGGGCTGCACCGCAGCGCTTGAAAAGCGCAGCCGCGCTATAGCGAGATCAATGGCAAAGGTGCTTACCAGAGCCGGTGTGGACTTCGCCATCCTCGGCGAAGAGGAAACGTGCACGGGCGACCCGGCCCGTCGCATGGGCAACGAGTACCTTTACCAGCTTCTTGCGGCGCAGAACATTGCGACGCTGGACCGATATTCGGTCAAAAAGGTCGTCACCCTTTGCCCGCACTGCTTCAACACCATGAAGAACGAGTACCCCGCCCTAGGCGGCAAATACTCCGTCATGCATTACACCGAGCTTGTGGCCGAGCTTATCGACAGCGGGGCAATAACCGTCGCCAAGTCCATTAGCGAAGTGGCGACGCAAAAAGCCACCTACCACGACTCCTGCTACCTCGGTCGGCAGAACGGAATCTACGACCAGCCCCGCCAGGTCGCACAGGCTCTGCCCGGCCTCGAACTTACAGAGATGGCCCTGAACAGGCGCAAGGGCTTTTGCTGCGGCGCGGGTGGCGGCCATATGTGGATAGAGGAGAGCCGGGGCGAGCGGGTCAACCACCTGCGCACCGACCAGTTCTTCGCTACTGGCGCAGATACCGTAATAACGTCGTGCCCGTTCTGTCTGCAAATGTTCGAAGAGGGAATCGGTGCCCGCGGGGGTGAAGGCCGCAGGGCGGTCGATCTCATCGAGTTGCTCGACGTCAGCATGGAGCCCCTCGGCCCTTTCGATCACCCCGTTACTGGGGGCGAAGCAAACGGGGCCGTGCAAGCGACCGACGGCCAGTGAGACCTCCAAAGAACGACGAGCAGGCCCCCCCGGCAGGGCAGGTGGCGGAGCTATACGCGCGGTTCACTGAACCCGGCGATGGTCCGGCGGTTAAGGCCAGCATGCTGGAACGGTTCATCAAATCGCCCATCACCGTGTGGTGCGAGTTGAACGCCGACCCGGTCAAACGCGACCCAACCAACACCTACCAGGAGTTGCTCTTTTCCCGGGGTCATCAACACCAGTCTGAAGTCACGTCGGAGCTATTCGGTACCGCAGTCACCGAGTCCTTCAAGACCGAAGAGGACGGCTTCATGCGCGTTCTGCAGCTAATGGCGATGGGCGCGGACGCGATTGGCGACATGCCGATGCTCTGCCGACCTCTCGGGCTGGAGGGCAGGCCCGACGTGGTCAGGCGAGTTGACGGCCAGGCCTCTGTTTTCGGCGACCACTCCTACGAGATCGTGGAGATCAAATCGGCCCGCCGAATCAAGCGCCACCACATATTGCAAGCGGCCTTATACAACCGGGCGCTGGGCGAAGTGCAGGGAATCGCACCGGGCGAGTTCCACGTCATCAACGGCGACTCCGAGACTTCCACCTACGCCGCAGCCGACTACGCCGACGCCCTGGAGGAGGCCATCGCCGGGCTAAGGCAGGTTCTGGCTGGCGCACCTGTGCCTGCCGTCTATGGCGGTGCCATGTGGCCCTGGCAGAGTTACACCAACGACATGGCCATTACAGCGGGGGACGCCAGCACCGTGCCGGGCGTGGGCGCGTCGACTCGTGAGCGACTCGCCGAAATCGGGCTGCACACGGTGGCAGACGTGGCCGAGGCAGGCGTGGAACACCTAAAGCAGGCGAAGGGCATCGGCGAATCCAAGGCCGGGCGCATGGGCAGTGCCGCCAGGGCGCTGCGATCCGGCGCGGTCGTCCCCAGGGCGCCTCTACCCGATATACCCGGCGCTGAGACGGAAATTTACCTGGACTTAGAGGGGTCTACCCCGGAGCTGTCAGAGGACGGCGTCGCCACCGTCAACTACCTGATCGGCTGTCTCATTAGGGCGACAGGCACCGAACGGTTCGTGCCTTTCTACGCAGACGTGCCCGGCGACGAAGCGGAAAATACCAAGGCCTTCTTCGCCTGGGCATCAGCACTATCAGGCCCGGTCTTTTACCACTGGCACCACTACGAACGCACGCACCTGACCAAGATGGCGGTCAAGTTCTCCGTGCCGGACGACCAGGCCGCTTTCGTCATGGCCCGCATGGTCGACCTGAGCCCGCTGACCACCAACGCCTTCGCCTTCCCCACTCACGGGGAAGGGCTCAAGGACATCGCCCGATTCCTGGGTTTCGACTGGCGACAGGGCGACGTGGACGCGCTGGCTTCGGTGGCTTTATACAGCCGATGGATCGACTCTAAGGGCACCGACGCGGCCGCGAAGCAGAGCATCCTCGATTACAACGAGGACGACTGCCGCGCGACTATGGTCGTTTACGACTGGCTGGTGTCGGGCGCTTAGGCGTCGTCGGCTGCGAATAGCGTCTGGTAGACGCCCGCGGCCAGGACTCCACCGGCGAGCGGGGCCAGCCAGTAGATCCAGTGATCGGTCCAGAACCCGGAGGCAATCGCCGGGCCGAGGCTGCGGGCCGGGTTGACGCCCGCGCCGGTCAGCGGAACCGCGACCAGGTGAATGACCAGCACGGCGAGGCCCACGGCCAGGGGACCGAGAACGCCCGGTCCTCGCTTGTCCATTGCCGCTGAGAACACCACGAAGACGAGCAGGAAGGTCAGTACCAGCTCCATCGTGAAGCCCATGCCGACCGAGACCCCGGTGCCCAGGCCGTGTGCGCCCAGGTTCCCTTCAACCGCGTCGGGCATGACGTAGAGCAGCAGCAGGGCCGCGAGGATAGCCCCGGCCAGCTGGCTTACCACGTACATTGCGCCCTTAACCGGGCCTATCTTGCGTGCAACAACCGCTGCCAGCGTCACTGCGGGGTTCAGGTGTCCGCCAGAAAGGTGACCCGTCGCGTAGACCAGCAGCGCAATGGCCAGGCCGTGAGCGAGCGCTATCGCTACCAGTCGGCCAGTGTCCAGGTCGCCTCCGGACGCGATGCCGCTGGCGACCACCGCGCCCGCACCGATGAAGATGAACAGCCCGGTGGCGAAGAACTCGGCCAGGGCGTCGCGCCAAGCGTCTATGGAAGTAAGGTCATCGATCATTTTTAAATCCTATCAGTCTCCAGTTTCACCGGTATCGAGCCCGGCAATGTAGCGCTTCAGCCGGGGTGACATGTCAGGCCGCCGCAGCGCCTTGTATATGGCGGCTTCCAGCATGCCTACGGGTACGCCAGCATCAAAGTGGTCCCCAGGGAACCGGTATGCGTAAACACCCTGCTGCGGTATCAGGGCGGCGATGGCGTCGGTTATCTGCACCTCTC
>Ga0302123_10003351_pt1 | contig 10699 bp, 6 predicted proteins | sample CB21_321_MG_FD_203109 | JGI IMG/M metagenome (GOLD analysis project Ga0302123, IMG submission 203109) | Marine microbial communities from Western Arctic Ocean, Canada - CB21_32.1 | ecosystem: Environmental > Aquatic > Marine > Oceanic | place: Canada: Western Arctic Ocean | collected 2017-09-28 | reverse complement strand
CGATGCCGGGTACCGGCTCAAGCTCATAGGTCATGCCGGGCATGAAGCGGCCCACGGTTCCGGCCTGGTAGTGCATCGGCGTGTTGGCGGCGATCACCGGCGATGTCTCGGTGGCGCCGTAGCCCTCCATGATGCGCAGGCCGAACTTGTCGGCCCAGATGCGGCTGGTTTCCGGCTTGACCTTTTCGGCCCCGGCAAAGACGTAGCGCAGGGAATAGAAGTCGTAAGGGTGAGCCACCCGGGCGTAGCCGGTGAGGAAGGTGTCGGTGCCGAACAGCACTGTGGCGTCGGTGTCGTAGACCAGGGGCGGCACGATCCGGTAATGCAGCGGCGACGGATAGAGGAAGGTCTTGATGCCCGACAGGATGGGCAACAGAGTGCCGCCCATGAGGCCGAAGGAATGAAAGATCGGCAGGGCGTTGAAGACAATGTCCGAGGGGCTGAAATCGATGCGCGACGCCAGCTGGTCGCGATTAGCCAACAGGTTGCCGTGGCTCAGGACCACGCCCTTGGGCGTGCCTTCCGAGCCCGAGGTGAACAACACCACCGCCGGATCGTCCGGCGAAATGCCGAATCCCCGGTGAATGGCGCGAGCAAAGGGCCGTGACAGAAAGCCGACCAGCTTATCCATGAGGCCAATGGATTCCTTGACGTCCTCGAGAAAGACGACATTCGTCACCTCGGAGAGGGCGGCGACGGTCTCTCCCATATCGGCCATTTCGACAAAGCGGCGGGATGTGAGAACGGACTTGATTTGCGCCGCCGAAACCGCCGCCAGCATGTTCTTGCCGCCGGTGAAGAAATTCACCATGGCGGGCACCCGGCCATAGGCCTGGAGGCCGAAGAACGTAGTCACGGCGGCCACAGAGTTGGGCAGCATCAACCCGACGTATTCGCCCTTTTGGGTCGATTTTGCCAGCTTGCGGCCCAGCACCAGAGCGCCAAGCACCAGGCGGCTATAGGCGAGAGGTTTGCGCTCGATGTCCTCGGCCACCAGCTGGGCGGGGCCGTGAATGTCCTGGGCGTCGAGCACTGCGCCGAACAACGTCGTGCCATTGCGGCTGGTCTCAAAGATCATCTCGCTCATGACGTCGTAGAGCTTGGTGCCGGCCAGGCGGCGGCGCTCCCGGCCGACAATGTCGTCGGGTATGGCGAACCGCCGGGGCTCCTGAATGGTCACGGTGATCTTGGGGAACCAGCGCAGGCGGACCTTGCCCTTGAGCCGCGAGAACGGCGTGTATTGGGCGCCGTCGACACGCACCGGCACAAGCATGGCGCCGGCCTTGTCGGCGATCATGCCGGGGCCTTCATAGACCTTCATGAGGGCGCCGGTGACGGTGATGCGGCCCTCGGGAAAGATCACGCAATGGCGATCCTCGCGCACCGCCTTGATCAGGGACTTGGTCGCCATGGGGTTGGTCGGGTCCATGGGAAAGGCGTCGACCAGGGCGAGAAACGGCTTCATCCACCAGGCCTCGGCGGTGTGGGTGTTGACCGCGAACAGGGGTTTGACCGGCAGGTAGACCGCCAGCAGGACCGCATCGAGGAACGACACGTGGTTGACCACGATGACCGCCCGCTTGCCCGCCTTGGCGATATGCTCCAGCCCGATAACCTCGACCCGGTAGCACAGCTTCAGCAGGATCTTGAGGGCGGCCTTGATCATTTCGTCGGGCAGCAATCCGCAAACGTATATGGCGGCGATGCCGTTGCCGACAGCGAGAGCCAGGAAGACCTCGGGTACGGTGAAGCCCGCCGCCAGCATGGCGGTCGCGGCCAGGGCGCCAACCACCATGAACAAGGCGTTGCTGATGTTGTTGGCGGCGATAACCCGTGCGAGATGGCTCTCGTCGCTGCGGCTTTGCAGAATGGTGTAGAGCGGCACGATGAACAGGCCGCCGCAAACGGCGATGGCTACCATATCGAAGACGATGCGCCAGTTGCTCGGGCCCTGGAGAAAAGCCCAGGCCTTGATCAGATCGGGTGAGGCCCGTTCGTAGCCGCTGCTGGCCAGATACAGATCGGCGATGAAAATGGTCATGCCGACGGCGCCGAGCGGCACATATTTGGCCGAGATCGAACCCTTCAATATCCGGTTGCAAAGCAGAGACCCGAACGCGATGCCGACGGAGAACAGAGTCAGGAAGAGGGTGAAGACGGTCTGGTCGCCGCCAATCACGTTCTTGGAAAACGCCGGAAACTGGGTGATGAATGTGGCGCCCACGAGCCAGAACCAGGATATGCCGAGGATCGATAGGACAATGGCGCGCTTTTCGCAGGCGTGACGAACGATCTTCCAGGTCTCACCGAGAATATTGGGGTTCAACTTCAAAGCCGGTTGCGGGGCCAGGGCGGTGGGAATGGCAAAACTTGCCGCCAGGCCAGCCAATGCCAGGCCGACAATGCTCACGGAAACGATCACCGCGCCCTGGTCCTCGAGGATCAGGAGTCCGCCGGCGATAGTACCGAGCAAGATGGCGAGAAAGGTTCCGGCCTCGATCAGTCCGTTACCACCGATCAATTCGTCCCGGGAAAGGTGGCTTGGCAGGATGCTGTATTTGAGCGGCCCGAAGAATGCCGATTGCACCCCCATGAAAAACAGCACAGCCAGCATCAGATAGACATCGCCGCACCACAAGCTGACGGCGCCTAGGCCCATGACCGCAACCTCGGCGACCTTGATCCAGCGGATCATCTTTGACTTTTCGAACTTTTCGGCCAGTTGGCCGGCGGTGGCCGAAAACAGAAAGAAGGGCAGGATGAATATGCCGCCGGCGATGGTCACCAGAATTTGGCCGTTCAAGCCGGCGGCCTCGGCGATGCGGTAGATGATCAGCGCCGCCAGCGCGTTTTTGAACAGGTTGTCGTTCAGGGCGCCAAGAGCCTGGGTCGCGAATAGCGGCAGGAAGCGCCGGGTCGACAACAGGTGAATCTGGTTCTCGCTCATTGCTTTGTGTCTCTGTCCCGTCTGAGGAAAATACAATTATCACGTATGTCTCAGGTTCATGAATCCCGTTTGCAAAGGCTGTATTGCGCGTGGAGTAAATGAACGTCGTTCAATATATATTTGAGCCTGGAGCGAATTTCAATATTGTTTTTGTACGACGTTCAATAAATGCCCAGCGCCGGGTCAGGCCGAACAACTCTCGGACCTCATGGGCGACTTAGATCTCGCCCGCTCCTCTGGAAATCCTTGAGCCTGGGAAACAGGCGCTCTATTAGAATAGGCAGCATCTATCCAGTCAGGGGAGGGAAGAATGGGCCGTGGAATGATCGTGGCGCCGCAGCCGGAGGCGGTGGAAGCCGGCGCCGTGGTGCTCAGGAACGGCGGCAACTGCGTCGATGGGGCCATCGCCTGCGCCCTGGTGCAGGGGGTCGTCGACCCTCTCATGTGCGGCATTACCGGCTTCGGCAGCCTACAGATTTATCTGCCGTCCAAGGGGGTTCATACCTGCATCGACTTTCACGGCAAGGTGCCGGCGGCCGCCTCGGCGGACATGTGGGAAGATGTCATCGAAGGCGAGGCGCGGGACGGCTTCGGCTTCATCCTCAAGGGCTTCGTCAACGACGTCGGCTACCAGTCAATCACCGTGCCCGGCAGCCTCAAGGCCTATTACGAGGCCCAGACCGGCCACGGCGTTCTCGACTGGGCCGACGTGGTCGCCCCGGCCATCGCCCAGGCCGAGGCGGGTTTCCAGGTGCGGCCCCATGTGTCTTATTTCTGGTCCGAGCCCGGCACCATGGGCCGCGCGCCTAATTCCCTGCGGGTCAGTCAGAACCCCAATGCGCGCAAGCTCTATTGCGACGGCCACGGCGTTCCCCTGCGGGCCGGTGCATTCGTCAGGAACCCGGACCTGGCAAATTCCCTGCGGCGCATTGCCGAGGGCGGTGCCGACGTGTTCTATACCGGGGCCATGGCCGACGAGATCGACGCCGACATGAAGGCCAACGGCGGACTGCTGTCGAAGCAGGACCTGGCCGATCACGAGACCGTCCACAATGAGCCTTTATGGGGCGAGTATCGCGGCCTCAAGGTCGCCACCAATCATCCGCCGGGCGGCGGCATCATGCTGCTCGAAATGCTCAACACCCTGGAGAACTTCGACCTCGCCGCCCTGGGCCACAACAGCCCGGAGTACATCCGCGTGGTCTGCGAGGCCATGAAGCGGGCGACCGCCGACAAGGACGCCCATGTGGGCGATCCGGCCTATGTGGATATTCCCGTGGATAGCCTTACGGCCAAGGACTACGCCGCCCAAATGGCCGCTGACATCCGCAGCGGTGAGGTCGCCCATGTGACCCGCCTCAGCGTGGGCGACCAGGGGGGCGACCAGGGGAGCGGCCAGGCGGAATCACCCCACACCACCCATATCTCGGTGGTCGACGGTGACGGCGGGGCGGTCTCCATGACCCATTCCTTAGGCATGCCGTCGGGCATGATCACCGAGGGTCTGGGCTTCATGTACAACGGCTGCATGGGGGTGTTCGACCCGCGGCCCGGGCGCACCGGCTCGATCGTGCCGGGCAAGGCGCGGTTCAGCTCGATCTGTCCGACGATCCTGTTCAAGGACGACAAACCCTGCATGGTCATCGGCGCGCCCGGCGGCACCCAGATTGCCATGGGGGTGCTGCAGGCGATCCTCAACGTGGTTGATTTCGCCATGCCCATGGACCGCGCCGTCTCGGCCCCCCGGTTCTCATCGACCAGCGACGCCATTGATGTTTCCAACCGCATTCCCAATTATGTGGCGGCCGAACTCGAGGGTCAGGGCTACGAGGTCATCCGTAGCTACCTGAGCTACGGCTTCGCCGCCGTCCACGGCATCACCATCCACGACGACGGCAGCCTCGAAGGCGGCGCCGACCCAGGCCATGACGGCATGGCGTTGGAGGTTTAGCGGGCAATCGGCTTTCTTTCAGCCCGCGACTGCGGGCCGCCGACCGTTCGGCGGGAGCCTGCGTGACGATTGAACGCAGCTCACCAAAGGTGAGCGTAATAATTTAGCGGGCGAGCACCGCTGACAAATTCTTGAAGCGCTCGGCCGCATCATCGGGGTGCAACGGCTCTGCCAGCTTCGGGTCGATGGCGCCCATGGCCTGGATGGCGGCGCCGGTGTAGCTGATGGTGCCGTCGTCGGCGATCGCTTCGACGCCGTCCCGCGCCATCATCCGGGTATGAAAGGCGACGGCCTCGTCGAGGTCGACACCGGGCGGCAGGTCGAGTTCCACTTTGCCGTCACTGATCCGCACCGGGTAGCCGCCGGGCAGGCCGGGAATGCCCGGACAGCTGGTGCGCAAGGGCGCGGCCCCGGGCAGCAGGGCGCGCAGTACCGGCAATGCGGCGCAGGTGGTGATTTCATTGGCCGTCCAGTCGCTGCGTAGCGGCACGCCGCTATAGACCAGTTCGTCATCGCGCACCCCGTCCTCGCCCACATAGACCCGGATGCGGTCCGCCGGATCTTCAGGAATTTGCGACTGCAACATGCCGTAGACCTGGCAATGATGGCCGACCACGCGGATCAGGGGCATCGCGGCTGGGTCCTCGCCGGCGGCGATCATGCGCCGGCGCAGGCCATCGCGGGACCGGGCCACCATCATGTTGGCATTGCCCAGGCCCACGGTCGGCGCCAGGCCGATCTTGTGGAGCAAAAGGTTGGTCACATCGGGGAACGAGATGTTCGCTACCGGGCCTTCGAAGCCGACCGCGCGGACCGCTTCCATGACCGTCTTGAGCACCGGAATCTGCGCCGAAACCTGTAACCCCAGGCCGGCGCCGACAATAGCCCGGGCGTTGGCGTCGTTGTGGGTGAACAGGATGAAGGGGCTGATCAGGGTGCCCGATTGAACGATCAGATCCGGCTTGGCGTCGCGGATCAGTTTCTCCACATCGCCCTGGCGGGTGGCGTCGAGTTCGTGAAACTCGGCCAGCAGGTCGTAGCACGACGACATCATGCCGGCGATGAACGGCCCCTCACCGTGGCACATGCCGGCCAGCACCAGCCGGTCGACCTCGCCGGTGCCGCCGAGCAGCCGGGCGAAACGCCCGCCCACATCGCCGACGCCAATAATCAAAACCGTCGCGCCCATGATCTGCCTCCTTCAAAGTTTCGTGGACTGTAGCCCAGTGTGAAGGGTGCCAAAAGGCCTAGGGGACCGCTATGATCGCCGACCGAATTACTTGTTATGGAGAAGGCTCATGCGCGCGGTGTGGTACGAGGCGACTGGTGCGGCGGACGAGGTGCTGCAATGTGGCGATACGGCGACCCCTGAGCCGGGCCCCGGCGAGGTCCGGGTCCGGCTGGCAACCTCCGGGGTCAATCCGGTCGACACCAAGCGCCGCCTCGGCGGCCGCGGCCCCATGGACGCGCCCCGGGTGGTGCCCCATTTCGACGGCGCCGGGATTATCGACGCCGTTGGCGCCGGCGTTGACGGCGGCCGCGTCGGCCAGCGGGTCTGGATTTATGACGCTCAATGGCAACGCCCCAGCGGTACCGCAGCCGAGTTCACTACCGTGCCGGCGGTTTGCGCTGTAGCCCTGCCCGACGGCACCAGCTTCGCCGAGGGCGCCTGTCTCGGCATTCCCGCGTTGACCGCCCATGGTTGCCTGTTTGGCGACGGCTCGGTGGCGGGCAAAACCGTGCTGGTGACCGGCGCCGCCGGGGCGGTCGGGCGCTACGCGGTACAGTTCGCCAAGCTCGACGGCGCCACGGTTGTGGCCACGGTCAGCGGCGATGAAAAGGCGATCCTGGCCAAGGCCGCCGGCGCCGATCACGTGATCAACTACAAGACCGAAGACGTGGCGGCGCGAATTGCCACGAGTACCGGCGGCGGCGTCGATCGTATCGTCGAGGTCGAGTTTGGCGGCAACCTGCCGGCCAGCCTTAAGGCGCTCAACGTCGGCGGCGTCATCGCCGCCTACGCCTCCGACGCGGTCAGGGAGCCGGTGGTGCCGTTCTATCCCCTGGCCTACAAGCAGATCAGTCTGCGTCAGGTGCTGGTCTTCCTGCTCTCGGTTGCGGCCAAGGCCCAGGCGGTGGACGATATCACCCGCTGGATGGAAGCGGGCCAACTGAGCCACCACATCGGCCCGCGCTTTGCCCTCGAAGACGCCGCCGCCGCCCACCAGGCGGTCGAGGGCCACGCCGTCGGCAAGGTGTTGCTCGACATCGCCGCGCTCGACTAGCGACGGGTGATGAAGGAAGGCTCTCCGTCGGCGGCGAACATCGCCCTTGGCGGCCTCATCGCCCTGGCGGTGGCCATGGGCATCGGGCGTTTCGTCTATACGCCGATCCTGCCGTTCATGGTCGAGGACCTCGGCTTGACCCAGTCCCAGGGCGGTGTCATCGCGTCGGCCAATCTCCTTGGCTATCTGGTCGGCGCCCTTGGCGCGGCGATCACCGGTCTTCCGGGGAGTCGGCGCGGCTGGTTCCTCGCCGGCCTGGCCATCAGCGCTCTGACCACCGGGGCCATGGGGACGACCTCGTCCATGACGGTGTTCCTGGTCTTGCGCGTCATCGGCGGCGTGGCGAGCGCCTTCGTCATGGTTTTCGGCTCGGCGATTGTTCTCGACAGCCTGGCGGCGGAGGGCCGTGCGGGCCTCTCCGCCATGCATTTCGGCGGCGTCGGTATCGGCATCGCCGTGTCCGCTCTGGTGGTCTCCGGGCTGGCCGCTGAAGGCTACGGCTGGCGCGCCCACTGGCTGTTGAGCGGCGCCATATCACTGTTGGCCGTCGCCGCCGTGGTCTGGCTGATCCCCGACTGTGAGCGCGACGAACGGCCGCCGCCCGCCGGCCGCGGCGGCCCCATCGACCGCCGGCTGGTGGCGCTCACCCTCGCCTATGGCCTGTTCGGCTTCGGCTACATGATCACGGCGACCTTCATCTCGACGATGGTCAGGCTGTCGCCCGACATCCATTCTCTGGAGCCGGTCATCTGGCTGGTGGTTGGATTGTCGTCGATCCCCTCGGTGGCGCTGTGGGCCTGGCTCGGGCGGTGCTGGGGCAACGACCGCAGCTTCGCAGTGGCCTGCCTGGTCGGGTGTATGGCCATCGTGTTGAGCGCCTTCGCCGCCAGCACGGTCACCATTGTTGCGTCGGCGGTGCTGTTCGGCGGCACCATCACAGGCATCGTCGCCCTGGGTTTGATATATGGCCGCAGTCTGTCGGTCGGCGACCCGCGCCGTACCATTGCCCTAATGACAGCGGTATTCGGCCTTGGTCAGGTGGTTGGCCCGGTCTACGCCGGCGTTGTCTTCGATCTCACCGGCAGCTTCTCGGCGCCATCGCTGACGGCGGCGGCAGCCTTGTTCCTGGCCGCCGGCCTGGTCGGAATAGGCGCTAGCTCTCGTTCTCCCTAAGCCAGTCGATGTAGTGGTGCATGGCGTCGCGCAAGGGACGGGGACGCCAGCCGAATTCATTGGTCATGCGCGAAATGTCGTAGGCGCCGAAGCGGCCCGTGCGGCGGCGCACATCGGCCAGCACGTGGGCTTTTTCGTCGGGCGCTGTCTCCCATCTCGCGCCGGGCACCGCCTCGGTGGTGTAGGCGAGCAGGTCGCCGAGAGTTTCCAGGGCGCCGAAAGCGATGTTGTAGGTGTCATGGTCAAGTTTGGGTGCCCGCAGCATGCGGGCCAGGCCGTCGGCGACGTCGCCGGCGTGAATCCAGTCGCCGAAGCCGCCGGTATCGTTGACCGTGATGGTCTCGCCGGCCAGGGCCATGTGGGCGATGAGGTTGGGAGCGCAGCGCACGGCCCGCGCCGGAGTCACCCGGTCCATGGGTCCGAACACCCCGGAGAACCGCACCGACACCGCATCCAGGCCCATGACTGTGGCGTGGCGTTGGGTCATCAGCTCGGCCGCCTGCTTGCTGATGGCGTAGAAGCCGTCGGGATTGACGTAGCCGTCCTCGGGCACCGGGCTGCCATCGCGCGGCCCGTCGCCATAGACCGAGCCCGACGACACATAGATGAAGCGTTCGATATTGCCCTGGCTCGCCGCCCAATGAAGCAGATTGGCAGTGCCCACCACATTGACCGCGAGCAGTCGGCGCGGGTCCTCAACGCTGCCGTCCGGCGCGTCGGGCTCGGTGGCCCCGGAAATCGACGTAATGGTGGCGGCGTGGACGACGCGGGTGACGCCGGCCGCCTCGGCTACCGAGGTGTAGCTGTCCGGCGCCAGCACGTCGGCCTGGTGATAAGTGAGGCGGCTGGACACCGGGGCGAAGAAGCGCTCGGCCGCCGCATCGGGCGGCGATGAATCAAGCACCAGGACGCGGGCATCCGGGTCGCTTTCGAGCCAATGGCGGGCCAGGTTGCTCAACACGAAGCCGCCGCCGCCCGTAATTAGTAGTGTCATAGCGTAATCATGAGTATCATAGGCGAGTCATACGATATTCAAATGAATTGTAAAGTCGGTTTGTTTTTCCGAGACATTGCCGCCTCGTGACACTACATAACCGGCCATGAAATCAATCCGAGACATTCTGGCCGGCGGCTGGCGGCAACCCGAGATTCTGCTTTTCCTCATGGCCGGCGCGGTGCCCCTCAGCTTCGCCACCTGGAGCGCCTTGCTCAACAATTTTGCCATTGAGCGCGCGGCCTTCGACGGCGCCGATATGGGCATTCTGCAAAGCCTGCGCGAGGTCCCCGGCTTCCTCGCCTTCGCCGTGGTCTTCGTACTGATTTTCATGCGCGAGCAGACCCTGGCCCTGGCTGCCTTGCTGCTGCTTGGTATCGGCACGGCAATCGCCGGCTTTTTCCCGACGGTTGTGGGCTTGTATTTCACCACGGTGCTGATGTCGCTCGGCTACCACTACTACGCCACCATGGAGACCTCCCTGGCGCTGCAGTGGGTCGAGAGCAAGCGCCTACCCGAGACCATGGGGCGGATGATAGCTGTCGGCTCGTTCACCTCGATTATCGCTTTCGGGATGGTGTGGCTGGCGTTCGACTTCTTCGGCCTCGATTTTCAATGGGTCTACTTGCTCGGCGGCGGCTTGACCGCGGCAGCGGCGGTTTTCGCCTGGTTCGCCTTTCCCCGTTTCCAGCAGAAGACCGAGCAGCAGCACCGCCTGGTGCTGCGCTCGCGCTACTGGCTGTTTTATGCCCTGGCCTTCATGTCCGGCGCGCGGCGCCAGATCTTTGTGGTCTTCGCCGGCTTCCTCATGGTCGAGAAGTTCGGCTACGGCGTCGGCGACATATCACTGCTGCTGTTGATCAACGCTGCCATTAATGTCTGGCTGGCGCCCAAGATCGGCCGCCTGATCGGCCGCTGGGGCGAGCGCCGGGCGCTGGTCTTCGAATATACCGGGCTGATCGGTGTCTTCACTCTCTATGCCTTCGTCGACAACGGTCTGATGGCCGCCGGGCTCTATATCATCGACCACCTATTCTTTTCCCTGGCCATCGCCCAGACCACCTATTTCCAGAAGATCGCCGATCCCGGCGATATCGCGGCAACCGCCGGGGTCAGCTTTTCCATCGACCATACGGCCGCGGTGGTCATTCCGGCGGCCTTCGGCTTCCTGTGGCTGATCTCGCCGGCGACGGTGTTCCTGGCCGGCGCCGCCATGGCCGGGGTTACCCTGGTGCTGGCGCTCAACGTGCCGCACCATCCCGAGCCAGGCAACGAAGTGGTCGTCGGCCCGCGCCGCATGCGCGCCGCCCCGGCCGAGTAGCGGGCGTTAGCCGCAGGCACGTTAGGTA
>Ga0302123_10003349_pt1 | contig 10712 bp, 7 predicted proteins | sample CB21_321_MG_FD_203109 | JGI IMG/M metagenome (GOLD analysis project Ga0302123, IMG submission 203109) | Marine microbial communities from Western Arctic Ocean, Canada - CB21_32.1 | ecosystem: Environmental > Aquatic > Marine > Oceanic | place: Canada: Western Arctic Ocean | collected 2017-09-28 | reverse complement strand
TTCTTGATGCCTGTTGAAGATGTATTTAGTATCACAGGTAGAGGAACTGTCGGAACAGGTAGAATTGAATCAGGTAAGATTAAAGTCGGTGACGAAGTTGAGCTTATTGGTATGGGTTCTGATATGACTACTACTATTACAGGAGTAGAAATGTTCCAAAAAACACTCAGTGAAGGAGAAGCAGGAGATAATGCTGGTCTTCTAATGAGAGGTATTGAAAAAGAGGATTTAAAAAGAGGTATGGTTGCAGCTGCTAAAGGTTCAATCACTCCTCATACTAAGTTCAAAGCAAATGTATATGTTTTGAAAAAAGAAGAAGGTGGCAGACATACTCCATTCTTTAACAATTACAGACCTCAGTTCTATTTTAGAACTACAGATGTAACTGGAGTAGTTACATTACCTGAAGGAACTGAAATGGTTATGCCTGGAGATAATGTTGAAATGTCAGTTGAATTAATTACACCGATTGCTATGAATCAAGAACTAAGGTTTGCTATCAGAGAAGGTGGACATACAGTAGGGGCTGGCGTCGTTACTGCTATTGAAAACTAAGAGATGGCAGGCAATAGTAAAAGAGCAATTGTAAGACTTGAGAGTTCTGCAGGAACAGGATATCGCTATACTGTTACTAAAAATAAGAGTAAGCATCCTGATAAACTTGAATATAAAAAGTTTGATCCTGTAGCTCGCAAGCATGTTCTTTTTAAAGAGATAAAATAAAAATAGCAAATAGGTGAGTAGCTCAATTGGTAGAGCATCGGTCTCCAAAACCGGGGGTTGCGGGTTCAATTCCTGCCTCACCTGCAAAAAGGGAAAAGTATGTTGAAAGCGGTAAAAGATTTTTTAAATCAAGTATACCTAGAAATGAATAAAGTTTCTTGGCCAAGCTACTCTGAATTGAGAGGATCGACTTATCTGATTATTATTTTTTTCTTAGTATTTGCATTATTTTTATTTGGAGTTGATTGGGTAATTCAAAAATTAGTGAGAGTGGTATTATGAATTGGTATAGTTTAAGAGTCATGTCAGGTAAAGAGGAAAAAATTAAAGATAATATTTTCCGCGAACTTGAATATGAAAAAGATATAGCAGCACATGTTGAGGATATTTTAATACCAACTGAGAATGTGATAGATATTAAAAATGGAAAAAAACTGTTAAAGAAGAAAGTATTCTTTCCTGGATATATTCTTTTAAAAATGGAAATGAATAACGAAACAAAATTTTTTATTGAAGGTATTAATGGTGTAATGAGCTTTGTAGGGCCTAAAGGCAGCCCTCAATCGTTAAACGATGTTGAGATTAAAAGAATTATTGGTTCTTTTGATGGAGATGATGATTCAGTAGAAGTCATGGAAGAAATACCATTTAAAGTGGGAGATTCTGTTAAAGTTATTGATGGGCCTTTCAAAGACTTTAATGGTCTTATTCAAGAGATTAATGATAAAAATAGAATTAAAGTAAACGTCAATATTTTTGGTCGTCCAACACCTATTGAATTAAACTTTAATCAAATATTGATAGAGAATTAAAAAATGGCAACAAAAGAAAAAACAGGACTTATTAAATTACAAATTCCAGCTGGACAAGCAAATCCTGCTCCACCAGTTGGACCTGCTTTGGGTCAACACGGCGTAAATATCATGGACTTCTGCAATGCCTTTAATGAGTCCACAAAAGAATTACAGGGAATGTTAACTCCTGTTATTATAACAGTTTACAAAGATAGATCTTTTACTTTTGAAATAAAATCTCCACCAGCATCTACTTTGATTATGAAAGAATTGAATATGAAAAAAGGCTCTCAAGAGCCAAATAAAGATAAAGTTGGATCGATAACAATAGCACAATGTAAAAAAATTGCTGAGATGAAGATGAAAGATTTAAATGCACATACATTGGATCATGCAGCGGAAATGATTGCTGGTACTGCTGTTAGTATGGGAATTGAGATAGATAGATGAAAAATACAAAATTTGCAAAATCAGTTTCAGAGAAATTAGATTCTTCTAAATCTTATGGTATAGATGAGGCAATGTCGTTGCTAATGGAACTTAAGAGATCAGCTTTTGCTGAATCTGTTGATGTGGCATTTAATCTAGGTGTTGATCCTAGGCATGCAGCAGAAAACATTAGATTAAGCCTAATATTACCTCATGGTATTGGACGAAATGTTTCCGTTTTAGCTATAGTCAATTCTGAAAAAGAAGCAGAAGCAAAAGAAGCAGGAGCAGATTTTGTGGGTAGCGAAGAATATCTTGAAAAAATAAAATCAGGGTGGACTGATGTTGACAAAATAGTGGTTACTCCAGATTTAATGGCACAGTTAGGAAGATTAGGTAAAGTGTTAGGGCCTAAAGGCTTAATGCCAAATCCTAAATCAGGTACTGTAACAAATGATGTAGCTAAAGCAATTAAAGAATTAAAAGCAGGTAAGCTTGATGCAAGAGTAGAAAAGAATGGAATTTTACAATCTTCAATTGGAAAAACATCTTTTTCCGAGGAAGAATTAAAAGAAAATTTTGAAACTCTTCGTTCTGCGTTGATGTCTGCAAAACCTAACTCTTTTAAGGGTAGATATTTGAATTCAATTAGTATATCCTCGACATTAGGTCCAGGAATTAAGATAGGAACTGAATAATTATGCCAAGTACTAAAAATATAGATGCAGTTAAAGCGTTGAGCGATAAACTGGAAAAAGCTAAGGCAGTATATTTTACTGATTATCTAGGCTTGGATGTTGTTAGTATTACTCAATTAAGAAAAGAATTTGTGATGAAAGATGTAGAATTCACAATAGCAAAAAATACCTTAATTAAATTAGCTGCAAAAGAGGCAGGGATGTCGGGTGTTGATGATTTTCTAACAGGACCAACAGCACTGGCTGTGAGTTATGAAGATGCAACTAATCCAGCACAAGTAATTAAGAATTTTTTAAAAGATTTTGATAAGCCTTCAGTAAAAGGTATGATTTTAGATGGAGAAGTATTCGAGGCAAATGAGTTTGACAGAATAGCTAATCTACCATCAAAAGATCAGCTTTTATCTAAGTTGGTTGGAATGTTGAATTCCCCGATGGCAAAACTGAGCAGTACTTTAGGAAGTCCTATTTCCGGCTTATTAGGAGCACTTGAACAATTAAACTCAAAGAAAGAAGGGTAGTTAAAATGAGCACTAAAAGAGAAGATGTTTTAAAATATCTTGAAGAAGCTAACATGATTGAAGTATCTGAGCTTGTAAAAGATATCGAAGAGAAATTTGGCGTAACAGCTGCTGTACCTGTTGCCGCAGTCGCAGGAGCGGCCGGCGCAGATGCTGCTGCAGATGCTGCTGAAAAAAGCGATTTTAATGTAGTCTTAACGGCTGCTGGTCAATCCAAAATTGCTGTGATTAAAGTTGTTAGAGCAATAACTAGTCTAGGACTTAAGGAAGCTAAAGAGTTGGTTGATTCTGCTCCTAAAGCTGTGAAAGAAGGCGTTGCTAAAGATGAGGCGGAAAGTTTGAAGTCTCAACTTGAGGAAGCCGGAGCTACAGTAGAATTACAATAATATAATTAAATATATTAATTAACCAATTTTTTGGAGGAATAGCTATTTTGAATTTAGATAATTTAAGTAACAGACATAGTTTTGAGAAAATAATAACAGACGTACCGCTACCAAATCTTCTCGATTTACAGGTAGGTTCTTTTCATGAATTTTTACAGGAAGATGTGAAGCCAAAAGACAGAGTAATGTTTGGTTTGCATGAAGCATTTTCTTCAATTTTTCCGTTACAGGATAATCATGAAAATTACATACTTGAATACAAAAGCTATACGATTGGAAAGCCTAGATATACTCCAAGAGAATGTTCAGATCGCGGTATTACTTACAATGTACCTCTTAGCGTAAAATTACGTTTAAAGATTACTGACGAAAAAGATAAAAAGAAGTTTGCTCAGGTAATAGATCAAGATGTTTATTTTGGTAATATGCCATATATGACTGATAAAGGTACTTTCATTATTAATGGAGCAGAGAGAACTGTAGTAACTCAATTACAAAGATCTCCTGGTGCTTTCTTTGATCAAAAGTTCCATCCAAATGGTGCAAAACTCTTCAATGCTAGAATTATTCCAATTAGAGGTTCTTGGATTGATTTCACAACGGATATTAATGATATTTTATTTACTATTATTGATAGAAAAAGAAAGTTTCCAGCAACTTTATTATTAAGATCTTTAGGATTTAGTTCCGATGAAGATATTTACAATGCATTTGACCTAGTTCTTGATATAGATCCATCTAAGATAAAAACAGATAACTTAACTGATTATGTTACTGTTGAAGATACTATAGATATGGAAACAGGTGAGCTAGTGGTTGAGAGTGGAAAAGAGTTAAATGAAACTATTGTTAGCGCTTTAAAAAATAATAAAACAAAAACTGTTAAGCTTGTGGATGTAAGAAATGATATTGATAGTATGATGATAAATAATACTATTAAAAAAGATCCTACAAAATCTACAGAAGAAGCATTATTAAAAGTCTACTATCTATTAAGAGGTAGTGAGGCACCTAGCCCTGAATCTGCTCAGAAATTTATCGATAGAATGTTCTTTTCTCCTAAAAAATATGATTTAGGACAAGTCGGAAGATATCGTCTAGATAAGCAGTTTAATTTAGATAACAAAGGCAAAGATTCCGTTTTAACACATGACGATTTTCTTATCACTGTTAAATATTTAATATTAATGAGAAAAGGATTGAAGTCTCCAGATGATATTGACCATCTAGGAAATAGAAGAGTAAGAACTGTTGGAGAGCTACTCAAAGTGCAATTCAATTCTGCTTTAGCTAGAATGGTAAGAACTGTATATGAGAGAATGAATTTAAGAGAGTCAGAGACAATTACTCCTCAGGATTTAATTAATTCAAGGTTGGTGACTACTGTTATTAATACATTTTTTGGAACTAGTCAACTATCTCAGTTTGGAGATCAAACAAATCCTTTAGCAGAAATTACTCATAAAAGAAGAATTTCTTCTCTTGGGCCTGGAGGTCTTTCAAGAGAAAGAGCGGGTTTCGAGGTTAGAGACGTTCACTATACTCACTATGGAAGATTGTGTCCAATTGAAACTCCTGAAGGTCCAAATATTGGTTTGATATCATCGCTGGCTTTGATGGCAAGAATTAATAGACATGGATTTATTGAAGCTCCTTATAGAGTTGTAGATAATCAGATTGTAAAAGATGAGTTTAAATATCTTTCAGCTGACGATGAAGATAGAACAAATATTGCTCAGTCAGGATTAGGTACTGATGCTAAAAATAAAATAAATGATCCAAAAGTTAGAGTTAGAGCTAAGGGAGATTTCCCTATTGTAGATCCAGACAGTGTTCATTATACAGATATTGTACCAAATCAAATTCTAAGTGTTGCAGCTGCTTTAATTCCATTTGTTGAGCACGATGATGCAAATAGAGCATTGATGGGTTCAAATATGCAACGTCAATCTGTGCCATTAATGAAAACTGAGTCACCTATTGTGGCTACTGGTATGGAAAGAAAAGTAGCAAAAGACTCTAAAGCTATACTTCTTTCACCTGTTTCAGGAACAGTTATGCATGTTGATTCTAATAAAGTCGTGATTAAGGATAGTAATTATCCTGATAGTACATTATTAAAAAAAGATGCAAATCTTTGTACTGTAGATTTAATTAAGTATGCTAGGTCAAATCAAAATACATGTTACAATCAAAAAGTAATTGTTAAAGTAGGCGATAAGATAGAAAAAGGACAAGTTATTGCTGATGGAGCTTCAACCGAAAACGGTGAATTAGCTTTAGGTAAGAATGTCTTGGTAGCATTGATGCCTTGGAATGGATATAATTTTGAGGATGCTATTGTTATCAATGAAAGACTTGTAAGAGATGATGTTTTTACATCTATTCATGTAAATGAAATTGAGCTAGAAGTTAGAGATACAAAAAGAGGAGAAGAAGAATTAACTCCAGAAATCCCTAATGTAAGCGAAGAAGCAACTTCTCAACTAGATGAAGATGGTCTTATTCGAGTAGGGGCTATTGTTAATGAAGATGATATATTAATTGGTAAAGTAACTCCTAAAGGTGAAACAGATCCATCTCCAGAAGAAAAGCTTTTGAGAGCAATTTTTGGAGAAAAAGCAGGAGATGTTAAAGATGCTTCAAAGAAGGCTGAGCCTGGAGTAAAAGGTGTAGTAATTAAGACTAATCTTTACGAAAAAACATCAAAACAATCTAGAGCAGAAGTAAATCAACAAATCAAAGAATTGCAGAAGAATAAAAGAGAAGAAGAAAGAGCTTTAAGAGCTACTAGAGATAATTTACTCAAGTCTGTTCTTAGCGATAAAATCACTCTTGGAATGAAAGCCAAGAGAGAGGGAAAAGTTCTTGTAAAGAAAGGAACTAAGTTAACATTAAAGAAATTAGATACTTTCAACTTTGAGTTATTTTCTACGAAAGACGCATGGATTTCAGGTGAAAAGACATGGGAAAAACTATTAAATATTCTCAGCGCTTTCACTGATACTCTTACTAGTCTTGATACAGAATTAGAATCAAGTATTTTTAAACTTAAAGAAGGCGATCAACTTCAACCTGGTATTTTAAAGTTAGCTAAAGTCTATGTAGCCAATAAAAGAAAAGTCTCAATTGGAGACAAGATGGCTGGAAGACACGGTAATAAGGGTGTTATTGCAACAATTGTACCTGAAGAAAATATGCCTTATTTAGAGGATGGTACACCAGTGGATATTTGTTTAAATCCTTTAGGTGTTCCTTCTAGAATGAATCTAGGTCAATTATATGAGACTATGTTAGGTTGGGCAGGAAAAATACTTGATGAAAAGTATGAGACTCCAGTTTTCAATGGCGCAACACCTCAAGAGGTAGCAGCAAAAATGAAAGAAGCTGGATTGCCAGATACCGGTAAAGTGACATTATATGATGGTCTAACAGGAGAAAAAATTGATAATCCGGTATTAGTAGGTTATATGTATATTATGAAACTATTCCATATGGTTGATGATAAAATGCATGCTAGATCAACTGGTCCATATTCACTAGTTACTCAGCAGCCTTTAGGCGGAAAAGCACAATTTGGTGGACAAAGATTTGGTGAGATGGAAGTTTGGGCACTTCAAGCTTATGGTGCTGCACATATGTTAAGAGAAATCTTAACTATCAAATCAGATGACATTGAGGGTAGATCAAAAACTTACAGTGCACTTGTCAAGGGAGAAGATTTACCTGAGCCAACAACCCCAGAAGCTTTCAATGTATTTATGAAAGAAATTCAAGGTCTTGGACTGGACATAACTTTAGATTAAAGGAAAAAAAATAAATGTATAAAGCAAAAAATAGCATTTCACTTAAACTGGCTTCACCAGAAAAGATTCTTGAAGGATCTTTTGGTGAGGTTTTAAAGCCTGAAACAATTAACTATCGTTCTTATAAGCCAGAAAAAGATGGATTGTTTTGTGAAAAAATCTTTGGACCTGTAAAAGATTTTGAATGTCATTGCGGTAAGTATAAAGGTATTAGATATAGAGGTATTATATGTGATAGATGTGGTGTAGAAGTCACTACAAAGAAAGTTCGTAGAAACAGAATGGGTCATATTACTTTAGCTGTACCAGTTGTGCATATTTGGTTCCTTAAATCAATACCGAGTAAACTAAGTTATATTTTAGGTAAAAGTGCGAAGCAATTAGAGAGTGTAATCTACTATGAAAATTATTTAGTCATTAATCCTGGTAAGAGCGACTATAAGAGGTTTGATTTAATAGATGAAGAAGAATATTTAAAGCTAGAAACAGAATTTGGTTATGAAGCTTCTTCACAAGAAGAAAAAGAAGATGAGTCTTACTTCAATGCATCTATGGGTGGTGAAGCTATTAAGGATGGATTAGCTGAAATGGACTTATTAGAGCTTAAAAAAGATTTAGAGTTAATTAGCACTACAACAAATTCAAAACAGAAAAAAGAAGATGCCCTAAAGCGATTGAAGGTAGTGAAAGACTTTGCTAGAGATAGAAATAATAAACCTGAATGGATGATTGTTTCAATTTTACCTGTTATGCCTCCAGAACTAAGACCTTTAGTTCCCTTAGAAGGTGGAAGATTTGCAGCTAGTGATTTAAATGATCTTTACCGAAGAATTATTATTAGAAATAATCGTTTAAAACAACTAATGGATATTCAAGCACCTGAAGTAATTCTTAGAAATGAAAAAAGAATGCTCCAAGAATCTGTTGATGCGCTTTTTGATAATACAAAAAGAAAAACTGCGATAAGAAGTGGATCTAAAAGACCATTAAAGTCTATATCAGATATGTTAAGAGGTAAGCAAGGTAGATTTAGACAGAACTTATTAGGTAAAAGAGTTGACTACTCTGGTAGATCTGTTATTGTTGTTGGTCCTGAATTAAAAATGACCGAATGCGGTATTCCAAAGAATATGGCATTAGAGCTTTTTAAACCTCACTTAATAAGAGAATTAATTAGAAGAGATTTAGCTGCAACTCCTAGAAGTGCAAAACTAATGATTGAAAATAAAGAGTCGTTTGTATATGAGATTCTAGAAACTGTAGTAAAAGATCACCCTGTACTATTAAACAGAGCACCAACTTTGCATAGATTGGGAATTATAGCTTTCCAACCAATATTGATTGATGGTAAAGCAATTAGAGTTCACCCTCTTGTTTGTTCAGCATTTAATGCTGACTTTGATGGTGATCAAATGGCGGTACATGTACCCCTATCTATTCCAGCACAATTAGAAGCTAGAGTCTTAATGATGGCCAGTCAGAATGTATTACATCCTGCAAGTGGAAAACCAATTACAGTACCTTCACAAGATATGATTCTTGGTTGTTATTACTTAACAAGAGAGAAAAGTGGGCAAAAAGGCGAAGGAAAGCTTTTTGGATCTATTGATGAAGTAAAAATAGCATACGATAATAATAAGGTTGGACTTCACGCTATTGTAGATGTTCGACATAATGGAAAATGGTATAAGAATACAACTGCTGGTCGTGCTATATTTAACGCTATTATTCCAGATGAATTAGGCTATTACGATGAGATGATTTCTAAGAAGAGATTAAGTTTTATTATTGGTGAGTCTTTTGTAAAAGCTGGAAATGATAAAACTGTAAAACTATTAGACGATCTTAAGGAGATTGGATTTAAAACCGCTACTAAGAGTGGAATATCAATTTCTATCAGCGATATTATTATACCAGATGAAAAAGATAATATCATAGATGGCGCTGAAAAAGAAGTAGAGAAAATTCAAGGAAGATTTAATCGACACATCTTAACAGAAGGTGAAAGATATAATAAAGTTATTGACGTCTGGACAAAAGCAACAAGTGATGTAGCTGCTGAAATGATGAGAGGTTTAAAATCTGACGATGGAGGTTTTAATTCGGTCTATATGATGGCTGATTCCGGAGCTAGAGGTAGTGGAGACCAAATAAAGCAGTTAGCCGGTATGAGAGGTCTAATGGCAAAACCAAGAAAATCTATGGTTGGTGGTGGAGAAATTATTGAAAGCCCAATTCAATCTAATTTTAAAGAAGGTCTATCTGTAATGGAGTACTTCATATCTACTCACGGAGCAAGAAAAGGTTTAGCTGATACTGCATTAAAAACAGCAGATGCTGGATATTTAACTCGAAGATTGGTTGATGTGGCACAAGATGTAGTAATATCAGAATTTAATTGTAAAACTATTAATGGAATTACAGTTTCAGATTTAAAAGAGGGAGAAGAAGTAGTGGAATCTCTATCTGAAAGAATTCTTGGTAGAACGTCATCTGAGAAAATTATTATTGACGGTAAAACTATTGTTAAAGCAGGAGAAGTTTTTGATGAGCATAAAGCTAAATTTATTGTAGAAAATAATGTCAATAGCGTTAAAATTAAATCTATACTTACCTGTGAATCTAGAAGAGGTGTATGTGCAAAATGTTACGGTTGGGATTTAACAAGAAGAGAGCTTGTAACAATTGGTAGTGCTGTAGGTATTATTGCAGCTCAAAGTATTGGAGAACCTGGTACGCAGCTAACATTAAGAACTTTCCATATTGGAGGAACGGCAACTAGGATTGTTGAAGAATCTGATATGAAATCTAGACATAATGGTATAGCAAAATTCAATGATAAATATCAATCTGCTAATACTATCGATGAAGATGGCGAAAAAGTAGTTAGATGTTTAACTAGAAATTCAAAATTACGTATTGTCGATTCAAAAGATAATGTGCTTGAAGAATATAATGTTCCTTATGGTGCTAATGTTAATATAAAGGACAATGCTAAGGTCAAGAAAAATGATATTCTATTTTCATGGGATCCATATACAGACTTAATATTAGCTCGACAGTCTGGTATCATTAAAATGAAAGATTTTATTGAAGGCGATACCTATCAAGAAGAAGCAGTAGACGGCGGTAAAAAGCAAAAAGTAGTTACTGAATCAAAAGATAGAAGATTAAGTCCTCAAATTGAAATTTATAGCAAAGACGGAGATATTTTGTCAGGTGGGACTATCTTACCTGTGAAAGCAACATTAGTAGTAAATGATGGACAAGATGTTACCCAAGGGCAAACTTTAGTAAAAATTCAAAAAGATGTTGGTAAGACTAGAGATATTACTGGTGGTCTACCAAGAGTAGC
>Ga0302123_10003348_pt1 | contig 10713 bp, 10 predicted proteins | sample CB21_321_MG_FD_203109 | JGI IMG/M metagenome (GOLD analysis project Ga0302123, IMG submission 203109) | Marine microbial communities from Western Arctic Ocean, Canada - CB21_32.1 | ecosystem: Environmental > Aquatic > Marine > Oceanic | place: Canada: Western Arctic Ocean | collected 2017-09-28 | reverse complement strand
AGATAATTAGGATGATTAGGTTTTGGTTGAGGGTGCTCTTCTTGAGTTAATCTTCCATTTCAGGATAGGTTACTCCCTCCAAGAATAGAGAAGATATTTGCACTATTGCTAATCAGAGGGAAATATGCGAGCGAGCGCTTTGCTTCTTGGAACCTTGATGATGGTCTCGGTTTTTTCTGGTTGTTTCCAAGATGATGCGATACCTGCTGCTCTCCCCGAAGGGCCTTCTCTTCCCGCTGGTTCGTTTGTTAGCGGGCCTGATGGTCTAAGTATCGATAGCGAAATTCTACCTCTTGATTTCACCTTTAGTGACGTCGGTGAGGACGGTCCTGAACCGAGTATCGGTATTACTTCAAGCGGCTGTATGTTCTTTATCGCTTTGGAGAAAGTCATGCGTTCTTGTGACCATGGCGAGACATGGGAAGAAGTGCAAGATCCTGTTCAATGCGCCCCCACAACCAGTGATCCCTATGGTTGGGTCGATCCCGTCACTGATCGCATATTCAATGTGCAAATGGTGGGGCTTGAAACATCATGGATCTGCTGGAGTGATGATGATGGAGAAACTTGGCTTGGCAATCCACATGACTCTGGAACAACGCCAATCAATGACCACATCAAATTGGCAACCGGTCCATGGACAAGCAGTGGTTATGGTATTGGCGGCCAACTTTCACAAGTATACTATGAAACAGCGGTGTACTATTGTTACAACAAACTCGCCGGCATTTTTTGCTACACCAGTTTTGATGGTGGTATGACTTTTAACTTGGGCGGAAATATTGGTGGTCCAGCAACATCGAACGGTGGTTTGCACGGAGCGATTACGTCTGCACCGGATGGCACAGTTTACGTCACACCACGAGTTGAAACACCGACCGTCATTATATCGAAGGACAACGGTTTGAGTTGGGATGAACGGACAATGGGTGAAGATATTGGTACTCCATACCCGCGCAAGAACTCGGAGGTCGCCACCGATATCAAGTCGAATGCTTACCATGTCTGGACAGGGCCCGGCGGTCCTGATGAAGAAGGGATATACAATGGATACAAGGGAGAAGGAATTTACATGTCGAGGAGTACAGATTCAGGTGAATCGTGGGAGCAGACTAGCATCCGTGTTAGTCCAATCGAAGTGGTATCCTATGCCTTCCCGCAAATCGATGCTGGCGACCCTGGAAGAATTGCAATTACTTATCTTGGAAGCGAAGATTCGAGTGAACTTAACCAATCTGATCTTGATGGTAATAAGTGGGTGGGAAATGCCCACTATGCCAACTCGAATGTCACTTACTACCTCTATGTCACTTACAGTTTGAACGCGTTGGATAGCAGTCCTGTATTCCATACAGTACGTGTGACTGCAGATCCCGTTCAAATCGGTGCTATTTGCCTTAACAGCGGTGATTGCCGCAGTGAACTCGGTGGCTCTAATCGTAATCTTCTCGATTTCAATGATCTTCATATCGATCTTGAAGGACGAGTCTATATCGCCTTTGCAGATGGTTGTACCGGTGAATGTGCTACAAAGGAAAACCCTCAGCCCGAAGACTCTCGTAGTCGCAGAGGCTCTGTGTATTTTTTGAGTAGTGGGCCTAGCCTCTACGAAGCGGTAGGGGAATTAAGTGAATTCACACCATCTTTGCCAATTGAAGCCAATGCAAATGAGTTCCGTCCGCTTTTGTGCCGGAGTGAAGAATGTAAGGGTGAGACTCAAAACGCCAATGATGACCAAGGCCTGATTTGAGTATTCTTACACGGGCTTGATGGCCACGAAGCGTGAGGCCATGCCCAATGGTAGCAGCAGTCTGACCTTGACCGAATTATAACCTACTTCTTTCATCATTTTCTTGTAGAATCTGTGAGTTCCATAATGGGTGTAGGTCTTTGCTAGCCACTTCCAGGGATGGTTGCGATCCTTGGTGACGATTCTGGCGACAATCTGTACATAGGTCGCCATCCACAACCGGCCGAATATTCCGTGAAGCCAATTGGCTTTACCGGCATCGCAGATGACTAGGATTCCTCCTGGTTTCAAGACTCGCAATATCTCTTCGAGTCCTCTTCTTTTATTCTTGAAATCCCTGAATGAGAATAGGCATACAACCCGGTCAAAAGTATTGTCTTCGAGGGGGATTTCTTCCGCGATAGCCTCAATGTAGGTCACTGGGGATTCAGCGCGCTGTTCACGTATTGCATCGACGCGCTTTTTACAGACCTTGAGCATCTCTGCCGAGGGGTCAAGGCAGGTGAGTTCTGTGTTTAGAAGGGTCTCGGCAAAACTTCCCGGCCCGCAACCGACCTCTAAGACATTCATGCCCGGTTTGATGAATTTAGCAACGTGGCGCCTCATGCCGCGGTCGGTGCCTAGGGTCATCAAGCGGTTGACTCTGTCATAGACTGGAATTGTTGCTTCGAGTTGTTTCTCCAACTCCGTCCAAGACTGTTCATCGATGCCAGCGGCGTCGAATTCATCGCTGGTGGAGAGATTTGTCATCGGGTCTGCGACAAGCACTCTCTATTCAATGCTTATCGCTTGGAGAAAATAATAGCATTCATGTCCGACCAAGATGGTTATGAACCTCTTCTTTGTGGGAAAGTTCATCCAAGGTGATTAGCATGGCCATGATAGACGTTCTCAAGAGTATCAAGGAAGCCGAAACCGCTGCTGATGAAAGACTTGTATCGTCCAAGGAAGAGGCGATACAGATCGTTGCCAATGCACGTCGTAAGGCTGCTGAAATCGTTCAAAGCGCAACCGATGATTCTCTAAGTAGCACAATCTCCGTGCTTAATGATGCTCGCGATATAGCGGGTAAGGAAGCAAAAGGAGTTCAATCCGACGGGACAGGGGCAATAGAGGCAGTACATTCCTCTGCATCCCAAACTCGTGATGCTGCAGTTCAATTGATTATCGATTCCCTGATGCCCTGAGTTGTTTGAGATGTTTGAGACTGTTGAGATGGTACGGCTTATTGCTGCTGGGTCGCGTAGCGACCTAGATGACGCATTACGCCTCTGTGCTAATCTCGGTGTAGTCCATATTCAAGACCATTCTTCAGATACAGAAGGCATTGGCATAGGCAAGCCCAATCCTGAAGCAAATGAAATCACCTCGCTTTTGGTTAGAACCAGAGCTGCAATAGCAGCACTAAACTCGTCAAATAAGGAAGGCCCTTTGAGCCAATCTGCAGTCAAAAGCGCACTCAAGAATGGTTTTGAAAACGACGTCGATGCCATTCTCAAAGTGGTCAATGATTCGCGAGAATCCGAAGCAGAGGCCGCCAGATTGGAAGAGAAAGTGGCAATTCTTTCAATGATTTCACCTTTGAATATGCCATTGGATCTTCTCACCGGCATAGATGCGATTGAGGTTTACATCGCTGAATGTGCAAAGGTCAACAAAGCCAAAATCGTATTTGCTGAGTTGAAGGATGCAATAGAGGTTCAAATCGCTGGTAATATCATCGCCATCGCTTGCGAGTCAGGCCGCGCAGCTGAAGTTCAGATGGCGCTTGGAGAATTGGGTTCAAAGCCAATTCAGATTCCAACCGGCAAAGGCAGTGCTGAGACAGTTCTTAGGGATGCTGAAAAGCGAATTTCGGAATTGGCGTCGAGTATCGAGTCCAATGGCAAGAAGACTTCGGCTTGGGATGAGAAGCACGGCAGAACCCTATTGGCAGTCAATGAGCATCTCGAGCGCGAAGAAGAGATTCTGACTGGGCATGTCAAATGCGCAGTAACCCCTCATGCTTATGCCTTTGAAGGATGGGTCCCAATCGGAAATGCCGATGAAATCATCGGGGCCTTGAAGAAGGTGTCAAGCCATGTGTCCATCCGTAAGTATGTCGAACCCCATGGTCATGGTGCTGAGGCTGTCCATGAACCAAAACCTCCGGTGGAATACAATAATCCCGCCGCAGCAAAGCCATTCCAATCTCTTACCGAATTGGTCGGAAGGCCTGCTTATTCAACAATCGATCCGACCTTGATGATGATGGTGACCTTCCCTATCTTCTATGGAATGATTCTTGGTGATATAGGCTATGGTTTGGTCTTGATGGCTCTCGCCTTTACCCTCCGTGCTAAGATTGGCCACACGCCATTCGGCGCAACAGCATCGACTATCCTCACCTGGATGGCGACCTGGACCATAATCTGGGGAGTACTATATGCAGAAGCATTCGGTTTCATCATCGATGAATGGGGGCCAATGGTGGGGTTCTATCACTGGACTCACGACGCATTCCACATCCCGGCATTCTTTGCTGAGACCTTGAATCTGGATCACACCTACATTCCATTCCACCGAGTTGGTGGAGCGATGGTCGATTATGTCCTGCTCTCTATATATCTTGGTGCGACCCATCTGGTAATCGGTTTCAGCATTGGTTTCATCAATGTATTCAGGGCTCACGGATTCATCGCTGCCTTCTTTGAGAAAGGCAGTTGGTTGCTGATTCTCTTTGGTGGCTTTGGCCACATCTTCCGTTATATGACCGATGCTAATTATGAATTATTCATCCTTACCGGTTGGTCGATATCCATTCTTTTGGGAATCGCTTGTTTAATTGTCGGTTTGGCTGTATTCGAAAAGTTTGGCTGGGTTGGAGGATTCATCATGGGTCCAATCGAGACCTTTGGCCTACTGGCCAATACCTTATCCTACCTCAGAATCATGGCCGTCGGTGTCGCTGGGGTGAAGATTGCCGAGTTGGGCAATGAGTTAGGCTATCACACGATGGTAACCACCGCTAGTCCCTTAGTAATGGCCGGTGCCTTCGTGCTTTGGGTCTGCGTTCATATCTTTGCCATTCTATTGGGCATCTTATCACCATCAATACATGCCGTCCGTCTCCACTTTGTGGAATGGATGAGCAAGTTCCACGACGGCTCCGGGGCTGCTTTCAGCCCCTTGGGCGGCCGTCCCCTCCACGTTGAGGGTCATATCTGAGTCCCTTTAGGACAAATTGGAGGAAAAACAATGAATGTAAGAAATGCAAGGATGAGCGCTCGAATCCTGATTGTACTGATGGGTATAATTTTGGTCGGGCAAACCGTTACCGCGCTAGAAGGAGATGACAACGCAAGCACAGAGGCTGCATACAAGAACCTCGGTGCCGGACTGGCCTTAGGATTGGCTGCAGTTGGTGCTGGAATTTCCCAAGGTGGAATTGGTAGCGCAGCTGTCGGAATGTTGGCTGAGGACGAAAGTAAATTCGGTGTCGCACTGATTTTTACCGCTCTGCCAGAATCTCTGGTCATCTTGGGTATGATGCCCCTGTTCCTCTGAGGAGGACGATTCAAGGGACTTGTTCCTTTGAATGGTAGGTGATAAAATGACATTGGAGAAATTGGCCAAGGACATCCTAGCCTCTGCTGAGTCAGAGGCTAAGGCTTTGATTAAAACAGCAAAGGCGGAAGCGAAGGAGTTACTTTCCGAAGCCGAAGATCGTGCTAGTGCAATCAAAGGAAATGCAGATGCCAAGGCGAACAAGGAAGCTGGTCAGATTTCGCGAGAAATCGTCGCTAGCGCCCGTCAATCCAATCAGAAGGAAGTCCTTGTAGCGAGACGTATTGAACTCGATGCTACATTTTCTCTTGCTAAAGAGAAGTTGGGGGATTCTTCGCTCGCTGGTCGAGCGAGTCTTCTCAAGCAACTCTTGGTAGAGGCTGCTAGGATGAGTGAAGGTAAGATGGTTATCCAACCGACGAAAATCGATCGTTCTGCTCTGAAGGATGCATCCTCAGAGTTTGAGATGGGAGATGATGTCGAAGGCCTTGGAGGATTTATCCTCGTGGCTGCGGATTCCTCTATTTCCTTTGACTTCAGATTTGACACCTTGCTCGAAGAGGCATGGTCCGAGAAACGGACTCAAATAAACGAAAAACTATTCTGAGGGGGGGGAAATAAAATGGGAGTGTTATCAAGAAATGGCGCTTATGTCGCTGCACGAGCTAAATCGCGTAAGCGTAAGCTCATAGATAGCACACGTTTCCGTCAATTGGTTCAACAAACACCGGAGCAACTAGCTGTTTCAATCGCCGATTCTGGCTACCGTCAAGAAATTGACAAGTATGCAAGTGGCTTCAAGGGCAGCGATTTGATCGAGGTTGGCCTAACTCATAATCTAGAGGCTGAACTCGCAAATATCATCGGCCTTTGTAGTGGAGAGATCCGCAAACAGGTCGAGATTTATACTGGCAGATTCCGTTATCATAACGCAAAAGTGGTGATGAGGGCGGCGTTCAACGACATGGATTCAAGTGAAATCGCTCACACTGTTTTACCTGAAGAGAATGAGATAAACGTCCCCTGGTTGAAGATGGTGGAAGAGGCAACTGGTCTGAGGTCGGCGGTCGAGCAAATGCGCAGACTGCCCTTTGGCAATGCCTTACTTGCACTATCGGATTCAGCCACATTAGGTGAGTACGAAGACGTATTGGATAGACATTATTTCCAAAACAGTTTCGACAACTTATCGGGTAATTCACCAGAGGAAAGAGTTCTCAGGAATCTCCTTGCGACCGAGATCGATCATCGCAATATCATCAATATCTTGGAGGCCGTGGAATTTGGCCTTTCAGTAGAAGACTCCTTGTCAATATTGGTCAACGGTGGTAGGCTGATTAAAGAATCGTCTTTCAATACCGTGGCCACTGGCGGAATAAGTGGTCTGCTTGATGTATTGCGTCAATCGAGGCGCTTTGATATCGATGAGTTTGAGAAGAAGCTTACTCAATCGGATGCTGAAAAAACCCTAGATCCCGTAATTATTTGGCTGCGTAAGAGAGAAATTGCCACTATGCAGAGTCTGAGTTACCTCCACCCAGTCTCAGCCCTGCCAGTGGTGCATTACGTCTCATGCAAAGTCAGAGAGGTGGAGAATCTCCGCCTCATCGTCAGAGGAGCTTCGGCTGGTTTATCAGCCGAGGTTTTGGAGGCACACATTCTGTGAGGTGATATGATGGAGATTGCAGTAGTAGGACCATCGGGATTCACCCTCGGATTTCAACTCGCAGGTGTAAGCGAATTTCACAACCCAGAAGGAGAAGAGGAGACTGTTCAAACCTTTAGGGATTTACTCAACAATAAGGGCATTGGTATCGTGGTGGTCGACTCCGCGTTACTTGCAACCCTGCCAGAGCGTCTGCGTGAGCGGGCCTCTGCGTCCATCACACCCACCGTTCTCGGTGTTGGTGCTGAAGAGGACAACTCCTTGCGAGAAACCATTCGCAAGGCAATAGGAGTCGACCTTTGGAAGTGAAGAACTAAAATTCCCAGGAGGAAAAAATATGAGCGATGAAGGAACAATTTTCCGTGTATCTGGCCCAGTGGTTACCGCCATTGGTATGGAAGCGGGTATGTATGATGTAGTCAGAGTAGGAGATGAAGGTCTCATGGGAGAGGTAATTGAATTGCACGGTGATAAAGCCGTAATTCAGGTTTACGAAGATACCAGCGGTATCCGCCCGGGAGAGCCTGTACTCAATACTCGAGAAAACCTATCTGTAGCACTAGGCCCCGGCTTATTGACTCAGATTTATGATGGAATTCAGAGACCTCTGCCAACCTTGGAAGAAGTCATGGGTGTTTTCATCACCCGTGGTGTTGATGCTGATGCATTCGACCTCGAGAAGAAATGGACATTTGAATCAACTGTCGCTGTCGGCGATGAGGTTGGATCTGGTCAAGTTATTGGCACAGTCCAAGAAACCGAGACCATCGTTCACAAAATCATGGTCCCTCCAGGTAAAGGTGGAGTTGTCAAGTCGATTGAAAGCGGCGATTTCAACGTCACCCACACCGTGTGTACCCTAGAGGATGGCACCAAGATGCAGATGATGCAGAAGTGGCCGGTTCGAACCCCGCGCCCTTACCAGCAGAAATATGCTCCAGATACCCCTCTGGTAACCGGAACGAGAATCCTCGATTTCCTCTTCCCTCTTGCCAAAGGTGGAACCGCAGGAATTCCCGGTCCTTTCGGGTCTGGAAAGACCGTTACCCAACAATCCCTTGCCAAGTATTCCGATGCTCAAATCGTGGTCTACATCGGCTGTGGAGAACGTGGCAATGAGATGACAGAGGTTCTCGCTGAATTCCCACATTTGATCGACCCCAATACCGGTAAGCCGTTGATGAATCGTACCGTGATGATAGCAAATACCTCTAACATGCCAGTGGCTGCTCGTGAGGCTAGTGTTTACACCGGTATTACCATTGCAGAATATTTCCGTGACATGGGCTATGACGTCGCTTTGATGGCCGATTCAACCAGCCGTTGGGCTGAGGCTATGAGAGAGATTTCCTCTCGCCTTGAAGAGATGCCCGGTGAGGAAGGATATCCGGCATACCTCTCGAGTCGAATTGCTGAATTCTATGAGCGAGCAGGCCGTGTGCAAACCCTCGATGGCGATGATGGCTCAATCACTGTAATCGGTGCGGTTTCACCACCTGGTGGAGACATTTCTGAGCCGGTCAGCCAAGGAACCCTGAGAATAGTCAAGGTGTTCTGGGGCTTAGACGCCGGACTTGCTCGACAAAGGCACTTCCCCGCTATCAATTGGTTAAACTCTTACAGTCTCTATCCACAGAGTCTAAACCAGTGGTTCAGAGATAATATCGCCCAGGATTTCCCTGAGATTAGAACCGAAATAAGCGGTTTGTTACAAGTCGAATCCGAGTTGCAGGAAATCGTGCAATTGGTCGGATCCGATGCTCTACCAATAGACCAACAGTTGACCTTAGAGGTTGCAAGGATGATTCGTGAATACTTCTTGCAACAGAACGGATTCCACGAAGTTGATGCTTTCTGTAGTATCGAGCAACAATATGCAATGGTCAAGGCCATTCTGTCTTTCCAAGAGAGCGCGAAGAATGCAATAGCAGCCGGAGCACAACTCGACGATGTGGTCAATGTCCCCGCTCGCTCAAATCTGATTCGGGCTAGATTCGAAAAGGGCTATATCGATGTAATCGATGATATGGTCGAAAAGATGAATGAAGAGATCGCTGCTACGGTCGAGGATAATTGAGGAGTTGAATGATATGTCAGGCAAAGAATACCGCACAATCACAGACGTAAAAGGACCACTAGTGTTCCTAAACAAGACCGAACCCGTCGCTTTTGGCGAGATCGTCCAATTGAGGATGACCGATGGTTCGATGAAGAACGGCCAGGTACTAGATACCAGCAACGAAATCGTCGTTGTTCAGGTTTTCGAAGGAACCGCTGGAGTTAACCTCTCGACAGGTATCAAATTCATGGGCGATGTATTCAAGTTGCCAGTGAGTGATGACCTAATCGGTAGAATTCTCGATGGTGCCGGTAGACCAAGAGATGGTGGCCCAGAGATAGTCGCAGATAAAAAAGCCGACATCATCGGCGCTGCAATCAATCCATTCAGCCGCCAAAGCCCACACGATTTCATTCAGACTGGGGTTTCAGCAATCGATTGTTGTACCACATTGGTGCGCGGTCAGAAGTTACCGATTTTCAGTGCTTCAGGATTGCCTCACAACGATATCGCTCTACAGATTGCTCGTCAAGCCTCCCTAAAGGGCAGCGATGAGGAATTCGTAGTGGTATTCTGTGCTATGGGAATCACCGCCGAGGAATACAATTACTTCCGAACCGACCTTGAACGCACTGGCGCATTGGAGAATGCGGTTCTTTTCGTCAATCTAGCTGACGACCCAGCCGTCGAGAGAATCATCACTCCACGTCTGGCTCTTACCGCGGCGGAATATCTCGCTTTCGAGCGTGATTATCACGTTCTGGTCATCTATACTGATATGACCAATTATTGCGATGCACTGCGCCAAATCGGTGCTGCTCGTGAAGAGGTACCTGGACGCCGTGGTTATCCTGGATACATGTATACCGATTTGGCCATGCTCTACGAGCGCGCTGGAATCGTCAAGGGCAAGAAGGGTTCGATTACCCAATTCCCAATTCTAACCATGCCCGGTGACGATATCACCCACCCCATTCCAGATTTGTCTGGATATATTACCGAGGGGCAGATCGTTATCTCCCGTGAATTACACCAACAGGGTATCTATCCACCAATCAACGTCTTGCCTTCGCTATCGCGTCTGATGGGAAGTTGTATTGGCGAGGAGACCACCCGTGAAGATCACAAATCGGTTTCTGACCAGATGTATGCAGCATATGCTCAAGGCCGTGAACTTCGCGGTCTGGTCGCAATCGTCGGAGAGGATGCATTGAATGAGAGAGATAAGCAATTACTTGATTTCTCTGCAGTCTTTGAGGATAAGTTCCTCCGTCAAGGCCGTGACGAGGACCGTACTATAGAGGAAACCCTCGATTTATGTTGGGATCTCCTCAGCGTTATCGATCTCAAATATCTAGTGCGTCTAGATCAGAAGTGGATTGATAAGTATCACCCTGATAACAGGGACTGAATATTCTATTGAAGAGAGGAGGTTGTAGAAATGGCATTGGATATTAAGCCCACCAGGAGTGAGCTGATTAATCTCAAGCGTCGTATCAAGCAGACCAAGAACGGCTATAATCTGTTAAAGATGAAGCGAGATGGTCTATTTCATGAATTCAGAAATTTACTGGGCGATATGATACAAGCCAAGAGAGATTTGACCGCTGCGTTTATTCTGGCCAAAGGCCGAATCGATTTGGCCAACTCAATAGAAGGTGCACTCAAAGTTCGTTCGGCAGCAATCGCCAA
>Ga0302123_10003345_pt1 | contig 10715 bp, 9 predicted proteins | sample CB21_321_MG_FD_203109 | JGI IMG/M metagenome (GOLD analysis project Ga0302123, IMG submission 203109) | Marine microbial communities from Western Arctic Ocean, Canada - CB21_32.1 | ecosystem: Environmental > Aquatic > Marine > Oceanic | place: Canada: Western Arctic Ocean | collected 2017-09-28 | reverse complement strand
TCAGATTCAGCAGAATATCCGGTGGCAAGATTAAGAAAATGCTCCACGGGAGCATACCCCGCCCTGACAAGAGCGTAATAATCTCCTTGCACCCCTAGTCTATCTCTAGGACTGAGTTCACCTGCTGTGATTGCATTTTTTAAATTTTCCAGATCTGATTCCGTGTATTTAGTTCGATAAAACCCTGTTTGGTTTGGGTTTAATTTAATCCATGAGACATTGCCTTTTTCATTGGTATCCAATTGTATTTTTAGATCACTGGATTCCATCAACAGAGTTTGAACGTTATCTTCAAGGTTGCTGCCGATCTTTATTGGGACAAACCAAGATGTATTTTCCTTGTCACCCGGCTTGCCTTCTATGTGGTCATATAAAAATCTTGTTTGGGAAAGATTTATGTTATTGGAATCCTGGGCCCTGTCGGCTAAAATCATAGGAAATCCTGTTTGTTTAACCCAGGAATCCATCACCTTGCCAACTGGTTTACCAGAAGAAACTTCGAGGGCACTCCACAAATCTTGAGTTTCTGCGTTTCCGTAGGAATTGTCTGTTAAGTAGGCTCGTATACCTTTTTGGAAATCTGAAGCTCCTATGAAGTCCTCCAGCATCCGTAAAATCGAGCCCCCTTTGCTGTAGCTGATCGCATCAAACAACTGGCCAATTTCTGCCGGATTATTCACTTCTTGCTCTATCGGATGTGAATTTGATAGACCATCTAAGGAGAAAGCGGAAGCGGTGTCTGCAGTTAAAAACTGCGTCCACATATCCCATTCAGGATGGATAGCGTCGACTGCTTTGTCTCCCATCCATGAAGCGAAACTCTCATTGAGCCACAGGTCATTCCACCATTTCATCGTTACCAAGTCACCAAACCACATATGGGCCATTTCATGAGAAATGATCGCTGCCACTATTTGCCTGGTTCCTGCTGAACTATTATCAGGATCGACTAATAAAGCTACCTCTCTATATGTGATGGCCCCCCAATTCTCCATGGCTCCGGCTGCAAAGTCGGGAATAGCCAGGTGATCTAATTTGGGTAGAGGAAACGGAATGCCAAAATAGTCATTATAATAATTAAGCAAATCCACAGAGGTTTGCAAGGCAAACCTCCCTTGTTCCTCTTTCCCGGTTGTGGTCCAAACTCGCATTAATGTTCCGCTATCGGTGGACTGTTCAATGCATCCCAATTCTCCAACAATGAAGGCAATTAAATAAGTGGACATAACTGGGGTAGTATCAAAAACTATGGTTCTACGGTTATCTCTTCCTTTAGACTCGGAAGTAATAGGCATATTTGACACAGCAGCCATCTCATCTGGTATGACCAATGTGACATCAAAAGTCGCTTTTGTAGAGGGTTCGTCCCAACACGGGAAAGCTCTCCTTGCGTCAGTGGATTCAAATTGAGTGGCGGCTAAGTATTTTTCATTTCCATTGATGTCAGTGTATTGGCTTCGGTAAAAGCCAAGCAACCTATCGTTGAGTTCACCAATAAATGAAATATGCACTTGTAGGTTAGATTTCCCCTTTTTGATTTTATCGGCGAGAGTGATGGTGAGTGTTTCATAATCGGGGTTAATGGAGGTGCTGCTTACTTCTAAGTCGTCGTCTTCAGAAGCTACCGATACATCGGTGATTTCAAGCTCGGCCGAGTTAAGCGTTATCGAGTCTGTGGTTTCATTAACGCTAGCTTTGATAATGACTTTCCCATTGAAAGTGAAAGTTTCAAAGTTAGGTTCTAGTTCAATTTGATAGTTGTCTGGGGTGACACTTTGAGGAAGTACTAATCTGTTTTCTGTTGTCATATTGTGTGAGTGCAAATGCCTTTACTTAATGTTTTCTTAGGCCCCGATCCAATTTGGTTTTCTTTTTTCTGAAAATGCCAATGGACCTTCCCTTTGATCAGCTGATCCGAGCCAATTATTTTCCTCTGAATATTTCCTTTGCAGTGCATTATCAAGAGGCCAACCAAGGCCTTCATAAGCCATTTGTTTAGAGGCTCGGACAGAAAGGGGAGCCGCCTCTAAAATCTCATTTGCCCACCTTTCCGCTGTAGGGACAACTTCAGCTAAAGGTACTATTTCGTTCACTAACCCTAATTCGTAGGCTTCTTGTGCACTAATTCGCCTTGCGGTTAGCATCATTCCGATTGCTCTTTTCAACGGTACATGCCTTGGTAATCGATGGACTCCTCCTGCGCCTGCAATTAACCCAACTCGCGGTTCCGGAAGTCCAACTTCTGCATGGTCTGCAATGATTATTATGTCGCAGGCCATAGCAAGTTCAAGGCCGCCTCCTAAAGCGTATCCATTGACCGCCGCTATTATTGGTTTCCAGCATTTAAAATCTGTGTCTGTAGTTATTCCTCCGAATGCCGCTCTTGTACGGGCTCCTGTTGTGGCTTCTTTTTCTCGTTCTCCCCAATTTTCCGCTGTGTATCTAAGATCATTACCTGCACAAAAAGCTCTTTCACCGGTTCCAGTAACTATTGCTACCCAAGCATCAGGATCGTTTTCAAAAGTCATAAAGGCGGTTTTCATCTCTAGATTAGCCGGAGGATGAAGCGCATTCAGCCTTTCTGGCCGATTTATTGTTATATAGACTATCTTGTCTTTTTTTTCGTAATTTATGAATTCGTACTCCATGGTCTATCTCCTCTTCGATTTTTAATTAGTTATTTGAAAGGATTTCCCCAACTATCTTGATAGGTAATTTGGTTTACGGGTTCCCTTTTGGTGGGACCGTAGTTTACTTTTTCATCCAAATAACCCAGAGGTAACAAAGCAGCAGTTTCAGTATTATCTGGGATGTTTAGCAGTTCCTTCACTTCCTTTTCGTACCTTTTGTGTAATGTAGTTATGACGCTCCCTAGTCCAAATTCCATGCAACCCAGCAAAAAATTTTGCACAGCAGGATAGATTGACGCCCCCCTTCCCATGTGGGAATCGCTCCCATCATGGTTCAGGCAGGCCATTACCCAAACTGGAGCCTTAGCAATATTTTCAGCCAAGTATGAAGCAGAGGTCATAACTTTTTGTTCTAGATTCCTTTCTCCATTCGAACCGCTTCCATAATTTTGATTCCATGATTGGAGATATAGTTTTCCAATTTCGTTTTTCACGTCTTGATTCTTAATTACCAAAAATCTCCATGGTTGACTATTGCCCCCACTGGGCGCTTTAGTGGCGATTTCTATCAACCTATAGATTATTTCGTTTGAGATGTCTTGGTCTTTGAAATATCTTATGGCTCGCTGACTGTAAAGGGCTTCTAAAAGATTTAAATGGGTTTGCATTATTTTATCCAATATGTTTTGTTCCTGCATCGCATTATATATGGTGTCGCCCAAACAAAAACTAGCTTAACAAGGAAATGACCTGGGAAGAACCGCAATTATTGTTAAGGGCCTCATCAACTGTGTAAAATGCCAACTGTTGTGAAATTAATGCACGGAGGATAAAAGACTATGAAGGTTTCGACCAGCTTTCAAGAATACTCTGTTGACGGCATCGTTAGTGCCGCTAGGAAATCAGAAGAGAGAGGCTACGACATTTTTTCTTCCAGTGAAACCGGACATAATCCATATTTGCCTTTGGTATTAGCGGCCGAGCACACTGAAGAGATTGAATTGCAAACTTCTATTGCGCTATCTTTTTCTCGAAGCCCTATGGATACCGCATACATTGCGTGGGATATACAAAACCTTTCGAAAGGTAGGTTCACTTTAGGACTTGGAAGCCAAGTTAGAGGGCATATAGTCAGAAGATTTTCTATGCCATGGTCAGCTCCCGCTCCAAGGATGAGAGAGTATGTCATGGCTTTGAAACACATTTGGGATTGTTGGCAAAATGGAACCAAATTAAACTTCGCAGGAGACTATTATTCCTTTAATTTAATGTCACCATTTTTCAATCCAGGACCAATAGAACACCCAGACATCAAAGTTTCAATCGCTGGTGTTAACCCTAATATGCTTAGAGTGGCGGGTGAACTTTGTGATGGTGTGATTCTTCATTCATTCAACACTCCAACGTATACAAGAGATGTAGTTCTACCTAACCTACAGAAAGGTGCGGAAAGACTCGGCAGGTCAATAGAGGACATATCAATTTCTGGAGGGGGATTTATTGTTGCAGGGGAAAATGAAGAAGAGCTAGAAAAAAAGAAAAAGGAAACGAAGAGTCGTATCTCCTTTTATGCATCAACTCGTAGTTACGGTGATGTTATGAGGGCTCAAGGTTGGGGTGATACGCATGAGAAGCTATATAGAATGTCCATTGACGGAAAATGGAATCAAATGGGTGATGAAATTACGGATGAAATGTTAAATAGCTTCGCAGTGGTTGGTACTTACGATCAAATAGCCGGAAAAATCAAGTCGACTTATGGGAAATATGCTACGTCTGTAAGTTTCGGCATGGATACTCAAAATGAAGAGGAAGAAAATATCTTAAAGGACGTTATAAAAAACCTTAAAGATTCCTAGATTATCTTTAGAGGATATCAAGATTTGACGGTTTCATTTGATTCAGGCGTGCAGTTTTAACTGCATTTTGGATTTCTGCGGCAGCCAGATCTAGTTGGTTTTCATGATTTATAATGACGTGATCAAACCAACTCGCGGATTCCATCTCTTTGGTGGCAGTTTCGAGTCTGATCTTAAGACTACCAGAGGATTCAGTCATTCGTTCCGTCAACCTATTTTCTAGCTGATCCATACTAGGAGGTGCTAGGAATATATATAGGGCGTTTGGGGCCAATCTTTTGATAGTTTTGGCTCCCTGAACATCTATTTTTATAATGACGTCTTTTCCTTTTTGTAAAGCTGTTTTTACTTGATCACGTGGTACTCCATAGTAGTTACCGTAAACCTCTGCCCATTCTAGAAACCCATCCTGTTCCATTTGGACTTTAAACTCAGCTTGACTGACGAATATATAGTCTTTCCCATCTGTCTCGCCATCCCTTTGAGTTCTTGTAGTCGCAGTAACAGTAAAATGGTATGGCTCTCCTGAGTCTCTCATTCGAGAAAGTACTGCGTCTTTTCCAACGCCTGACGGTCCAGAAAGTATTAAAAGGATGGGGGGGTGTATGTCTTTGTGAATCAAAAGATTAGTAAAATCACCCCTGTAATTCTGAAACCACTTCCCAAAAAGAAGGATAGGAGACACTGGCGTCTTCAGAATTTCCAATAGTGGTTTCCCCAGCAGCTAATAAACCCGCGATTCCGTTGGTCATGGCGATTCTGTGATCTCCATAGGTTTCTACCTCAGTACCTGTCAGTGTATGAGTTCCTGTTATTCGCATTCCGTCCGAAGTTTCTTCTATTTGGGCACCTAATCTTTGTAAACTGTCAACAGTGGCTGAAATACGGTCGGACTCTTTAACTCTTAATTCTTCTGCATTAGCTATTACCGTTGTACCTTTAGCGAAACAGGCGGCGAGAGCTAATACAGGTAATTCATCAACGACCCTGGGTATTAGGTCTCCTGATATATCAGTTGCTATTAAATCACTAGTCGATACTGTTACGTCCCCCGTCGGCTCTCCACCCTCTAGGTGCTCATTTTCTATTGTTATATTCGCATTCATGGATTCAAGCACTTCCAATACCCCCGTTCGGGTAGGGTTCATACCCATTCCTGGGATTGTTATTCTTGAATCAGAGTGGCATGCCCCGGCGATCAGCCAAAAAGCTGATCCACTGGTGTCGCTAGGCACTTTGACGTCAACAGAACTGAGTTCTTTGTTCCCTGTTTTAATTGTGAGGCCATTTATTTCCAAAATCCCACCCATAGAATTGAGCATCCTTTCCGTGTGATCCCTTGACTCTGCAGGTTGATGTATGATGCTGGGGCTACTCGAGTATAAGCCGGCAATTATGAGACACGATTTTAACTGAGCACTTGCTACTGGCATCGTAAATTCTATTCCTCTTAAAGAGCTACCTTTAAATGAAAGTGGTGCTAGAGAGTCACCATTACGACCATTTATATTGGCACCCATTTGAGCCAGTGGTGTGGTTATCCTTTTCATCGGCCGATTCCTAAGAGAATCGTCTCCTGTTATTACGCTGAAGAAGTCTTGCCCTGCTAGTAAACCGGATATTAATCGCATAGTTGTTCCGCTGTTACCAGCATTTAAAACATCTGGTGGTTCGCTTAGACCATGAAGCCCAGATCCGATTATCTCAAAGCACTCTTCGGCCCCCGAAATTTTGCAATTAGTGTGTCTGGTTATGTTGGCCCCTAATCCTCTAAGGCAACCCAGCATGGAGGATCTGTCGTCACCGACACAAAAATTAGATACATGTGAAACCCCTTTAGATATGCTGTTTAATAAACTTGCCCGGTGTGATATTGATTTATCCCCTGGAGGTTTCACTATACCGTGCATCCTGGCAGGGGATGTTATTTTACTGATCATATTACTTTCTATCTGCTCCTAGGGTATCTCCAGGACTCCTTTTTATCTGCGTCACCCATCTTAGTAACCCTTCTCGCAAGTTTGTCTCCTAGGAAGGCAGAAGCCATAGACTCGGCTGCACTTGGCAGGTCCAGCGTATCTGAATTTTGGCCCACTACCCCGGCTTCCCATCTGGCTCTTTGTTCCCATGCGTGTATAAGAGATTCGATGAAGTTTTCGCTGTCTTCTTGCAATTCGGTCCTAAGTTTATGCAGAGAGAGAATCATTTGATCGACCCAATAAATCAATGGTTCGGACATTGTCAGCGAATCAGCCTCGGTATCTGTTGGGTCGTTAGCGCTTAGCCTGGACTGCATATCAAATAGACTTCCGGCACTTTTATGCATCTCTCTCCAAGAGGCATTACCAGAGGCAGCATTCATAAAAGCCGCCGAAATCAAATAAGGCAGATGATCCATAGCGGCAGAATAACTGTCATGTTCATCAACATCCAAGAAATAAGGTTTCGCTCCTATCGATTCTGCCAGCCCAACCACAGTTTTGGTAGCCTGGTCTCCTGCGGAGTTTGATGGGATTACACAATAATTGACCCCGTCAAATAAATTGGCTGAAGAATCTTCTACTTCCTTTGTTGAGGTTTTAATTATTGGTCGACCTCCCACATAAGACACAGAGTCGGGTAAAAATTCCTCAGCCCACACTGCAGATCTCTTTTTTGATGACCGCATATCTGTCACAACTGCACCCTTTGACACTAACGCTCCTATCGACTCAAAAAGATCTCTAGATTCATTTATCGGGTAATCAAGAACAATAAGCTGTGCTCCGTCAACAGCTTTTTTCAGATTACCTTCCATTGCATCGAATGCTCCGATTTTATTGATTTCAGCCCCTGTTTTTCGCTCTAAGCAGTGGCCTATTACCTCGGTGTTTTTGAGCCGGATTTTTTTTAGAGCCAGTCCAAGTGACGCTCCCAATGCACCCATTCCAACCACAGTGATACGGTCCACAGCTACACCTCTTTATGGTGTCCAAGCTTCAACTTGTATTGAAGTCGGATTTTTTATTTATGATTTATTATAAGGAATTAAAACTTATGAAAATGATACACGACACCACTGCCAGATATTAAAAAATCCAGTTCAACAGTATTTTCACCGGTTTTCCTATTAGCGTTGATAAAATACTTACCCCGGGTACAGTCATATCAATAAGAAACAGGATTATTAGCGCAAATGGGCCATATCTTTCAAGGCCCGAATACTGCATCGATAGGCCTTTGGGCAATATGCCTAGGATTACTTTGTAGCCATCCAACGGAGGTAGAGGGACAAGATTAAAAACGGCCAGAACTAAACTAATTTGTACAAAAGTGAACCCCAATTCTATCCATATATCGCTTAATCCGAATTCTAATGCCAGTTTTTTTAAACAGAACCCCATCAATATAGCTGTTGCTAAATTAGAGGCTGGTCCTGCGAAAGATACTATCGACATACCTATTAAAGGAGGCACTTTTTTGATTTTGTATATGTCTACCGGCACCGGTTTGCCCCATCCAAATCCTACAAATAAAAATAGCAATGAACCTAGTGGGTCAAGATGACTTTTAGGGTTTAATGTTAATCGACCTAACGATTTGGCTGTTGTATCACCTAATTTGTTCGAGGCCAATGCATGTGAAAATTCATGTATTGTGACCGCGACTAAAATAGAGAGCAATACTAGGCTCAAAGATAATAAGGTTGAGAAAGGATCTTTTAAAAATGAATCTAAGTATTGGAGGATCATTTCTTTAAATAAAAAAGGAGCGGATTGCACCGCCCCTTTTAGGGTTTCTAAATATTAGTGGCCGCCACAACCACAACCGCCTTCGCCTCCTGCTGACCCGCATCCACCGCTTTCGCCTCCTGCTGACCCGCATCCACCACCATCGCCACCACAACCACAACCGCCTCCGCCTCCTCCTGACCCGCATCCACCACCACCACCACCACCGCCGCAGTTGCAGCCTCCTCCTGACCCGCATCCACCACCGGAATGTTCAATGTTGGGGTTCGAAATTACAAACCCACTTCTCATTAGACCATCCACATAATCTATTTCTGCTCCCTCCAACAGGGGTGCGCTTTCTCCATCAATAACAACCTTGATGTTGAATGCTTCAATGACTATATCTTCATCTTTTGGTTCAGACTCCACTCCAAGGACATGCTGGAATCCGCCATTAGGGCTTGGTGTAACCATAACTCTGAGCATTCCGTTCTCTTCACCTTGTTCTTTTAGAATCTCAGAAAGCTTATCGGCAGCTAATTCAGATACCTGTATTAGGCTTGTTGTTGCCACTTTTTCAATTCCTCCACTTACTAGTTAATTTAAGTCATGTATTTTTGTTATTGGGGGTCATCATGTCTCTGCGTTCGGTAAGGCTAGCATTTGAATTTGGTGAGGTCAAGAATAATCGGTATATCTATAGTAGGGGTTGGGTAAGGTGGTTGATACTTAGTAATTCGGACATCTTTTGAGATTGTATTTGGGTCTGACACGTGTTGTTTTATTTGTGGATTGAATGTACATTTATAGACCTGCCTTTGACGAGGCTTTTTAATATGTGAATTGTCCCTTGGTGGTACAAGCGAGTATGACCCACCCGTTCCCATCCCGAACACGGAAGTGAAACTACTCAGCACTGACGATACTGCGCTGGCAACGGCGTGGGAAAATAGGCCACTGCCAGGGGGTTTTTTTTATTGGAATTGCTTTTTTAACCAATATTTTGCCCCTAAAACAGCTGATAAGTTTGTGTAATTAACCTCAATTTGAAATTCCGCCTTTACCTTCTGATGCTGTATTACATATAATTAGGTTGGCTACACAAGCTAAATCATGACGAATGGAAGTAATGGATGCCACCTGAAAACCTAGATAACTCTTCACAAGATATGCAACAACTGCTAGACGGGATGGATTTTAAGGCTCTGCGAAGGGGGGAGGTTATTGAGGGATCTGTTATGCGGGTCGACTCTGATGGGATTTTTCTTGACATCGGACACAAAGAAGAAGGGTTTGTGCCGATGGGCGAAATGAAAAGCATTAATAAAGAAGAAATTCTGAAGGTTAGTGAAGGTGATTCCATGATCGCCTTTGTAATGCGCCCAGATTCCAAAGATGGCCCTATACTCTCGGTGGATCGTGCGAGAGGAGAGGAGGGTTGGCGAGATATTCAAAAATTAATGGATCAAGACGAACCTGTAGATGGTGTCATAGTGGGATTTAATAGGGGTGGGTGCATTTTAGAAGTCGCTAGTGTTCAAGGGTTCGTCCCGATGTCTCAATTAATAACTATTTCAAGAGACCTTTTTAAGCATGAATCCCCCGAGCCAGGTGCGCCAAGTGTTTCAGAAGATTCAGTGGGAAAAGATTTAATCGGTAAAACCCTGACAGTTAAGGTACTTGAAGTTAATAGATCTCGAAACAGGGCTATTTTCTCAGAGAGATCGGCCATGCAGGAACAAAGAGATGAACAGAAGGCTGAACTCATCGAAAAATTAGAAGAGGGTGAAGTTCGCAAAGGTATTGTAACGGGAATAAGCAATTTCGGTGCGTTTGTAGATTTGGGCGGTGCTGATGGACTTATTCATATTTCAGAAATGTCTTGGAGTATGGTCGGGTCTCCGGAGGATTTAGTAAAGGTGGGGGAAGAATTAGATGTGTATGTCCTCAGGATAGACAGAGAGACAATGAAGATCGCTCTAAGCTTGCGTCGACTTCAACCAGAGCCTTGGGAAACCATATTTGAAAGATATCAGGTTGGCGATGTGGTAGATGCAACTGTGACCAAAATAGCCAATTTTGGAGCCTTTGCAAGGCTGGAAGATTCAATTGAAGGCTTGATTCATATAACAGAGCTGAGTGACGCGGTGATAACGAATCCCAATGAGGTTGTCGGTGAAGGACAAGAAATCAAGGTAAAGATCCTAAAAATTGAAATTGAAAGGAAAAGACTTGGATTAAGTCTTAAACAGACATCAGAAACACTTCCTCCGGAGGGATACATTTCTGAGGCGCCAGTTGAGGAACTGTCGGTTTCAGAAGAAATAGAAAGTGATTCTGAGGCGCCAGTTGAGGAACTGTCGGTTTCAGAAGAAATAGAAAGTGATTCTGAGGCGCCAGTTGAGGAACTGTCGGTTTCAGAAGAAATAGAAAGTGATTCTGAGGCGCCAGTTGAGGAACTGTCGGTTTCAGAAGAAATAGAAAGTGATTCTGAGGCGCCAGTTGAGGAACTG
>Ga0302123_10003343_pt1 | contig 10716 bp, 10 predicted proteins | sample CB21_321_MG_FD_203109 | JGI IMG/M metagenome (GOLD analysis project Ga0302123, IMG submission 203109) | Marine microbial communities from Western Arctic Ocean, Canada - CB21_32.1 | ecosystem: Environmental > Aquatic > Marine > Oceanic | place: Canada: Western Arctic Ocean | collected 2017-09-28 | reverse complement strand
GGCGCAATGGTCGAAGGATCCATCGACCCAAGTCGGTGCGGTGATTGCCGACCAGAAGCACCGGGTACTGTCGCTCGGCTTCAACGGATTTGCCCGCGGTGTGAGCGATCTAGCCGAGCGTTTGGAAAACCGCGAAGTCAAATACGACATGATCATCCATGCCGAGCGCAATGCGCTGCTATTCGCCAATGCGTCGGTGGACGGCGCCAGCGTATATGTGTGGCCGCTGCTGCCCTGCGCGCAATGCGCCGCCACCTTGATCCAGGCCGGCGTTGCTGAGGTGATCGCGCCCGCCGCCGATGCTGAGCGCGCCAAACGCTGGGCGGCACAGATCATTCTCGCCCGCACCATGTTCGCCGAGGCCGGTGTCGGCGTCGTCGAACTAAATGACTTTTACGGAGACTAACCAGCCAGTCGCTTCACCGCGGCAATCATGCCTGCCACTTCGCCCGCGCTGGTGTCATGGCGGGTGACCAGGCGGATGGTGCTGCGCCGGCCCGCCCCGGCGGCAATAGTTTCCGGCCAATCGTAGAATTCGAAGCCCTCTTGCCGGAGCGCCACCACTGCCTCACCGGGCAGTTCCACAAACAGTTCGTTGGCGCCGCCGAATACGTCCAGCCGGACGCCGTCGATGGCGCCCAACCCTTCAGCCAATTGCGCACACATACGGTTGGCGTGATCTGCCAGACGGAGCCATAACCCGTCTTTGATATAGGCCGCCAGTTGGGCTGAGATGTAGCGCATCTTGGATGCCAACTGCCCTGCCCGCTTGTGGCGGAACGACATCTCCTCGGCCAGGTCGGTACGAAACAGGATAATCGCCTCGGCACCAAGCGCGCCGTTCTTGGTGGCGCCAAAAGACAGCACGTCGACGCCCGCACGCCAGGTCAGATCGGCCGGGCTAACGGTCTCGTTGCCGGCATTTAATGCCGCCACCGCATTGGCGAAACGCGCACCATCCATATGCACAGCAAGGCCGGCGTCCTTTGCGATGGCGCTCAACTCGGCGATTTCCTGGGCGCTATAGACCGCGCCGGCCTCGCTGGTTTGTGTGACACTAAAGGCTGCTGGCTGCGCGGCGTGAACGAAGCCCTTGCCCGATTTTGCCAAACCCCGGCGCAATTCCTCCGGCGGAATCTTGCCATCCCGGCCTTCGAGCGCGATCAATTTGGCGCCGCCGGTGAATAGTTCGGGCGCGCCGCATTCATCTTGGGCCATATGCGATTCGGCTTCGGCATATATGGCACCCCAAGGCGGGCTCAGGACGGAAGCCGAGAGCGCATTGGCAATGGTGCCCGTGAGCACCGGAAAGACGCGCACCTCAGTTTCGAACAGCTCCGAATACGCCGGATGCAGGCCCTGGCTGATGTCATCATCGCCATAACCCGCCGCCGTGCCGACATTGGCGGCAGCGATTGCGGCCATGATTTCCTCGGCCACACTGGCGACGTTATCGCTGCGAAAATCCATAACTCTTTTCCTTAAGCCTGGTTGCCGGCGGGCAAGCAGTCGAGCCCGATATCGTTGAAACGGGTGCCACCCTCAGACAGCAGATGTGCCGTCGACTGCACCGCCTGGCCAGCGATGACGGCGGTTATCAGCCACACCAGGTCGGGCTCCCACGCCATTGCGAAATCGGTAGCGGAAGGCCGCGCGCTGCCGTCTGGATGGGAATGATAATGGCCGATGATGCCGCGCGCCGCGCCCATGTCGCCAACCGGCGCTGCGTCGCGCGCCTCGCGCATCAATCGTAGGCGCAATTCGGGATCAACCTCAAAACGATCATTGCGGCCGGAAGATGCCATATTTTTACTCGCAGCCACTTGGGTCACCTCAATATGCCCATCGGCACGCTGATAGCCCAACAACAGACCGCACGTCTCTCTTGGATAATCCGCCTCGGCGTGATCGGCGATCTGTTTCAAATCCTCAGGCTTGAGCAATAGCATGGCGCCCGGAACCAAATCGTCTAATGAAGCGGCGGCGGCAGGGCAATCTCCCCGAGCACCGCACCGCTGTTAATATCGACGATCAGCACACGCCCGTCCGCCCCGCCGCTCTGCACGCGGAGCACCAGTCGGCCGCCGTCGACATCCATGCTAAGGAGGCGCGCGTCCGACCCCAGCCCGAGCTGTTCAAGGCTGACGCGAAACTGTAATCCTGCAGGCGCCGCCGGCAGCGGTGTTTCCACCGCCTCGGCGCTCAGGGATTTCCCCAATTCCTGGGATTTTTGCAGAATCTTAACGCCGATCACCACCAAGCCGGCAACGATCATAAGGCCCATGACAATGACGGCGATTCTGAGAATGGAAATGGGAATCATTTGAGTCCAACCGGCTCGCTATGGTGAAATCGGCCATGCCGAATGTGGGAGAAACCTTATACCGCCTGCGCGCCGGAGACGAGCGCGCGCGGCTCGATAAATTTCTGGCAGCCGAGCTGCCCGATATCTCACGCACGCGCCTCAAGGGATTGATCGAAAGCGGCCAGGTGCGCGTCGGCGGCGAGACGATAACCGAGCCGGCATACCGGGTCAAACCCGAGGAGGAAATCGAACTGACAGTGCCGGAGGCCAGTGACGAACTGGCCCCGGAGCCGCAGGCGATGGCGCTCAACATCCGCTATGAAGATGACGACCTGATCGTGGTCGACAAGCCGGCTGGGTTGGTGGTGCATCCAGCAGCCGGCAATCCCGACAGAACATTGGTGAACGCCTTGGTCGCTCATTGCGGCGCCAGCCTGTCCGGCATCGGCGGCGTGCGCCGGCCCGGCATTGTGCACCGGCTCGACAAAGACACCAGTGGCCTTCTGGTCGCCGCAAAAAACGATGCCGCTCATGCCGGGCTCAGTAAATTATTCGCGGCACATGATTTGGAGCGTGCCTATCTCGCCCTCGTATGGGGCTCACCAGCCCCGGCCGCCGGCACGATCGACGGCAATATCGGCCGCAGCCCGAAGAATCGCAAAAAAATGGCGATCGTGACACGCGGCGGGCGGGCGGCGCGCACCCATTACAAAGTGCGTGAACATTTGGCCAATAGCTGCTGGAGCCTGGTGGAATGCCGCCTCGAGACCGGCCGCACACACCAGATACGTGTCCACTTGACGGCGCGTGGCCATGCGGTGGTGGGCGATCCGCTGTATGGCGGCCGGCGGCGCGGCTCCGCCAATGCCCTGCCGCCAAAGGCCGCCACCGCTCTCGAAGGGTGGCAACGCCAGGCGCTGCACGCCTACCGCTTGGCCTTTAAACATCCGCTGAGCAGTGAATATATGGAATTTACGAGTGCGCCACCGACCGACATGCAGGCGTTATTGGCGGCGGGACGGGATTAACGCCACCACGGTTAATAAAACGTAAGTGTTTGTCGCTACACTCGCCTCATGCGAGCTAAACTATCCGACAACACACGAATTTTGAATTTGCCGGCCGATTATGCCGCGCACGACCGACTGTTGGCTCGCCTCAGCGCGACCCTTCGCGAGCAGTGGAATTATGGCAGCAATGCATTGGTTGGCTGGCGCTTCTGCGAAGACGGCATCGCTTATTTTTGCGCGCCCACACTAAAGACTTTCAGTTCGGTCAAGGCGCATCACCGGATCGTTCACGGCGAGCGGAGGATGGGCACCCGGACCTTTGCCATCATCGCAAATTTGCTAATGGCGCAGGAGCGCCGCTTTTCATTCCAACAGGCAAACGCATCGCCGGCCGAAATTGAATCCGTATTTTCCCGCTATACCATCACCCACACGCGCAACCGAGCTGTATTCCTGCACGACATTGCGGGATTTTCGCTGTTTTCACCGGAAGAACAGGCGGCACAACTGAGCACGCTAGAATATTCCCTAAATATTGCCGAAGAGAGAATTTCCGAACTCGGCGCCGAAGTTGATCTCGCGCGCTCAACGACCGGTGACGGGTACTACGCTTGGAACCGGACAAAGGGTACGCAAGCTGATGTGAATGTCTTTTGCGTCCTCATGGTAGCGCTCGCCCACCAAGCGCTTCAGCAGCGCCGCGTCAGGCGCAGCCAGATACCAATAATTCGCACCGTTTTCGGTATAGGCAGCCACTATCACTACCATCAGAACAACCGGTTGAGCGCCGACGGCAGCGATTATATCGTCGGTGAAGTGACGATCGATTTGGCCCGCCTGATCGGCTTTGCCAAACCCAATCAAATTCTGATTTCGAGCCTTGGCAGCAACAGTGAATTAGATCCTGGAAAGGGCTCAACCGCACATTTTGGTGCGGTCAATATTCTCGATTTCTTCAAACACGCTGCCGCAAGTTTGGAAAAATTAACCGACATCGAAATGGGCGAGCTAACCATCTCGCGGATTTCAACGTACCTCACTGGCGAACAGAAACCGGACGGCTCCTACGCCGTGCGCGAACTCGACATTGCCGATAAACATGGTCACCGACACACCGCTTACAACGCCAAGGTCAATATTTACTTCGGTGACGACGAACCGACTTTTCTCGGCCTTCAGGATGGCGAAGCGGCATTCCCCTGAGCGCTCGTCCGGCTTTTCGCCAGTTCAACCGAAGCGCCTAACCTTCAATTACGCCGGCTGCCCGAAGCGCCGCGATGTGATCCGGGCCGACGCCGATTTCGCCGAGGATTTCATCGCTATGCTCGCCCAGCAGCGGTGCGCCACTGCGAATGCCCGGTGGCGTCCTATCGAAGCGCGCGGCAGGGCGCGCCTGACGCAAGCGCCCGGCATGAGGATGGTCGCTCTCGACCAAAATGCCGCTTGCCGCAATCTGTTCATGCTGGACGAGCTCGTTTCTCGTCAGCACGGGTGCACATGGCACGCCCGCCGCTTCCAATCGCTCCAGCCAGTCGGCGCAGGTGCGGGCGCTCAATTCCTCTTGGATAAGCGCGAGGCGGGCGTCAATATTTTGATCGCGCAACGCCGGAGTGATGAAGCGCGGGTCGTCCAACCAGTCGGGCCTGTCGAGCGCTTGCGTAAGCGCCCGCCATTCGCGGTCGCCCATCACCGCAACGCTAATATAGCCGTCCAGGGTGCTGTAAATCAGGTCAATGAAACTGGCGGCGCGTTGCGCGTTCACCGGCATATCGACAAAAGTCTGGCCGCCCATATCTGAAGACCACAGAAAAGCCATCACGGCATCCAGCATCGAGAGGCGGACATGTTGGCCTTGGCCACTTCGTTCGCGCGCCAAAAGAGCCGCGGTGATCGCCTGAGAAGCAGTTACCGCGGTCAGCTTATCGGGCAGGATCGTGCGCACCAGGCGCGGCGGATTGTCGTCCGAGCCGCCCTGGACGGAGGCCAACCCCGATACCGCTTGGATAATCGGATCATAGACCGGCTTGGCGGCATAGGGTCCGCTTTCGCCGAAACCGTTGAGCGAGACATAGACGATGTCGGGCCGCACCACACGGACATCGGCTTCACCCACACCTAGACGCTCGACCACGCCGGGGCGAAAATTCTGTATGAAGACATCGGCGCTGGCGGCAAGACGCAACAGAATGTCGCGCCCTTCTGGGTTCTTCAGATTGATCGCGATCGAGCGTTTGTTGCGGTTGTTGTTGAGAAAGCTCGCCGCGAGCCCGCCCGAACGGTGCGCGCCAGCACGAACATAATCGCCGGTAAGCGCCTCCACCTTGATCACATCGGCGCCCTGATCGCCCAGCATCATGGTCGCGAACGGTCCTGAGATCATGGTGGTTAGGTCAACAATCCTAAAGCCCGCCATAGGCCCGCCGGATTCCGCGCCGGCAACTTCGCTATTCTCTCCAACCATCGGATTTCGATCCACGCGAATTAAGACGTCTCAGTATAAAGACATTCGCTGCGCCGCGTCTGCGCTCAATCGGCGAAGGGATCCTGAACCAGGATCGTGTCGTCGCGCTCAGGACTGGTAGACAAAAGCGCCACCGGCGCCTCGATCAGTTCTTCGATGCGGCGAATATATTTTACCGCGCTGGCCGGCAGCTCCACCCAGGAGCGGGCGCCCTGGGTGCTCTGCTGCCAGCCATCGAAGCTCTCATAAACCGGCTCGGCTTCCGCCTGTTGCGCCGCCTGCGCTGGCAAATGATCGATCTCTTGGCCATTAATCTTGTAGGCGGTGCACACTTTGAGCGCATCCATGCCATCGAGCACATCCAGCTTGGTCAGCGCGATGCCCTTGATGCCGCTGATTTTAACCGCTTGGCGCACCATCACGGCATCGAACCAGCCGCAGCGCCGCCGCCGACCGGTAACGGTGCCGAATTCATGGCCGCGCTCGCCGAGGCCCTGCCCCACTTCGTCGTTTAGTTCGGTCGGAAACGGGCCCGAACCGACCCGCGTGGTATAGGCTTTGGTGATGCCCAGCACATAGCCGATCGTGCCCGGCCCCATGCCGCTGCCGGCCGCCGCCTGCCCCGCCACTGTGTTGGAAGACGTGACGTAAGGGTATGTACCGTGATCGATATCGAGCATCGCGCCCTGCGCGCCTTCGAATAGAATGCGCTTGCCGGATCGTCGCTCGCTGTCGAGGCGGCGCCATACGGTGCCGGAATATTGCAGGATATGGGGCGCTACGTCGCCCAGTTCGGTTCTGAGCGCCATCTCGTCGACATCGGCGATGCCAAATCCTCGGCGCAACGCATTGTGGTGCAACAGCAATTCGTCCATGCGCGCGTCGAGCGCCGCCAGGGAGCTCAGATCGCACATCCGAATCGCTCGCCGCCCCACTTTGTCCTCATAAGCGGGGCCAATACCACGCCCGGTGGTGCCGATGGTTTGGCCGCCGCGCGCCGCTTCGCGCGCCTGATCCAACTCGCGGTGCAGCGGCAGGATAAGGCAGGCATTTTCAGCGATGAGGAGGTTCTCGGGAGTAATCTTCACCCCCTTGGTGGAAATTTCCTCTATTTCCCGTTTCAGCGCCCAGGGGTCCACCACCACGCCATTGCCAATCACGGAAAGCTTGCCGCCGCGCACGACACCGGATGGCAACAGGCTTAATTTGAACACCTTGCCATCGATGACCAACGTGTGGCCGGCATTGTGGCCGCCCTGAAATCGCACCACCACGTCCGCCCGCTCGGACAGCCAATCGACAATCTTGCCCTTGCCTTCGTCACCCCATTGAGCGCCGACGACCGCAACATTCGACATAAATTTCTATTCCTCAGGCTAAACGGTGGCGACGCCGCTTGTGGCGTAAAGATGGCTGCAACCGAGACGACGCGCTTCCGCACTATCATCGCTCGACGGCGAAAGCGCCGCAATCGCAATCCACCCATCCGCGCGCAATTTAGCGGCGGCTTCGGGCGCCGTTCCGAAGGGAAGAAAGATGCGTTTTGGCGCTTCTCCGCGGGGCATGGCGCGCAACAGAGAATCCATATAGAGCGTGCAGCCGGCGGCATCTTCACCGGGCCCGCCGTTTGTGGCCAGGGGATAGCGCCCGCCGCGGCCGAGTTCTCCGCGCACACCTTGGACGAACAGAGTGAAGCTCACCCCGGTTTGATATTCGAATCCACGGCGCTCGACCGGATCGATCGTCACGCTGAGTTCCGGTGCCGCCGCGAGCACCAGGTCTACCACCCGTCGTAAGGCGCCAGCCGCGCTCTCAGCACCCGCGGGGAGATCAAGTTGCGACAAGGCCGCGAGCGCCGGGCGGGCGCTTCCGGTCGCCGCGAGCAGGCCCTTCAGCACCTGCTCGGCGCTGCCGGCCAACCTGGCAATGTCGGCGTCATCCTTGCGGTCAAGGGCGCCGCGCAACGCCGTATAGAATTCTGTCGGCAAGTCCAATCCGTTGAGAATCGCCGTCACCAGGGTCGGTGCGCAGAGATCGACCGTCAGGTTTTTCAGGCCCAACGCCGCCAGCCCTTCCACCGCGAGCAAGATCACCTCGGCATCAGCGTGCAGCGAGGACGCGCCGATCAATTCAAATCCGACTTGGGCGAATTGGCGCTCGGGCCGTAGTTCGCTACCGAGCACGCGCAAGATATCGCCGCTATAGCTAAGCCGAAGCGGCCGCGGCGCGCGCGCCAGACGCGTGCCTGCGATGCGCGCGACTTGCGGCGTCATGTCGCTGCGCAGCGCCATCATGCGGCGCGACACCGGGTCCATCAGGCGAAAACTGCTTTCAGATAGGCCGGCGCCAGTGCCGCTCAACAAACTATCTTCGAATTCGATGAAGGGCGGCTTTACCCGCTCATAGCCATGGCTATGAAAACAGGCGAGCAAGCGCGCGCCGAGCGCCGCCTCGCGCGCGGCATCGGGCGGCAATAGGTCCTGGAGCCCCTCCGGCAGGAGGGCTTTGCTTGCGGTGTCATCCATGGCGAGCGGAGTATTTACATACTTTGCTGGCGCTCTCAAGCGCCGGAGTGGCCGTACTTGCCGGCGAATGACGCTTGGGGTCAGTCGCTTGTGTCGTCTCGCAGGGCCTTCTCAAGCGCCGCCGAAAGCTCGGCCTTTCTAAACGGCTTGGCCAGATAGTTTGCACGTTCGTCCGGCAAGGCTTGGTGGCGCAGCGCATCGTCAGCATAGCCGGTCATATATACGATCTTGAGTTGGGGAATTCGCGCGTGCACCCGGTGCGATAATTCCACACCATTCACACCGCCCGGTAGGACGATATCGGTCAACAACAGGTCGAAGCCACTGTCTTTCTCCAGCCGCGCCATGGCCGTTTTCGCCGTATCCGCAGCGACCACGCGATGCCCCATATCCTTGAGCAATTCGAAGGTGAGATCGCGGACTCCGGCATCGTCTTCGACGAGGAGCACACGCTCGCCTTTTGCGGCACGGATCGTCGGCGCAGGCTGTTCGACGTCGCTCGCGGCAAGCGCCATCGCTCACGGCAAGAAAATCTTGATCCTGGTGCCTTCGTCGGAGGTGCTTTCGATTTCGACATGGCCGCCCGATTGTTTGACGAAACCATAAACCATACTCAAACCGAGCCCTGAGCCTTTGCCCACTTCCTTGGTGGTAAAAAAAGGCTCGAAAACATGATCCAGCGCTTCGCCCGGAATTCCGGCGCCATCGTCGCTGACAGACAACAGCACATAGGGGCCTCGCGTGACTTCCGTTCGCGCGGCGGCAAATTCCGCATCGAGTTCACAATTAGCGGTCTCGATGAGCAGGGTCCCGCCACCGGCCATGGCGTCGCGCGCGTTGATCGCTAGATTGAGCAGAGAATTTTCCAGTTGCGGCCGATCGACCTCACACAGCCACAAATTTTCGGCCGCCCGGATGTTTACTTCAACCGTTTCACCTAGGGTTCGCCGCAGCATATCGATCATATCCGCGACCAGTTCATTCATGTCTATCAGCGAGGGTTGCAGTCTCTGCCGGCGGGAAAAGGCAAGCAATCGATGGGTCAGGGCGGCGCCGCGCTCGGCCGCGCTCACGCCGCTCTCAATGAAACCCAAAGCGCGCTCGTCGCCGGCAACCGTTTCGCGCACCAGTTCCAAATTGCCCATCATGATGGCCAGTAAATTATTGAAATCATGCGCGATGCCGCCGGTTAACTGGCCTACGGCTTCCATCTTTTGCGACTGGTGCAGCTGTTCTACCGCTTGCTTCTGTTCGGTAATGTCTTGCACCGTGCCGGCGCGGCGGAGCAACTTTCCGTTCGCGTCATACTCGAATACCGAATGCTCCCGAAGGGTGCGTATATCGCCGTTGGAGCGGACGATTCGATATTCATGGGTATGCGCCTCACGCGGCACGGAATGGTTCACCATATTGCGCACAAAGCGCTCGAGGTCTTCCGGATGAAGGCAATCGAAAAACCCTTCCGCACTGGGGTCAAAAAGCTTCTTATCCCGGCCGAAAATCCGATAGCATTCGTTCGACCAATGGCGGAATTTGGTGATCTCGTCATACTCCCAATTACCGATATGGGCGATGCGCTGCGCTTCCTCAAGGCGGACTTCGCTAGCGAGCAGGGCCGCCTCCGCCTGCTTGTCCGATGTGATATCTATGGATGCGCCGACACAGCGCTTGCCCCTTTCCTGATCTTCATCGGTAAACTGGGCGTGCGTCAAAATGTGACGAATTGTAACGTCGGGCCGGACAATGCGGTGATCCATTTCGTAAACCCCGCGGGATTGTGAAGCCTCCGACCAACTGGCATTCACGGCATCGCGGTCCTCCGGGTGCACGTAACCGAGATATTCCTCAAAATTGACCGGATGGGCACCTTCCTTGATCCCGAATATTTGGCATTGGCCGGCAGACCAATGCACCAGCGCTTGCTCGGTTCCGCTGTAGTAAATTACCCGATTGCCGACATTGGCGACTTGTTGGGATTCGAGCAGCCGGGCCTGGCTCTCTTCCAGTGCGGCCAGAGCCTCTTTGCGGACGGAAATATCTTCAACGATGGCGATGCGGCTGCGCGGCCGGCCGGAAATTTCGCGGGTCATCGAGACGGAAAGATGCGCCCACAAAATACTGCCATCCTTGCGCAGAAAACGCTTCTCCATATCGAATTTGCTGATGTCTCCGACTATCAACCGATCCTACAAATGAATGTTATCGGCGCGATCGTCGGGGTGTGTGATTTCGGAGAAATGCTTGCCGACAAGTTCATCGACGCTATAGCCGAGCAACCGGCCACTCGCCGGATTGCATTGTTGGAACACACCATCTTGGCTCGAAATGATCATGCCACTAGGCGCCCCCTCGAAGATTGCGCGGAAGCGCCCTTCGCTATCGGCCATCGCCTGCTCGGCGAGGTGATAATCGGTG
>Ga0302123_10003340_pt1 | contig 10718 bp, 10 predicted proteins | sample CB21_321_MG_FD_203109 | JGI IMG/M metagenome (GOLD analysis project Ga0302123, IMG submission 203109) | Marine microbial communities from Western Arctic Ocean, Canada - CB21_32.1 | ecosystem: Environmental > Aquatic > Marine > Oceanic | place: Canada: Western Arctic Ocean | collected 2017-09-28 | reverse complement strand
TTTAGTCAAGAACAGTTTTCTAACTTCGATCCAGACGCCGTAGGTGCATTTGGAGCCGACCAGTTTGCAAACTTCGACGCTGCCGCTATGGGTGGGTTCGATAAGGACCAGTTCGCCAATTTCGATCCCGCAGCTATGGCAGGATTCGGAGCCGAGCAGTTCACTCACTTTGATCCAGAGGCTATGGGTGGTTTCAATGCTGAAAAGTTCGCCAACTTCGATCCCGCGGCAATGGCCGGTTTTGGCGCAGATCAAATCGGACACTTCGACCCAGCCGCAATGGCTGGATTCGATGCTAGCCAGATCGAAAACTTCGATCCTGAGGCTATGGCAGGCTTCGGCCGTGAGCACATGACCCAGATGGATGTGGGTGCACTTGCCGCCTTCGGCGTGAATCAGGTTCAGAACCTCGATGGAGTGGCCAAGGAAGGTATTGGAGACGCCGTACCTGAATTCGCTGACTTCGATATCGAGGTCAGGAAAGAATTCCTCGATGAAGAGGGTCTTCGACTGGATGGTGTAGGCTCCTTCGAGGACCTCGCAGCTCAGCTATTCGGCGATCCGCCCTCACCTGAGGAACTGGCCGAACTTGGTTGGGACAAGCCGCTTGATGGAATCGAGTTCGAATCGTTCGATCCGTCTCAGGCTCCTGAAGGTATGAGCGACGCAGCGATAGAGAAGGCTATGGAAGCTTTCGGTATCAAAGCGCCAGAAACTCAAGAGGTAGAGCCGACCAGCTAAACGTTACAAGCTAAAACTTAAAACTAGACCGAATCGGAATTACTCCGGTTCGGTCTAGTTGTTTAAGTCGGATCTGATAACTGCGTTAGCCGAGAATTTCTGCGAGGGCGTCCAGCACTCGTTCGTTCTCAGATTCAGTCCTGATGGCGACGCGAATAAACTCGCCATCGAGCCCGATCTTGTCACCGCAACCGCGCACGTAGATGCCGTGTCTGAGTAACAGAAGTGCGGTAACAATCTCTGCTGAAACGCCTTCTGGCAACTGCATTAACTGGAAGTTGGCACTCGTTTCGAACACACGAGCGTAGTCGATCTTCGCCGTAGCCGTTGTGAAACGGTCAATGTAACTTCGGTACTTCATGAGCTCAGTTCGGTATTCGATCAGGAAATCCGGCCTGCCAAACAAAGTGAAGAAGTACTCGGCCATTCCGCTGGTGTTCCAGAGGTAGCCATGATCGAGCAACTGCTTCACACGTTCAGGCTGCATGATGGCGTAGCCGGCGCGTATCCCGGCAATGCCGAAATCCTTCGACATACTCTTCATCACCGTAACGTTGTCGAACTGCTCGGTAATGCCCGTGAGCGTTGGCAGTTCGCCTTCAGGAAGTGGGCGATCGGCGAAGTGAACAAAACTCTCGTCGACGATTACCGTTCTCAGGCGGGTCAATTTCGACAGAATACACTCGAGATCAGTATCAGGAATCAAGTAACCATCTGGATTATTCGGCGATATCAGAACCGCTGTATCGGCTCCGCTGTCCAGAACTGATTGCACGTATTTCTCAGGATCAACTCTGAAGTTGTCGGCAGGGTCAAGCTTGAATTCTGTGACCTGGCATCCAGGTCCGGCAAATTCGTAGTAGGGCGAGAATGTTGGCGTGCTGATGTGAATGTGCGACGAGTAGTTGTGGATGACTGCCTGGATAGCCTCGGTTGCTCCGTTGGCTATGAAGAGATGATCGGCTTCAACACCAATTACGGGAGCGAGTCGTTCTGCAATCGCATTGTTCTGTGAAGGGTAGGCCTCGAGCATGCGCTTGAAGAGGTCTGGATCGGCAAGCATATCCGCATTGAAGTGGGTCCAGAACAGCTCGGTGGCGAGGGGATTCGACAAGTAGCAGGCGTCAATTTCGACGTTGATTTCCGGGATGGACTTCTGCATGGTGCCGAGGCTGGGTGAGTGGGAACCCGAGGCGGCGCTCAGCCGCCCGAGTTTGTTGAGCACATCGTGTTCGCGTGGTGATATTCGAATTAAACTTCGGTCCGTTAGCATTGCCACTCTTTTCTCCAGTGTTGGGCACACGTCGAACAGGCCTGTTTTCCGCACGCTTTTCGCTGCGAATACCTGCCGCCGGGGGTTGTCCCGTATGCGCCCAGAAGACTGATTACGAAATCCTGATGAATAAACCGCGTGCGTATCTATTCGTAGAGACTGCCGTTTCCGCGACTTGAATCTCGATCTCTGTATGATTGGGTCGTTCGCCTTCAAATATCGACCAATCATAGGACGTATTTGAGCGACGCCTGAGGCTATTCCAGTAAGACCACCCATCGCTTTGATGGAGTGAACTACAAACTACGGAGCAGTCTCGGGTTACGATTCACACACAGCCGAGATACCGCTCAGGAGCCTATCCCAAGTCATGAATTCAACAGTTTTTGAACCGATGGATATGACTACTGCCGAAGCGCTTCTAAAGGAAGCGAAGCAGATTCTTGATCAACTCGGATTAGCCTTCTTCCTAAGACATGGTACATGTTTGGGTGCGGTGCGTGATAAAGCCTTCATTCCATGGGACGACGATCTCGATATCGGGTCGGTCATTGGCATGCACGGTTTGACCGAAGAAATTGTCGAAGAAGCGGCCATAGAATTTCGGAATCACGGCTACAGCGCGGAAGTAGTCGACAGCGATCTGCACATGTCGGTCGATCTCAAAAAATCAGGTATCCAGATGGACTGGACCTGCTACCGGATCATCGATGGCAATATCTATCAGTGGCCCGTAGTAAAAATCCCGGCGAACCTGCATGAAAACCTGAAAGAAATCGACTTTCTTGGCACGAAATTCATGGTGCCAAACCCGCCAGAAGAGTACTTCAGACTCAAGTACGGCCCCGACTGGATGACTCCTAAACAGGCAGGTGGGTTCGAGGAAGAAGTTCTCGATCTGATGACTGAAGGCACCGACTCCGACTCGGAAGAGACAAGCGAAATACTGAAGCTGTCGACTGAGCGTGATTCAGAAAAACACACCGGCAGTCTGAAGGTCGTCGATTCCCTCGGCGAATCGGTTGAGGGGGCAGAGGTTTCGCTGGCCACAACCACAGTGTTAACAGGTCTGGACAAGGCAAAGACGAACAAGGATGGTTTCGTCTATTTCAGCCTCCCCGAAGAGGCCTGCTATGTTGTTGCTGTTGAACTCAGCGGACACACAGAAGTTCTCTATCTAGAAGAACTCGAACCGGGTGTCGAATATCTCTACAGACCCGATTCCGACAACCCATCGGGCAGATCCAATGCCCTGGTGGCCCAATAACCAGAAGGCCAGTTGGGCAAACGCCAGTTGGCCAGACGCAGTTGGACAAATAGATAACTGCTACCCACGTTCAGTAAATTACAACCAGTTCAGGAGCGATCGAAATTACACGCGTCTATGTCGATATGGTGGCCGATCTATTTCACTACGGTCACGTCAACTTTCTACGGCAGGCACGCAAGCAGGGTGACTTCCTGCTCGTGGGCATCCACTCAGATGAAGCCGTGATGAGCTACAAGCGCACCCCGATTCTTTCGATGGCAGAACGCATAGCATCAGTCGAAGGGTGCCGCTACGTCGACGAGGTTGTCCCGAACGCACCGCTTGAGATAACTCGTGAATGGATCAGTCAAAACAAGATCGACCTGATCATCCACGGCGATGATGTTTCGCCAGAAGTGCGAGACGTCTGGTACGGCGTTCCCATCGAAATGGGGATTTACCAGTCGGTTGGCTACACAGAAGGTATTTCCACAACCGAACTCATCTCAAGAATCAAGTCTGCTGAAACCGGATGAAGGTTGTAGGGCATTACGGCGAAGGCGTCCTGGAGGCGATTCCCGATGAGCGCCATATGGGCCTGATTCGCAGAGTGCAGGCGATCAAAACCGAGCCGACTAATCCAGCGTGATGAACAGCGAGTGCCGAATTTTGCCGTTCACTGCACGGCTAATGTGACCCTGCCCATCAACGTCTTCCGCCAGAAAAACCTCACCCGCCTCCAGCACACGCTTTTCTCCGCTACCAACGGTGATCTCCACCGCTCCGTCAAGATTGACGACGTACTGGCGACGCGGTGCGTTGTGGAAGTCATAATCGTAATCGGCTGCAGTCTCCCTGAAAAGAATCCCCGTGGTAGGGAACAGCTCGGAAATCTGCCCAACCTTGTAGGGCTCGAGCTCGATTTCGATCTCATCGAAGTGTGACTTCATGTCCTCACCGGTGTAGATGCGGGTGATTTTCATCGTTGCCATGTAAGAATCCTGCGAATTTTTGTTTGAATTTGTGAAATTACCAGCGGTCGTAGTGTCGGTAACGCTTTTGTGTATCCATACCGTAACCGACAAGCCACGCATCTGAGTCAGAGACTAGTGCGCAAAAATCGGATGATACATCCCTGTCATCGCATTCCGGGTCGAAACCGACGAATTCCACGCCAAAGTCGAAAACGGAACTATTTCTGAACTCCAGATCGTACCCGTCGAGTTAGAACCCGGTGCAACGCTCAAGACACCACAGGTCAGCAGCTCCGCTACTCAGTTCGGGATCATGATCGGCGGCATCACTGAGGTGCTACTCGTTGTGGCATCACTGGTAGCCATACGCCGCCAGTGGAGCAAAGCCTAGGGCACTGCGCACGGCAACGCCCCACAGCGGCAACGCCACGCCCTAACGACCGACGCTCTCGCCAACCCGCCCTTGCGCCAACCCAAAAGCCAAACGAAGCCTTCGCACGCTCTCTCACAAACGATCCGCATCCCGACTACAGAAAGATCGCGCTCATCAGTCCAAAGGGCGATCCGATAGTGCATTCCGGTACTGAGATCAAGCCGATCCCACCGGACTTCCTTCCCAAGACGAGTGGGTAAAACAGCTCAAGCAGATGTAACCTTTCCTTTCAGCAATCTTCCAACCCCGACCGCCCACGCTCAGCCGGAGAATGAATTTGGTACTCGACGCCATCCACCAGAGACGCAACACCAGGGAATTTACCGACACCTCGGTTTCGGACTCTGACCTGGAACGAATGATCGAAGCCGCCATTTGGGCGCCCAATCATCGAAACACCGAACCCTGGCGCTTTATCGTTCTCTCCAAAGACGGCGAAATGCGGAAAAAAGCAGCCCAGATAGTCCACGACTGGACCTACGAAAACGTTAAAAACCCTAATCCCGAGCGACGAGCGAACACCTCTGCAGAAGCCCAGCAGGAAATCCTCGATTCACCCGCATTCATGTACGTCTACTCGGTAGAAGGGCGAAACGAAGAAGTCACCCGCGAGAACTACGCCGCAACAGCCTGCGCCATTCAGAACCTGATGCTCGCCGCCCACTCACTCGGCATTGGAGTCGGTTGGAGCACCGGCAAGCCGTGTCTTGCGAACGTCGAAACTGCCATTGGAGCCGAGCCAGACTGGGACGTCGTAGCTGCCCTCTACATCGGCTACCCGGCCGAAGAACAGACCACCGGTTCAGAGGCCAAACGAGCTCCCGTAAACGAAGTGACAATCTGGCAGTAGGCCGTGAAGCCGAGCGCTACTAACCGCCGACAGTGGAACCAGTAGTCGATCCGACCGTTGAACCGGTTGTAGTCGCAAGAGCCGTTCTCACATCGACTGTCACGGTCGTTTTTATGCTCTTCGTCTGAGCATCAGCAGCAACATACGTGAACGAATCTGCACCCGTGTACCCGGACGGGTCATACGTAAATGACCCATCAGAATTCAGTGTCAGGCTACCGTGGGACGGCAAATCAACCACCGTCGCCGTAAGCGAGTCATTCTCCTGGTCATTCCCAAGAACTCCCGATCCGCTAACCGTCAGTCGGTTCCCCTGGTAAACCCAGTAAGCATCACTGATAGCCAGTGGAGGGGTAGTCGGCACCGTCGTCCACGCCATCGAACCCTCGAGACCGTAGTTCGAAGCCCACAACGACAAATCGATCGCATCAACAATGTCGTCGTTGTTCAAATCGACCGTATTACCGAAACTATCGTCACGGCTGGTTGCACTCGGCAATCCGGCGACAAACGCCGCAAGTATTACAGCAGCGTCAGCGGAATCGATATCGGCGTCGTCATCGGTGTCACCCGAACGTAAAACTACAGTGCCAAGGTCATGATCTGCTGTTGTTTCGGAGTCCGATCTGGTTCTCGAAATGTACCCGGGCGCGGCCGCTGTGTAAGTGACTGAATCGGCAGCCAACTGCCTGTCAAAACCACCGCCAACGGCAACCGGGTAATCAGTTGTACCCGTCGAACTCCCAACCGACGTTATCGAAGCAGCAACACCGGTTGGCCCGATTAGCACATTTGATCCCTGCACCAAAACAAGCCCGCTATGTTCGCAACAGCATTAATCGTCAGATCCACGCTCACAGCAGATGACTCCTGCCATGCATCAACATCTTTGTAGGTGAACGAGTCGGATCCGTTGAAATCGGCGTTTGGTTGATAGCTGAACGAACCATCAGCAGACAGCGAGAATGCCGATGCATTCGTTGGCGTAGATACAACTACCGGCGCAAACGAATCGGCGTCATCAGAATCGTTCGTGAGGACGCCAACCACAGCCACGTTCAAAATGCTGTCTTAATCCAGGGAATAACTGTCCGCAACGGCGTTCGGAGCCGTGGGAGCAGCCAACTCCGCGAACCCGTAGCCCCACGTGTTATCGACACCGGCGGTTCCACGATCGGCAGCGCTAGTCTTCAAATACATCGCCAACTCACTCGGAGTCTTAGCAGGGAACCGTTGAAGTACCAGAGCCGCAAGACCCGCAACGTGCGGAGACGCCAAACTCGTCCCGAACCACGCACCACCGTAAGCAGCAGATGTAGCGCCGTCAGCCCCGACTATTTCAGGCTTCGTTCGACCATCCACGGTCGGCCCCTGCGAACTGAAACTGTAGACTGATCTGAATCTTCAGATGACGATGTATCGGTCGATCCATCACCGCCATCTTCACTGTCATCCGGTGCGGGGTCGGGTTCATCTGATTCATTTCCAGAGTTGAAGTCGTCGTCCGACTCAGCACCCGAAGAAGCCTCTTCACTCTCAAGTTCACCCACAGGTGGCGTCACTTCCTGTGAAGAGTCAGGTGTACTTGGAACGTTCTACGTCTTCGAATCTTTAGGTCCCTTGCCACCACCCGGATTTTCTTCCTCATCATCCGAAGCTTCGTCATCCTCAGAGTCGCTCTTCGTAGCCTTCGGCGCGTTACCCGAATTGCCCTTGTCTTCATCGACATCGTCGGTCGTGTCGTCAGAGTCCTCATCATCAGAAACATCAACGTCCACGAGATCGCTCTTCGGATCCTTTGGCGCGTTAGGAGCGCCCGGAGCTTCGGGAGCTTTACCCGAATTGACGTCGTCATCAACAGAAGTGTTACGAGATGACGCCCCGGTAGATTCGTCTGACTCACCGTCATCGTCATCGCTCACACCATCGTCACTCCCGGGTCCGCTCTCGGAGTTCGACTCATCGTCATCTGGGGTGGGTGTATCGTCCGAGCCATCGGCGCCAACGAACTCATCTTCTGCCGGGGTTGGCGTAGCCGTAGGTTCAGGCGTACTGACAGGTTCTGTCACCTCAGGCGGCTCATCAGATGATGAGTCATATCCAACATCAGACCCGCCTGCCGCGCCAGAACCGGTTCCACCGCCAGATGAAGCGCCAGACCCGATCGCAGAGCCTGACGCAGCAGATGGGCTACTGCCAGTTCCCGAAGACTGACCAAACGAAAATCCTAATACAGTGCTTTCCGTTGCCTGGCCAGATCCGCTTGCTGCGCCATCTGAACCGTCTCGCGCAGCAAGAACAATTGCTTCAGCATCGGACGACGAAATTACACCCAGGCCGACAGCCACCTCGACAAGCACACTGTCATCGAGATTCGCCGCCACTTCTTCAAACGGAACTGTGAGCGTGAATGGTGAATTGCTCACCCCTACGATTTGTTCACCCTGAGTGGCAGGCTTACTAGGATCATTGATCCTCAATTCGGGAACCCGCGCGTGGCTCTGCGATACGACATCGAGTTTTTTCGAAAGCTCGGTCTCGAGATTCTCCACGCCGTTTTTACCGGTAAGTACAACGAATTAGCGTTCACTTCCGAGCGCCGGTTCTTGAGTCGAAATATACCTAACACCAGACGGCTGTGTACAGGCTGTAGCCAGAGCCAACTGCCCAACGACAAGCACCAGAACGACATACTTCACGTAGGTTTTTGCGACCGCCGCACCCGCGCGCGTAAAAGCCCGCAGAGAGAATCCACGGTCGATATTTTCCGATGTATCCCGGGCAGTTCTGGGCATGTTCGGTTTCCAAAATCGTCGATCGCTGCCCACTAGGATTACCTTCGATCCGTTGTTCACCCAACGTAGTTGAGCAGCATGTGCCAGACTTTGTACCCCACTACGCGCGCGATCGTGCGGGCTAGTACCCATGCCCCGGTAAGGATTGAGCACTACTTAGTGTTAATTGCATGCTGGAAGGTATGGACAAGGTGTTCGAACAGGCCATTTTTGCCTGAAATGCGCTGATTTTTCCCGAAAGATATACCCGGTGAAAATATATTCAAAAGTGTGATTCAGACGCGAAATATCCGGTCGAAAAGTACGCCCGAACGGCTCAGAAAAATACCGTAAAAGCAACTTCACAGTTAAACAACAACAACCCGCGAAAAACGACGGGAGGTTGAATTGAAAACTACAGTAACGGGACTACGTCTCAGCCTGAGCCGTTCATCGACATCACGATCTTGATCACATCGTCCGAATGGTCGGCATACATGTCATACGCCTTCTGTACATCGGTGAAATCAAGGTTGTGGCTCTTCAAAACGCCGGGGTCAATCCAGCCACGCTCTTTTAGCGCGATCATCTCGCGAATTTCCTTCGTAGGCTCCGAAGTGGCCGCCACCTGAGTCGGAATAATCCGTGCAGCCTTGAACATGAACTCCTGGTGCGGGAACGAAGCTATCTTTCCACCCTGCCCCGTCAGGCTGAAGCTAACGAACATGCCCCACCGCTTGACGATCTTCAGGCACTGGCCGAACCCCTCGGGGTCACCAGTTGCATCGACCACAATGTCGACACCCTCACCACCGGTGAGTTCCTCGATCGTCTCGTACATATCGTGTTCGTTGGGATCCACAGAGTTCGTGGCACCAATCGAGAGAGCCTTCTCACGCCGCGCTTCAACCGGGTCGATACCGATCACCTGAAGCGCACCCTGTTTCTCAACAAGCATTGAAAACGAAAGGCCAATGCCGCCCTGACCAAGCACCGCAACACGCTTGCCAGCAACGTTGCCCATCTGCTTGACCGAGTAGAGAACCGTGCCGGTGTGCTGGCACATAACCCACTCGTCGAGCGGCCCCCAGTCGGGAACCGGCAAAACACGGTCAGGCGTCTGAACCATGTACTCAGTTAATCCACCTGAACCACGTGTCGGCAATACAACCGCACGCTGCCCCTCTTTGAGCTCGTCTGTTTTCGACTCAACGATTGTGCCAGCGATCTCGTGGCAGCCAACGCCGGGCCCCATCGGATAGCTCTCTTCCGGGAGGTTGGCGTGAAACGTCCCGTGAATATCACTGCCACAGACTGAAGACGCCTCGATCCTGATCTTGACCTCGCCTTCAACCGGTGAAGGCTCTTCTATATCTACGAAATCAAATATTGCGGGAGCGACGAGTCGTGCAGCTTTCAATTTTTTACGCTAGCTTTCCGGAAAATGCGGTTGTAATCAACAGACCGCAGCGAACTTTACACTCGCCCAACGCCGCGAACAATTGAAATTAGCCGGGTTGAAAAACTTACGCAATCTCGAAAGACCCGACGACGTGACTCAGCCAGCACCAGTCAACCCATTTCGAGTCGAAATTCGAGCTAACGCTGCCGGCTTTCCAGTCGTTCCAAACCCCTGACGAACAAGCGAACTTAAAGCAGCATGCCTGCCGTTAAAGAATTGCCGATAGCGGCGCTGAATCGCCGTTCTCGGCCTGCCATAGATGAAGTCGAGCCGCCATTTGCCTGATCCGCTCACGGTGCTCAGGCTTGTCGAAAAGATTATGAAATTCACCGGGATCTGAGTTCAAGTCGTACAGTTCGCCCTGATCAACAGCGCACAGGTTTAGCTTCCACCGATCCGCAGTAATCACCGATCGCCACGGCATGGTGTTCAGGAAGTTCAACTCGCGAACTTTCTCATCGCTCATCGCCCAACTGTCGCACTCCATCGCCATATCTCGATCGCCAACCCGGTTGTGCTGCACCACAACATCGTTGCCGAGCAGGTCCGCACTACCCTCAAGCACCCCACGCCTGCTCTCCCCCTGCAAATAGTCGGGAATCGACTGCCCCAACAAATCCAACAAAGTGGGCACAAAATCGATCTGACTGAAGTTTCCCGGTACACGTGTTTCTTGATCCGCCAGCCACGGAACCCGAATGAACAGCGGAACCTGCGCCTCCTCCTCGTAAGGAGTTCGCATCTCGATCATGCCGTGTGTTCCGATCATGGGTTCTGTCAGAACTCAGCGCTCAGCGCAAATTCAGGTCGACTTAAATACGTGATCATCCTCTTTATTTAAGCGGATAATTCGGTCATTAGAGTCGACCATCTTTCGGTGAAGATCTTCCTTCGAGTGCCTGCTGGGACGTGCTCTCTACCAGTGGCCTGGACTCTCAAATAATTTCGCAACTCGTCGAACG
>Ga0302123_10003338_pt1 | contig 10720 bp, 13 predicted proteins | sample CB21_321_MG_FD_203109 | JGI IMG/M metagenome (GOLD analysis project Ga0302123, IMG submission 203109) | Marine microbial communities from Western Arctic Ocean, Canada - CB21_32.1 | ecosystem: Environmental > Aquatic > Marine > Oceanic | place: Canada: Western Arctic Ocean | collected 2017-09-28 | reverse complement strand
AGTCGTCATCGTTGTCCTCCCATTCTTCTTCCCATAGGGCTTCTTGCTCTTCGCCGAAAGTCTGCCACTGTTCCTCAGTCCAGTCCCATGTCTCTGAAGGAGGCGGTCCCCAGTCTTCAGGCCATTCATCGAAACCCTCCTGCTCCAAGATCCATTGCTCTTCGTCCTCCCCCGTCCAATCCTCATCCCCCCACTCCTCTTCAAGCCAAGGCTCTTCCCACTCGTCTTCTTCAGAAAGTTCTTCTTCCCATTCCTCCATCTCTTCATCGGAAAGACCTTCAAGCATTTCAAAGAAGTTTTGTTGTTGCTCTTCATCATATTCCTGCCAGTCATCCTCAGTCCAATCCCACGATTCAGTAGGTGACGGACCCCAATCTTCCGGCCATTCATCGAAACCTTCTTCCTCAAGAATCCATGCTTCTTCATCTTCACCAGACCACTCGTCATCTACCCAATCCGATTCAGGGAATTCCTCCCAAAGATCTTCACGCTCCTCGTCGTAGTCGATCCAATCTTCCTCTTCCCAGTCCCATGATTCAGATGGGCTTGGACCCCAATCTTCTGGCCATTCCTCAAGTCCTATCTCTTCAAGAATCCGGGCTTCTTCGTCTTCACCAGTCCAGTCTTCTTGTTCCCATGGTTCGTCCCATTCCGGGTCATCCCACGGTCCCTCTTCACAGTCGTCACACCAATCCGCATCCTCGGGCCAGAATTCTTCCTGCCATTCGTCCCATTCCTCTTCGGTGTCTAGTTCCCACGACTCTTCCTCTTCCTCCCAGCGTGCTTGCTCTTCCTCGTCGTAGGCAATCCAATCGCTCTCTTCCCATAACGCACTTTCAGTAGGTGATGGACCCCAATCTTCGGGCCATTCGTCAAAGCCTTCCTCTTCAAGAATCCGTGCTTCATCGGTCGCTGATCGTTCTTGGTCGTAGGTGTCCCAGTCGTCTTCGGTCCACTCAACGGATTCCGTAGGCGACGGTCCCCAATCTTCGGGCCACTCCTCTATGCCCAATTCCTCCAGTAGTTCTTCTTCCCACAATGCGGGATCTTCCATCTCCTCTTCCCAGATGGACTCCATTTCCTCGTCGTAGGCAATCCAATCTTCTTCTACCCAATCGACAGTCTCGGTGGGAGACGGACCCATGAGGGTTTGGTTCCATTCTTCCAGCCCCATCTCTTCCAGAATGCGTTGCTCTTCAAGTTCGGGATTGTATTCATGGAATGCGAAATCGTCTTCGTAGTTTTCTTCTTCTACTGCATCCCAGAACTCCTCTTCCTCCATCTCATACTCAATGAAAAACAGTTCACGCTCTTCTTCGACTTCCTCTACAAATTCTTCAACTTCTTCAAAGAGTTCTTCCACATTGAATGATTCGCCAAACAGTTCATCCATTAACTCCTGTTCTTCTTCAAACCATTCGTCGTCGTATTCGACTTCGTCCCACTGCTCGTCTTCCCAGTAGTCGTCATCGACATCAAGAAGAATTGCAGCGAAGTCGATTTCTTCTTCTTCTGGTACCTCCAGAATCTCCCAGTCTTCTTCAATCTCCAAGATGTCTTCAACGTAAGACTCGCCAAGCACCTCCTCAATGCGATCCTCTGCAACGGCTTGGTAATATTCGGCGTCCGTAGCAACCCACGCTTCGATCTCTGTTTCTTCTTGAATAATCTCCCCGGCTTCTACGTCATAGGAGATTTCAATACTCAGAGGAACAACAGTGACAGGCTCAATGTCTGGTTCTTCTTGGGAGGGTTGACCCGGAACGACAGTCGGTGGAGGGCCACGCTCTTCAACATCTTCGATTCTGTAGTCGGAAAGATCAACTTCAACCTCAGCCAACATTTCACCCGTGTCATCCTGAATGGCAATATTCAAGAAATCCTGAACTGGTTCGACCGCTGGCGCTTCTGGTTGTCCCGGTGCTGTCGGTTCTGGTTCAACCGCAGGTGGTTCCAGTGTAAAGGTAACCGCTATCTGCTGTCCTGCCTCTAATTCGATTTCGACTTCCAATGCGGCTACGGCGATTGCGACAGTCGCTTCTTCAATATCTGCGATCTCAATGGCGTCATCAGAGAAAGCCAAAAGTGATTGAATTTCTTCAGGTTCTGCATCTTCCTCTGGCTGCTCCCACCGTTCAAGTTCTTCCTCCTCAACGATGACTGCTTCAATCTGGACTGATTTTTCTTCATTCAAAACAAGTAAGGAAAACTTCTGTTGGGTTTCTTCTTCTACTTTTTCTTCCAAAAGTGCTTCTATACGATCCTTGGAAGAAGTCGCTTCCTTTGCTGCTGGAGTGGGAACTTCGATTTGTTCAACATCTGCATTGAAGTCATCGATTCCGGGTGGAAGAAAAACCAAGACAGGATCAGCAGTACTCGGCCCTGAAATCAAATAACGATAAGTCGCTCCGGGGATCTCATTTACAAATGCGCCGTCGTAATAGCCAAGCCTGTCACCTGATGACGTTTCAATCTTGATAGACATTTGCTTGTCGCCAGAAGCAGCGACGGTAAGCATCGTGCCCGATTCTTCTCCCTCTTCCTTGGGGCAGAAACTGCAAGTGAAAGGACCAGAACGCGCTCGCATCGGCGTGAGTTCCATTGTTCCCGTACCACCAGACCACGCCTCTGCCTGCTCTGTTGGGTTAGTGGCCGCTAGTGCATAAATCCACTGACCCTCTTTAGAAACATCTATCCAGCGTTCCTCACCCGGCCAGTTAGAATCGTAGATATAGATGCGATAACCACTGGGCATCTCTTCCACCCGGTAAGGCGTGACAGCGTGTCCACCCATCTCGCTGTAAATACCGATTGTAAAGCCAGTGTGTGCATTACCTTTTTCTGCTTCAGCAAAGTCATACATCAACACTTGTGCCAATTCGGCAGGTGACTTCTCCAAGAAAGCGGATGCCGTTTCCTGAACCTCCATCGCAAACTGGGTTACATACCAGTACGCAATTTCAGAAAGGAGCGCCGGATCTTCTTTAATAAGTTGTGAAACGGTGTGAGTATTCTGGTAAGCCAACAGTGTTTCGATATCACCAGAAAGCCTCAAACTCAAAACTGCCAGACCTTCGCACAGCCCACCACGCATCGACTTGTTGGCCTGTGACATCAACTGAAGAATTACCGGATAAGGCGTACATTGCCCATTAGAGACATCTAAACAAACTTGGCTATCGCCGTATAGGCGACGCGCCATGTTCACCGTCAAGTCGGCTGGGGCTTCACCACCACCAAAGTTTGCAAAAGAAAACGAATCTTCTGATGCCATATAATTTGGAATGGCATGATCTGCCAATGGGGCTGTTTTAATTAAGATCGGAGTAATCGACGTAGTAGCAGTTTCCCCAAGAACGGTTGTGGTTGTCTCGTCAGGGAACAGATCAACCGGTTCCGTGGAAGTACCTGAGGAACAGGCCGAAGCGAACAATGCTCCAGCAAAGAAAACAGCGGCAAGCCGTCTCACGACGCTACCGCTTTTTGCGTTTACTTTGGTACCAGAAAAGAAGTCCCATTAAAAGAATCAAACTTGCGGCAATAACAATCACGGTCACCGAACCACCGGGTGCTCCGCTCATGTCTAAAGAAAAGTTCTTCGTTCCTCCGCCAAGAAGATCATTCTCTGATTTCAGTTCTGCTACGGCTTCTTCTAACTGGGCGACTTGATAACCCAGCGCAGCCTCCTCTCCAGAGGACTGCCACAGGAACCCAAAGGCTCCAGAAATTGCTGCGGGCAAACCCAGAACGTAAGCAATGTTGTCTTTGATTCGGTCAATCAGGCTTGTAACTTTTTCAGTTGCCTGTTTAGCCGTACCTAAAACAGCACTACCAACATCCGGGTCTGCCCCAGCGTTTGTCTCTTCTAAGGGTCGCGAAAGTAGATCCGCTACCTGTTGTAAGCGTTTTCGCAGATCATCATCCATAGCAACCCCATACAGACCTAAGTCCTAGTTCCTATGAATGATACCTGCTTATCCTATACAGCAAAGTATAGAATTGTATCTCTTTTTGTGTCCTACGCCATCATCGACGGTGAGCGATCACCGAATTTACTTGCGGCCCAGCCCTTGATAACTGCAACACCTGCTGACACACCGGCCATCAGGATCATTTTCCAATTATCAACGCCTAAATCCATAACACTATTGGTACCCATGGCACCGATAGCAGCCTGAATAAATGTCGCAATTGTTCGTTCGGCTAGATCTTTGTACTCAGCCATACGTTTACCTCGTATCCTCGCCTGTTAAGAATGGTCTTGATGGAGATCAGGACCAATAACAATAATACTCGCTCCAATGGAGACGAGAGCAGACGTATACTAGTATGGATGAAATAAAGTGAATTCCATGAACCCAGACACTACGGAACTTTCCCCCACCCAATGCTTGTTATAGATGATTTCATTCGCAGCCCCGTATTGACGGGTGCCGTCAAGAGCGATAAAAACTTCTTTCCCATTACGGTAGATGAGAACAACCCGGAAGAAGTTGGGTACACGCTGAATGGATTCCACGACCAAGAATGTGATTGCTTTGCTCCCTACATGTTTTGGGAGGGTTGGTGGAAATCCCCGGCAGATACCTTACGAAAGAAGATTATTCAAGAAATCTGGTCGGCACCGGGAGTCTTAGAATACGAACGTGACGAAATAGCAGGGTTTGAATACTGGTGTAGAACATTCAACGCAGGTCAATTCTTGAAACCTCATGTGGATGAAGACACTTTCCTTTACGAAAAGAGCCACGAATTCAACGCGCCCGTAACCGGATGCATCTGGTATGGCTTCTCTGAATCTGGTGATGGTGGATTTCTGGAACTCCATGAAGGGAGCATCGAAGGAAATCCGTCGGATGCGTTAGAAGAAAAGCACATGGAAACTTTGTTGTCTCCTCCCGATCGCTTGGAACGAATTGCTTACAAGACGAATCGTTTGATAGTTTTTGATGCGGGTCGTCGGGTGCATCAAACTCAACCTGCTGGTTGGGGGGACCGTCAGGTGATGGTTGTGAATGTGTGGCACAAGGATTCACCGCCGAGCGCCTTGGCAACAGGACAGTTCTATCGTGAAGGGCAGGAGAACCGTGGGAAAAATCAATCTACTTAGCGTCGATGTCTACACCACAATCTTGGATTTTAAAGGCGGGGACGTTCACCACGAAGTATTCGCTGACGGACGACCAGTGCCGGGAGAATACTCAGAAGAACACAAGACTCACACTTATTATGAGGATCTGGTGTTGAAAGATACGCCGTTGATGCAGGAAGTCAGAACGGCAATCGAAGAAAAAACCTCTCAAATTCTTTCCCAAGAATACAAAGTCTCAGCGATGTGGGGATTGGTTCTTCAAAAGGGAGAATCAGTGGAACCCCATTCGCACAAATCTAACAGTCATTTGAATCCGCACGAATATTTCTCTATCGCATATTATCCAACCGCTACATTCAGCGATGCCCAACTTGTGTTCGGCGTTCCATACGCCAATTCACAAGAAACTGTTACGCGCATTCAGCCGACAGCCGGGATGCTAGTGATTTTCCCGTCCTACCTGACACATTGGACGACCCGACAAATGTCAAACACAAGAGTAGTTTTAAGCGCAAACGTAGAACCAGTCGAACCGCAAGCCAGCACGGACCAAGATTGGTCCGCTTATGACTTGAACTAATGAATCTTCATCTGTAGAATACAATTTAGGGTATGCTGTGGTCAAGATGTTCTATGTCTACGAACGAGGTCTCCACTAATGGACTTTCTATCTACTATCTCCACAGCGGAAAAAACATCAATGCTTAATACCCTCATTTCCGACAGGGAGACGAGCATCTTCGCACTCTCTTGGGGCGTCGGCATTGATCCCGATGATCTCGCTGCCGACTACACCGCCCCTGTTGGCTCAGCGAACCCATCAGAAACACAATTAGAGGCTGAACTCGCCGCCTTGGCTACGATTAAAGCCGAACTTGCGAGCCTATAGGAGTGATGTAAAATGGCTTTAACCGAAGCGGAAGTTACTGCCGCAAAAGCGGACGCTAAAGAATATCTAGAATACTCCACTCTGTCTCTCGCCCTGACATTGGGTGTCGCCTCTGACGAGATAAGCAGTTCTCTGGTAATCCCGGTTGCTGCCGATCACACCAATTACAAAGCCTACGATTGTCTCAAAAGGCAGGCAGCGGCCTTAGAAGCACTGGCATGAGTTATCCGGAACCACGCTTGTACGTTCCCGACGTTTCACAAGTTGCTAACGCTAAAAACAAAGGCCGTGCAGTATCCGAAACAACTTTTGCCTATGACAACGCCGATGATTCCGAACCCCAAGAAAAAGAGAGGGACAATGATACCCCTCGTTGGAACAAGGAACTAAACGCCACCGAATTCGCATCAGACCTGTACACCATGTTTTGTGAGCGGAACACGGAAGACAGCATTATCTAGTCGAAGGACTAACTATGGCTATACGAAACAGTTGGGAAGAGACAGGATCTCTTTACGACGCCGCACGACATTTGAATGCCGCTGAAGCCAACATGGCAGTTCTTACATTTATTGCCGGTTTGGATTGGGCAGACGATGCCACTCTGACCATTGATGATGTCATTAACGCCATTCGCAACAATTACTCTGGACCAGAAAACGCAGAAAAATCATTGATGGGCGGCAAAGAAACCGTTAGTGCAGCAAATAACTATCTTGATACCGAACGATCACTTTTGGTTCAACTCGCCCGACGGGCATACCGACAACGCCAGATAGCGGAGGCTGCATAATGTCCAGCCACTGGTTTGAAACAAGTCGTATCGCTCAGAAATACTCCAATAGTGCTGAAATAGATGGAGAGGTGGTGGCCGACTACTCAACTGCCATACTTGCTTATTACGACTCAATCAATTTAGATCGTAGAAGCATCGCTATCTCTGATGATTATGCGCTCATCCAATACGAAACTTACCAGAACCCAGACCCGAATTGGGCTGCGGTGATGTGGATGGCCTACACCGTAGAAAACATGATCATAGACATGTCGGACACTGGGGACACTTTAAAAATACTTTCTCCCAGTCGCATCACTCATCCTTGTTTCTTTAATGGTGATGGAGATACAGGACGAGAGTACACATTTGTAAACAATTGGAATCTTCACCACTTTGAACAGTTCGCTCTCACGCAACCAAGCGTGGCAGCGCGGTATCCCGATGCACGATATTCGGTAGTAGACGAGCAAGACGTTCTTGACGGGTCTTTGTCCGGAACTTACGACGCTGTGCGAAGCACCCCCATAGGTTTCTTTGGCCCAAACACAAAACTTCTAGATGCCTACTTGGATACATTAAAAGTCGGCGGCGTAATGATCTGGTTTGAATCAAGCGAATGGACATCCATGTATGCTGGTGGACTAGACAGAACACATACTAGTTTTTATGCACGATTCGCTAAACACCTTGCCGCTAAAACCAACTTCACGGTCTATCATATACCAATGGAACACGGCGTAACCGTCTGTAAGAGAACATCGTAGAGGCTACTATGGATTTTGAATCGACTATCTCGAACACACTAAAGCGAGAACTACTTTTAAACGCCCTCACCAGCAACGAGGCGGACATTTACAGACTTGCTTGGGCCACCAACAATCCCCCCGCCACTCTGTCCGCTTCTTACACTGCTCCAGCGGTTACAGCCACCAACTTGCAACTCCAAGAAATAGAATTAGAAGCCGCCCTCGTTCGTCATGCCAGTCTAAAAACAGAACGCGATGCCATTCCCGCATAGTGAATTTTTCTCTGATAATCTAGGCTAATGAAATCTGTATTTCCAATACCGATGATTGACGGTTCTGACTGTCAACCCATTTCCGAATTGGAACTGCACAATTATGGCAGTGGCATTGTCTTGTTCAAAAATGCCATTGACGTTGATCAAAAATCTGTTCTCCCTTATCTGGATGAACGGGTTACCTTCGCTGATTGCGGTATCAAGGTTGTAGAAAAGAACGGAAAGCGTTGGGCCGAAGACTTTTCGGGCAACGAAGTCGAACATGGCTTAGAAATGCTGTCCGAACAGGCACTCCGTTTAGGGTCCGATCCAGACAACATGCCCGTGCAGGACGACACTCCCGAACCGGTTGCTGATTTCTTTCAGTCTTGTGAAGAGGTCATATATAAATCTCTTATCAGATACATCGACATGCATCCGATGATTCTGAATACTCTTTGGTGGAAGAATCGTGGCCACATTCTCAAATACAGCCCCAACGGTATTCTTGGTGAACACAACGATAACGACACAAACTTCCGTGTTGTGGACGGACAAAGACACGCGACCAGTCGGCCACAGGCCATCTATCAAGTTTTGGCTTGCATCATTTATTTAAATGATGAATACGAAGGTGGGGAAATGTACTTCCCCTACACCGATGTCGAATACAAACCAGTTACCGGCGATCTTCTATTCTTTCCCCAGAATTATGTTGGAACGCACGGCGTCCGCCGTATTACATCAGGAGAAAGATACGTCTACCTGTCCAATTTCGGACAGGGTGGAGATGAGATAGTTCAAATCTCTGAAGCAAATGAAGTCGCCCCTTGGGTTTCCCCCGTCTATTTACCGTGGATTTTCCAAGATTACGAAATGTATTTCAACTCCGGGTATTCCGTGTCCGCCCAGACAGAGGGTCTCTTGAATCCCGTCCAACAGAACAGACCGATAGAAGGACACCCTGAGGGTCCGCTGCTGCCACACCCAGTAGCATGAATGCTCTGTTCGATGCGACTACCCCTGAGATAACGGACGACGCCTTAAAAGAAATTAGTTCTTACGACGCTGAACATATCGGCGGCGGTGTAGTTCGATTCCGGAAAGCAGTCACCGTACCGAAATTCATGTTCCCGTGGATCGACACTGAAGCGAAACTGTCCCACGAGCAACGTTGGACCTACGAAACTGACGAAAACGGGGTCGTCTACGCTCTCAATGAAGACTTGAACAAGTTCGATCTTGAACAAGTCAAACTCGTCCCCACCAGAGTTTTAGACCCAGTAACACCTTCTACTCCGTTAACCAATGTTGAAGTTCTCAAATACTGGGAAGACATGATCTACAAATGCCTCATCCGTTATGTGGATTTTTTCCCAATGGTTTTAGGCACCCTCTGGTGGCGCAACAGGGGACACATTCTTCGCTACAACGAGGGCACCTTTCTCGGCACACACAACGATAACGATACGAATTTCCGGGCCACCAACGGACACAAATATATCCCACAAGGACAAGCAGCCTCACGCCAAACTTTGGCTGTTCTGTTATATCTCAACGATGGTGTTGAATCAGCAGATCAACTAGACGGAACCAATTACACGGGTGGAGAAATGAACTTCCCGTATTTGGATATCAACTATCAAGGACAGACCGGGGATGTAATCATCTTTCCATGCAACTTCTTGGCCACCCACGGGGTTAACACTGTCACCGCAGGAGAACGCTACACCTATCTGGAATTCTTTTCTCAGGGAAGCCCACAACCGGAAGTAATGATCAATGTGGTAGAACCGGAGGACATCGACTCGTGGTGTCCTCCACACTGGTTAAACCACATCTACGACGATTACGCTAAGTATGTGGAACACACGGAAAAGGGTACTGGCAGAGACATGACGGACAGAACGAATCCCGTTTACCAGAACCGAACTTTAGAAGGCGAAGAAGGATTAGCGCAGGCTTACAAACACGGAGATGTCGTAGACATTAATCTGCAAAGAGGAACATGAACCATTTAGGTGGAGGAGTCGTTTTATTTGAAAAAATAATCGACATACCAGATCACATAGTTCCTGAACTTTTCCGCATGGTGGAAACAGCGTTCAACACCATGTACGAATTCTCCTACGAGGATAATGGGGAAATCGAATATGGTGTCAATCTGAGTGGTCACACCATTTACAAAGAAGACCTGTACAAAGATCCAACCAGAATTACGGGACCGGGAGTAATCCTCAACCCAGAGTTTTTTGGATCTTGCGATAAAGCCATCTATCAAAAACTACTTGACTACTTCTCTCTCTTTCCTGATGCTTTTCCATGTGTCTGGTGGGAAATAGGAGGCCATGTTGCCTACTACCCCACTGGATCTAAATACGGGTCGCATTGTGATAATGATGTCAACTATGTCTACGGTGACTTTCCCGTGGACCAATCAGCACTCAATCAGGTCGTTTCATGCAGTCTTGTTTTGAATAACGATTTTGCTGGCGGAACAATGGGCTTCAAATATTTAGACCTTGATGTCGAACTCGCAGCCGGAGATCTGCTCATGTTTCCCTCCAATTTTATGGCTACTCATGAAGTTAAAGAAGTTACATCAGGAAGTCGTTATTCATATTTAGCAAACTTTGCTCAAGGTTCTTCTTCACCAGACCGCAACGTTGTTGTCCATGACATTCGTGAACCCGGAACACAAGGTAAATCTTGGCTTCCTGATATAGCAAAAGATTTCAGAGAAGCATTAGGCGATACGCCTATTCCGTCGGTTCTGTCTCGCTTGCCTGATCATGGACGTTGAGAAGATTAGGAAACCATTCAGCGGCGCTTTTCGATCCAAGCGGAGTTCCTTGACCGAAGAATTGCAAATACGAATAACGTTCCCCAGAGGTTACTGGTGTCACTTCATGGGAACCGATGTAGTTGGATGGATAAAACACCGCAGTTCCAGTGGGTGGG
>Ga0302123_10003335_pt1 | contig 10723 bp, 6 predicted proteins | sample CB21_321_MG_FD_203109 | JGI IMG/M metagenome (GOLD analysis project Ga0302123, IMG submission 203109) | Marine microbial communities from Western Arctic Ocean, Canada - CB21_32.1 | ecosystem: Environmental > Aquatic > Marine > Oceanic | place: Canada: Western Arctic Ocean | collected 2017-09-28 | reverse complement strand
CCACTGTTCGGATGCGATGAGCCGAGATTCGACTTCGTTCAACGACGTCAGGTACTCGTCCATCCGTACACGATCCGATTTGCCGAGCTGTTGATCGAGGGACTGCGCACTCTCGGCCACGGCGTCGACGAGCTTGATGCGCCGTTGCAGTTTGTCGCGTCGCGATTCGAGCGAAGCGCGATCACCGCGGAATAGTCGGTCGAATACCCGTCGCGGACTGTTTTCCGCCGGGATCGGCCGTCCCTCAATGCTGTAGGAGATCGTGCCTGTCCGTGAGAGGAAGCCTGTGCCTGCATCGATTGACAAGACCAGGGAGGGCTGGCGGCAGTATTGCTTGGTGTGCAGCGCCACCATCTGGTCGAGTCCGACGGAGTTGTAAACGGTCCGGTTCGGGTTGTAGAGCGGCGCGCCGGTGAGCCACATGTCCGAGCAAGTATGCGGGTCGGACTTGGGTCCGCTCGGGTGGTAGAGTCCGCCCATGAAACTGAGTTGTTTGCGAAAGGGGCTTAGCGGTTCGGTCGACTTGCCGAAGACGAACTCGCCCTTCTGCTCAGCCGTCGGAAACCAACTCCACTCGTCGATGCGGTTGTCGGACTTCGGAAGCGACATGCCGTTCGCGGTGTAGAGCGCGCAGAAACGGCGGGGAGCCTGATCGGTCAGTTCGGCGCCCATGGCGTCGAGGACCGGTAAGGCCAGCGCAGCGCCTCCGACGCCTCTTAGGAAAGCGCGGCGGTCTAGCTTGAGTGGAGTCGTCATCGGGTGTGGGTTCTCCTATTTCTCAAGAAACAGTTTACTATGGACGACGTAGCGGATCATGTCTTGCATGCGGTAGTCGCCGGCCCGCAGTTTGCGCCCGTCTTCCTTTAGATACTTCTGTTCGTTGTAGGAGAGACTGCTACCGTTCGCGTACGTCACAAGGTGCTTGAGCACGCTGAACGCCACCTGGTCGATTCGATCGTCAGCGAGATAGCGCTTGAGCTCTTCGACGCCTGACACTTTCGTGCCATCGGGTAGTGTCGACCGCGCGTCGGCGGGTTCCGGCTTGAGGCGTCCGCCGGCATCGAACTCTTCGAGCGCCACACCCCACGGATCGATCTTCGTATGACACTGCATGCAGCCGGGCAGGCTGCGATGTTTCTCGAGCCGTTCCCGTAGCGACAGGCCTTCCGTGCTTGCGTCGAGGTCGGGCACATTCGGCGGAGGTGGGTCGGGCGGCTCGGCGATGATTTTCCGCGCCAGCCAAGCCCCGCGCTTCACAGGGTTTGATTCTCGGCCGTCCGACAGCCCCGCCATGATGGCTGCCTGCGTGAGTATCCCGCCGAGTTCAGGCCGTCCGTGATGGATCGGCACGAACTTGAAGCCGCTATCCGTCTTGTCACCGAGACCGTAGTAGCTGGCGACAACTTCATTCGCGACGACGAAGTCGGAATCAATGAGGCTCCGCACAGGCAGGTTATTACGGATCAGGTACTGCACAAACTCGACCGGCTCCCGCCGTAACTGTGTGCGGGCGTCGCGTGTGAGATTCGGAAATTTCTCGCGATCCGGTTCGAGTACATCGAATTTTTCGAGGCTGAGCCAGTGAGACGTGAACTGATCCACGAACTGAGAAAAACGCGGATCGTCGGTCATTCGCGCAACCTCCGAGTCCAATTGCTTGCGGAGCGCGCCGCTATCGGCCAGCTCCAGCGTGGTCTGATCCGGCGGCTCGTTCCACAGAAAGTAGGAAAGCTTGGAGGCTAGTTCGCGGTCATCAATGGGCTCGGGCTCGGGCGTGCGGCTGGCCTCGACCATGAATAGGAACTGCGGCGAGGTCAACACGACCAGAAGCGCGTCCTTGACGCTTCTCTGAAAGCCTGCTCCCGTATCGAGCGATTCCTGGAACACCGCTAGTAGAGTGGACTCTTCCCTGTCGGTGATCGGGCGGCGGTAGGCGCGGGTTGCAAACTGACGGATGATCTCTCGCGCATAGGCCGGTGAATCCGACCTGCGATCGAAGTCGACGAAGATACTTTGATGCGACCGCGGTGGCCACGTCTCGTAGAACGGTCCTTCGAATTCAACCGATCGGACGACCAGCCGCGGCATGTCGCGGCCATCGGTGTACTCGCTACGGACGGCGATTTCGCGAATGCCGGCTAGATAGTTGACGTTGTCCTTTTCGACATCCGGGCTGGGATAGTCGCTGATTGCGCCCTCAAACACGAACTGAGTTGGCTCCTCGCTCTCCACGGTCTTCGGTATCTCGACGGGCGAGAACGTACTGCCGCAATCGCGACGGAGGCCTAGGTGGACACCGAGCCGTGGCGACCGCTTCTCGAACGCGAGAAGACGTCGTGAGACGTCGTGGTCTGCCGTGAGCGGAGTCAAGACGATGCGATCCAAGTCCTTGACGCCGGTATGCTTCGCCTCGATGTCGATCGTCCCGGCGTCGAGTCGCATTACGGCAAATGCGGGCTGAACCACCGCGCCGGAGAACTCGCGACCGTCAAGTGTCAGTGTGACGTCCTGCGGCCGTGCTGGAGGCGGCTGTGCGAATTCCCGTCCGGGCTCGACCAAGGCTTGGAGTTCGGCTTCGTCGAGGGCTCGTTTGTAGATGCGCACTTCGTCCAACTCGCCCTTGAATTGCTGGGATTCGGCTACGCTTCCGAGGTGAAGGTTGATCTCGGGATTGTCGAGATTGGCCGGGCCGATGTCCCCTTTTGCGACGGGGTAGCCGTTGACGTAGAGACGGGTTTCGCCGGTCCGCCGCACAACCGCGGCGACATGCTGCCAGGCGTCCATGCGAATGACTTCCGCGGGGGAAGTCACGGTTCCATTGGGTTCGTTGTCAGGGCCGGCTGTCTCTAGCTGCAGAGCTCCTTTGTTGCCGATCGTTTCCAGGTACCAGCCATGCTTTGATTCGTGGGCGCCCAGGCCGACGATGCCTGCTCGCTTCAACTGCTTCGGGTAGATCCAGGCCGCCACGGTGAAGTCGCCCGTTTCGACGTTCATGGCATCGGTGCGAGGGACCGTGAGCGATCCGTAGCCACCGTCGAGCGACACGGCTTTGCCGAAGGGAGAGTCGACGAGCGGAGCGGCACCTTCCATGTGGCCTTCCGTCTTGCTGTCGAAGGACCAGGGCCCGGCAAGTTTCTCGGTGAGCCGTGAATGATCCGGAACCGGCGGCTCGCCCCGGGCCGCCTCGTAGATGTCGATTTGGTAGATGCCGGCCTTAGCAATTGGGAGGGGCTGGGGCGTTGTTGGATCGCGGATGACGATGGCGTCCGCGTCCTCGCCGGATTGGGTGCAGTCGTGTGGATCGAGCAATAGGCCGTCGTTATACTTTGCTGCTGTGACGGTGATGCGAAACCGTCCGTGGTCGGGCAGTTCACGCAGCGAGATCTTGAAGTTTGCCCTGGGGCCGTAGGTGCCGTCGCTTTGAAAAATCTCGTCGCTAGGAATGGCTGGCCGCAGCAATAGACCTTCGGGGACTGTGCTGTAGGGGAGCCCCTTGGGGTAGCCCGCGCTACCGCGCAAGTCGGCGAAGACCGCGTGGTAGATGCTGTCGAAGTCCCGCCAGCCGCGGACTGTCGCGTTCCCCTGGTAGCCTTCGATGAAGCGATACTTGGTCCGCATGCGGATCGGCTCTAATGGGAACGGCTTGCTCGGCGTGAGTTGCGTTACCGCGTAGTCTTCGGGTTCGAGCAAACGGCTGCCCGCACCGAGGATGAGTTTACCCGGATACGGGTCGGGATTGACCGACGCACCCAGGTCCATCCGGAAGTTCTGGATCTTGGGCTTCGCGTCCGGATTGACGATGGATCGGTCGAGCGCCTCTTCGGCGATCTCGAAGTAGGCCTCCATCAGCCGCGGTGATAGAAGCAGGGTGTCTGTGTTGTTGATGAACCCATCTTCGGAGACGGCGTCAGGGGGCAGGATATCCGTCAAGTCGTCGTCAAGTAGTAACAGCTCCTGAAGGGTATTGCGATATTGCGAGACCGTCAGTCGCCTTACAACGCCGTTCTTCGGCGTCGGCCGCGAGCGTGCAATGTCCAGCGCTTTGGCAATCCATTCCGCCGTCTGTTGCCGCTCAGAACCAGTTGGTTGCGGCGTCCCCTTCGGTGGCATCGTTTCGTCGATGATCCTCTTGCGGACCACCTCCCATAAACCGAGGTGCCGATCGGCGAGTGTCGCGTCCAGGTGGTCGACACGGACGCCGGAAGTCCTGGTGTTCTCGTTGTGGCAGGGGACGCAGTTTTGGGCGAGAAACGGCTTTACTTCCTGGTCGAACGATGTCTCGATAGCGGCTGAAGCGCCGGCGGCGGCCTGTACCGTCGGTGGCCGCAACGACCATACCATTCCGACGAATGCGATCAACGCGAGGAAGCGAGTGGCGTGTAATCGACGTTGACGAGTATGGGAAGTCATATCGGCCCGAGCAAGTAACGCCCTTCTAGCTAGCGTCGCCGTACGCAGTGTGGTCCTAAGAATATGGTAACCCGAGACCGTCTGGCAGCCGATCCCTGCACGTGGGTTAGCGGGCTACTCCGTGCTAGCCCGGATCTGCTTTCCCGCCGCGGCCCCATCCACAAATCGACCATCTCTCAAAGTGACGCTCCCATCAACAACCACGTGGTCAATTCCAGTTGAGTACTGGACAGGGTCTTGGAAGGTCGCGCGATCGATGATCGTCGCTGGATCGAACACGACGAGGTCGGCGTCGGCGCCTACCTGCACTCGACCTTTCTTCTTCATGCCCGGAATCCGCTGCGAGAGTCTGTCAGCGGGTAGGACGGTCATCTTCGTGAGGGCTTCCATCAGGCCAAGCGCCTTCTGCTCCCGAACGTAGCGGCCAAGGACCCGAGCGTAGGTGCCCCAGGTTCTGGGGTGGGCCTTGCCGTTCGTAAGCCACATACCGTCGCTGGCAACCATGACGATTGGGTCGGCCACCAGATCTTTAACCGACTTCTCGCTGTAGCTTGCTGGGTTGATGATCAAACCGCCGGAGGGTTTGTACTTCGCAAAGGTTTCGCGCGTCAGGTTTTCTCCGGTCTCGACCCAGGTGTACCCGGCGATCTCCTCGTCGGACATCTCTTGCCAGTTATCGAATGCGTGCGAATCGATGTAGGTGGAACCGCGATTGTAGGGGTAGCTTTCGGTAGTGATATCGATGCCTTCGGCCTGGGCGGCCCGGATGCGGGCGAGGTAGTCGGGGGCGCGGTCTCGTCCGCTGCTATTGAGGTGAACAATGTGGAGTTGCGTCCCATGGCGTTCAGCGGGCGCGAGCACTTCTTCTAGATTGCTGATGTCGGAATCGTTCGTCCGCATGTGAACATAGGCGGCGGCGTTGTGTGCTTTGGACACACTGAAAACCGCGTCGAGTTCCTCGACCGTTGTGCCGGGCGTGTAGGCGATGAGCATGCCGATCCCGACGGCGCCCTGATCGAGGCCATCGGACAGCCGCTTCTTGAGAGTTTCAATCTGTTCGGCGCTCATGGGCTCGACCGCCCAGTCGCCCGACAGGCGCGACTTTGACAGCTTGCCTCCCATTGCGAGCCGCCGCGAATCGGTGTGAGAGATCGTCGCACCGAAGTTGAGGGAAGTCTTACCCTCGCGTTCCGCGTACCAAGCCGCGACATCCTCGACGCCTAGTTCCAGCTCAAGGGCGGACGTTACCCCGTCGTAGATCTTGGCGCGATAGACTTCGGGGCTGTCGCCGTGTTGATGGAGATCAATGAACCCAGGCGCTACGATTCTGCCGTCGGCGTTCAGTGTCTCCTTTCCGGAAATTGCGTCCTCCGTGAGCACGATGATCTCGCCACCTTGAATGCCCACGTTGCGGACGGCGTCGAGTCCGGTTTCGGGATCCATGACGCGTCCACCCTGGACAACCAGGTCGTACGTCACCGAACTGCATGAGGAAAGGGCAAACGCGACCAGGACTAAGAGTGTCTTTCTCATGACGTCCATTATGCGCCCATCGGGCATTGCGGTACTTTGACGGAAGCCCCACGCGATGCTTGTACCAGACGACAGGATTGCCTGGGTCTATTCGGAAGCGCGGTCAGCGCCCGCCGGGACGTGGCACTGGCGGCAATTAGGACGCATGCCGTGTTCGGCCCGAAGGACCGCGGGCGCACGCTTGCCGATGTGGCAGACCGCACAGTTTTCGCGGTTCTGAATGTGATGGGGTACGGTCGGCGGAGCGATCTCGCTTTGACGCGTTCCGGTCGCCGGCCACCAGAGCGGATCAAACGTTGATGCTCGAAAATTCTCTTCCGTTCGCCGCTCAACATGGCATTGCGTGCAATTTCCCCAGGCTGGATGGGCACGGGGAGGACCGATGGTCACTGTATCGGGTGCTCCAGGCGTGTGACAGCCGGCGCAAGCGCCACGTCCTTTGACTGAATGCGGGATGACGGGGGGAGCGCCATCGTAGGCGCGCCTCTCTTTGCGTTTCGAGAGGAGATCGTCCCTGCTCTCCCATCGCTCAGGGTCATGCAGGTTCGTTTGGGCTTGGCTCGTCCCGCATGCACACAGCAAGACCGCGGCCATCGCAAGACCGATGTACCGGGACCACATCAGGCTTTCTCCAGCCGCACAGCGCATTTCTTGTAGTCAGGCTGTTTCGAGATCGGGCAGTGCGCGTCGAGGGTGAGCAGATTGATGAGATACGCTTCATCGAAGAACGGGACGAAGACGCTGCCTTGCGGTGGCTCGCCACGGCCCCGAACGGAAGCTTTCACCGTCAGCTCGCCGCGGCGGGATATGAGTTTGACCGGCGATCCGTCGCTCACGCCCATCTCGCGGGCATCCTCTCGATTGATTTCGACGAAGGCTTCGGGTACGGCTTGATGTAGTTGGGGAACGCGTTGCGTGATCGATCCGGTGTGCCAGTGTTCGAGCACGCGGCCTGTGCACAGCCAGAAAGGGTACTCCGAATCCGGTTCCTCGGGGGCCGGTTGGTAAGGCCGTTGCCAGATGACGGCCTTGTCGCCCAGGCTGTGGTTGCCGTAGAAGGCGAAGCCGGCGCCCTTGGGAACATAAGGGTCCGAGCCCTCTCGATACCGCCAGCGTGTCTCTTTGCCGTCAACCACCGGCCATCGCATACCGCGGGTTCGCTTCAGGTCGTCGTACGCGGCGACGTCCTTGCCGACGCCCAGAGTGAATTGCCGGTACTCTTCGTAAAGTCCTCGTGCCCGCTCTTGCGGAGACTCCCAGGGAAACAGCTTCCCGTGGCCCATGCGTTTGGCGATCTCGACGGTGATCTCGGAATCTGCCATCGCCTCGCCGGGCGGCTCAACAAGCTGGTTCCACTGCTGTGTGCGCCGCTCACTATTTCCGAAACAGCCTTCGCGTTCGACCCACATCGCCGCGGGTAGTACAACGTCGGCGATTGCGGTCGTGGGCGTCGGGTAGACGTCGCAGACCACGATGAAGGGCTTGTGTTTGGCAATCCCATCTTGGAAAAAATGCAAATCAGGCAAAGTGACAAGCGGGTTGGTGACCTGGATCAGAATGCCCTTTAGCTTGCCGGTCGCGAGATTCCGAAACATCTCCACCGTGTGCATTGAGGGCTTCGACGCCAACGACTCGACGGGCACGTCCCAGACCTTTGCCGCGAACTTGAGGTCTTCGGGCCGGTCGACGCGGCGGCCGCCGGGCAAGGCATGGGTGAGTGTCCCGACTTCGCGCACGGTGCCGCATGCGGACGGCTGGCCGGTGAGAGAGAACGGACTGTTGCCAGGCTGCGCAATCTTGCCGGTAAGCAAATGCAGGTTGTAGATCAGGTTGTTGACCCAGGTCCCGCGCGTATGCTGGTTCGGACCCATGCACCAGAGGCTGACGACCTTCTTGCCGGGATCGCCGTAGAGCTTGGCGAGGTCACGAATCTGCTGTGCGGGAACTCCGGATATCTCCGCAGCGTACTCCGGTGTGTACTTCGCCAGAAAGCGCTTGTACTCTTCGAGAGCGATCTGTTCGTCGGCAAGCGGGTCTTGTTTCTGTGCTTCGTCTCGCAGCCCATAGCCGATATCCTCGGACGCTTTCTTGAACAGGCAATGCTTTGAGACAAATTTCTCATTCACCCAACCCTGCTCAAGGACTTCGTGCGCAATGGCGTTTGCGATGGCGAGGTCGGAATTCGGACGGAATTCAAGGTACATGTCCGACGCTTCGGTGGTTCGGGTTCGCCGTGTGCCGATGTCGACGAGCTTAACCGCGGGCACGGCCTCTTTGCGGGCGGAGATGCGGCTGAATAAAACCGGGTGCATCTCGGCCATATTGTTGCCCCAGAAGACAAAGACATCGCCCTGCTCGAAGTCGTCGTAGCAACCCATCGGTTCGTCTTTGCCGAAGGTTGTCAAGAATCCCGTCACGGCGCTCGCCATGCAGAGCCGGGCGTTGCCCTCGACGTTGTTGTTGCCGACTCCGGCGCGCATCCATTTCGACGCGGCGTAGCCATCCTGAATCGTCCATTGGCCCGAGCCGTAGACAGCGATCGACTCCTTGCCGTGCTCTTCGACGAGCTTTTCGAAGCGCGCCGCCACGTAGTCGAGCGCCTCTTCCATTGCGACTTCTTTCTCGGAGCCGTTCTCACGGATGAGCGGTTTCTTTAATCGATCCTGGCCGTAGAGGATTCCCGGCAGGTGATAACCCTTGACGCACAGCAGACCGAGATTAACGGGACTCTGCTTGTCGCCCGCGACCGCGACTACCTTGCCGTCCCGCACGCCGACCATCACGCCGCAACCGGTCCCGCAGAATCGGCATGGCGCCTTGCTCCACTCAACACCGGTGTCGTTCAGAGGGTCGGACGAGGCATCGGCGCAACCCTGTTGCATGAGAGAGCCGAGCACGGTCGCCGACCATGCCGCCGCCATGTTCTTGATGAATTCGCGTCGATTTCCGGTCATTGCTGCTTCGTTGCCTCCACGGCGCTTTCGGCTAGATCTTCGACATTCGAGAACACGACGTGTGCCGCGATCACGCCCTCGATGGCTTCCAGTGATTCGACCTCGCGGCGATCCTCACGCATCGTCTCGGTATCGGTCACGACGATCAACGTGTTGTCGCGCACTTCTCGAACTTCCGTCCGTGCCCGTCCGTTGACAACTTCTCTGACCTCAGTCACGTGTTCGGGTTCGCAGGTCAACAATACACCTGAAATCGGCATTACTGCGCGTACCTTTTCTTGAACTCGTTGGAAGCTGCTTTGCGAGCGGCAATCTCGCCGGCACTCATCTTGCCGATGAACCATCTGTGATGCTCGGAGTTGAGTACCTCATCGAGTTTGGTTTGTAGTTGGCGCGCCGCGACGGCATTGGCACCGGTTCGGTTGTGCTCGATGATCTCCTTGAGCTGGGGCACAAACTCCATGTAGAAGCGATGCGCCACTTCGTACATGCCGTGCCACTGGGTATAGTCGGGGCCCATCATGGCGGCGCCGTGCCGTGCGCGACGTCCTTCGTGGTGCCACAGGAAAAAGTAGGTGAATTCGAGTTCTTCGTCGAACTCGGTTCCGGTGAGCAGTCCACTGGCGCGGGCCATGGTATAGAGTTCGGTCGAAGGCCGCCCGAACTTGTCGTTGTAGAGATTGACGAGATTATCGTATTGCTGGTACCAGTTGCCGACCCACTCGGGGCCGTGGCAGCTCTCGCACACGTCGCGCATGTCGGCGCGACGGTCTTCCCAACTCTTCACCTGCTTACCCTGCTTGAGAGCAGCAGCATCGATCTTCTCGGAAACCGGCGGACGCAATGTCCATGAAATACGTTCGCCGACATCGTGCGTGAGCGGCAGGTTCTTCGTCTCGCTCATGTGGCATGTCGTGCACGTTGGACCCTGTTCAAAGTGCACGCCGGGGATCCAGTGCTTCTCTTCCATCATGGGTTCGAAGCGGGTGCGGTTCGCCTCGAAGGCGATGCCGTGTTTCGATGACTCGTAAACCTCAAGCTGCGGATGGTCAGGTCCCAGATGGCAACGCCCACAGTTCTCCGGCGCGCGGGCTTGGGCGCGTGAGAAGTTGTGGCGCAAATGGCAGGCCGAGCAGGAGCCGCGTGAGCCGTCCGGATTAATCCGCCCGATACCCGTGTTGGGCCAGGTTTCCGGGTCAAGTTTGCCGTCAGCAAGAACCTTGACTTCAGACCCGTGGCACTGCAAGCAGCCGCTCACCGCCGCGGCGGACGCCTCGACTTTGTTGCCGTCATCATCGAAGCGCGTAAAGCCCTCGACCACTTCGGCCAGCACGTTGTCGAGGCTACCAAGTATCTGGCCGGCGTTGGCGTGGTGGCTCGCCTCGAACTCGGCTGTCTCTGCCTCGTGACACTCGGCGCAATCTTTAGGAGAAACGATGGTTGCGATGAAAGAGCCTTCGTGGTCGTAGCCATCGAGATCGCCAGGGTTCGCCTTGTGACACTGCAAGCAGCCAATACCTTGCTCGGCGTGGGTACTGATCTCCCACTGGCCGACGATGCCCGGTGACTTGACCCGGTGGCAGTCCACGCAGTCGCTGTTCTCGGCAGTGACGACGGCGTCGGGTGCATGCACGACGCGTTGGCGCCCTCCTTCGACCCAGGCGACGATCAACAGCGCCGTCATGAAGAAGAGCGCAAGTCCGATGATGATTTTTTGTTTTTGATCTAAGTTCACAGAATCACTCCGTCAGTGCAACAAATACAGCGCTTCCCAAACCGTCAACACGAGCAGTAGCGTCATTCCCACCGCGCCGAACGCGATACTG
>Ga0302123_10003333_pt1 | contig 10726 bp, 9 predicted proteins | sample CB21_321_MG_FD_203109 | JGI IMG/M metagenome (GOLD analysis project Ga0302123, IMG submission 203109) | Marine microbial communities from Western Arctic Ocean, Canada - CB21_32.1 | ecosystem: Environmental > Aquatic > Marine > Oceanic | place: Canada: Western Arctic Ocean | collected 2017-09-28 | reverse complement strand
CAACTTCGACTTCCGCGGCCTCTACACAGACATGCTGGAAGACTGGCTGGGCATCGATGCCGCACCAATAGTGGGCGGCACCTTCGAGAAGATCCAGCCGTTCGCTGTTTCCGCTTAGGGACTCAGGTAATCCCATCGATGTAGGGTGCGTGTCCCGGCAAATGTAGGTCTAGCAGCATGAAGCGATGGGCGCTATCGCTCAATCCTCGTATCCTGCGGAAATCATGGCTTTCGTAAAAGTCCTGTGCTCGTGCATTTCCGCGATCAACATGAAGAGTGAGGAATCGGACACCAAAGCTAGACTCGGTGGCTTGCTCGATAACCCAGTACAAGACGGTTTCCCCCATACCTTGTCCTTGAAATCCTTCATGTACGCCCAGCTGCCCAATCATTACGCAGGGAGCTTCTGGATACCCAACGTCTGGAATCGTGGAGTCGGCTTGCGGACGTAAGCTCGAAGCAAGCAGGCTGACGTACCCGATGCACTCATTCGCATGAGAGAACACCCAAGTTTTGTTGAGGCCGTCACTCTGCTCTCGTAGCGCGTCTTCTTGCAGGAATGCAGCAACCTCACGTTCCCAGTCCTGATCGCCACATTTAAAATCTGCTACGTCGGTATCGCTCGTGAGAAGGCGAACCACAATTTTGGAAGGATCGATTGCCAAGTTAGTCGAAATTCCTCACGGATGATTTGACCACAAAAAAAGGGCAGGCAAACGCCTACCCTTGAAGTCTGACTGGGCAGAAAATTACTCGGATGATTCTCTAATGACTCTCAGTCCTTTTGTGGCTTCTCGTGCCCGTGCCAGCATCTCTTCCCTGGCTTTTGGATCGGGTTTCGTCTCTCTTAAATACTTGGCCAACTGTTCAGCCTGCTTGGGGCTCAGCGTTGGCATACTCTTTATCGGCTTCGCCATATGCACTTCTTCCCAGACGATCTTTAAGTTACGAAAGTCTACGAAATAATTATCTGATGGAGTATGTACGATGTCAACGGATTTCTGATCACCTTTCGTTTTTGTCAGGAGCAGCATGAAAATCAAGTCAGTTCGAGCGGTCGCGGTTGATGTGACGCCGCAGATGACGACCACGCCGAGGGTGCCGAAGCAGGCGACGGATGGGTTCGTCAGTCCGATGCATCGCTACCCGGAGATGAAGCGTGGCGACTGGGGCAACGATTGGAAGCGCACTGCGTGTGTGGTGACTGCTGACGATGGCACGTGGGGCTTTGGGTTGACGCTGCACAGTGGGCCAACGGTGAGTCTGATCAACGATCATTTTGCGAAGCTGATCGAGGGCGAAGACGTGATGGCCACCGAGCGACACTGGGACGTGATGCAGAGGGCATCGTCTCCGTATGGCACTGCGGGTCTGCCTAGCTTCGCGATCAGTGCGGTCGATAACGCGCTGTGGGACCTGAAGGGCAAGATTCTGAATCGGCCGGTGTACGAGCTGATTGGCGGACCGCAGAAGAAAGAGATCTTCTGCTACGCCAGTAACACTGATATCTCATACGGCACGGAGAACAGCATCGACTGGTTCCTTGAGCTTGGCTTCAAGGCCGTAAAACTGTTCCTACGCGAGGGGCCAGACGCTGGCCTTCCGGGGCTAAATCGTACTGAAGAGTTGGTCGCGAAGACTCGTGAACAGGTTGGCCCGGACGTCGAGATCGCGGTGGACGCATGGATGTCCATGAACACGGAGTACGTGGTGCGAATCGCAGAGGCGCTGAGGCCGTATCGCATCAAGTGGCTGGAGGATTACATGTTGCCGGACGACATGGACAGCTACTTCAAGGTGCGGCAGCGGATTCCGTACCAGACGCTGGCTACTGGCGAGCACTGGTACAGCATGCACCCTTTCGCACTGGCCGCAAGCCACGGGCTGGTCGACATATTTCAGCCAGACTTGCAGTGGGTTGGCGGCCTCACCGCCGGCATCAAGATCTGTCATCTTGCGGAGGCCCACGGCATCAGCGTCATCCCGCACGCCAGCACCAATTACCCGTACGGCCAGCACCTCGCCTACGCCATGCCCGCTATCTCGTGGGCCGAGCGCTCAGAGGGTGTTGCTCCCCCCGGAGTGCCGCTGGAAGAGATGGTCGTGCTACCTGGGACCCCAACGATCAAGAACGGCTACCTCACACCGTCGGACCGCCCCGGATTTGGCACGACGTTTGATCTGGACTGGCTTGAGGAGCGGACGGTTTAGCGCCGCCCCCATGACATCAACAACATCCACAAAAAGTACCCGTTACAAAGTCCTTGGTACCCGCCCAATCAGGCATGACGGTATCGACAAAGTTACCGGGCGTGCCGTTTACGGCGCCGACGTAAAGGTTCCAGACCTGGTGTGGGGTGAGTTGCTCCGCAGTCCGCACGCACACGCTGAGATCGTTTCTATCGACTACCGGGCGGCACTTGAGTTGCCCGGTGTGCTCGGCGTGATTACGTACGCCGACTTCCCGCGCCACGAGGCGGAAGGGCTGCGCCGTGGCACTACCCACATCATGGCTGACGACAAGGTGCTGTTCAAAGGGCACCCGGTTGCCGCGGTTGCTGCAACGTCTCGGAACATCGCAATTGAGGCGACGAAGCAGATTCAGGTCGAGTACAAGGTATTGCCGCCGGTGATGAACATTGCCGAGGCCATGAAGCCTGATGCACCACTGTTGCACCCGACTCTGGAATGTGATCACTTCGGGGAGACCGTGGTCGGCTCGAACATCGCTAGCCACATCGCCGAAGGAATTGGCGATGTTGATGCTGGATTCGCGAAGTGCGATCTAGTCGTGGAACTAGCGACCTCCTCGCAGATGGTCCATCAGGGGTATGTGGAACCCCATAACGGCACAGTGTTCTGGGATGAGGACGGGCGGCTGACCATCTCGTCCAGCACCCAGGGTATGTTCTCGATCCGCACACAGGTCGCCGAGACATTGGCTATTCCTGAGTCTCGGATAAAGGTAAACGCAGTAGAGATTGGTGGCGGATTCGGTGGAAAGACGTTGGCGTATCTGCCAACCGTCGCTGCTCTCCTCTCGCGAGCCGTACATCGGCCAGTGAAGATGGTGATGGACCGGCCGGAGGTTTTCGAGGGAACCGGTCCTGCGTCGGGCAGTGAAGTCAGCGCAAAAATCGGTGTCACGAACGATGGGAAGCTCATCTCGGCCCACATGGAGATGAATCTTGAGGCAGGTGCATATCCTGGCTCAGCGATTATCTGGGCAATTCCAGCGACATTTGCCCCGTATGACATTCCAAATGCTCGCGCCGATGGCTACGACATACTGGTCAACAGGCCGAAGACCAACGCTTACAGAGCGCCGGGGCTGCCCCAGGCAGCGTTCGCTATCGAGCAGGCGATCGATGATATCTGTGATCGGATGAACTGGGACAAGATCGACTTCCGGATAAAAAACTCTTCCCGTGAGGGCACACAGCGCGTACACGGGGGCAGATTCGGCAAAGTTGGATTCGTAGAAACGCTGGAGGCAGCGCGATCTACTGATCACTGGACAAGCCCGAAGCCCGAGTCTGATGACCGCTGGATGCGCGGCCGAGGGATCGGAGTTGGCTACGCCCCACATGGCGGTGGAATGGCGTCCGCAGCTCTATCGCTCAACAAAGATGGCACCGTGTCGCTGACCGAAGGATCACAAGACATTGGAGGCACCAGGGCATCGGTGTCGATGCAGGTGGCAGAAGTTCTTGGCATCGACGCGCACGCAGTCATTCCCGTCATTCCCGATACTGACGGAATAGGTTTTACCGACACCACAGCGGGATCCCGGGTCACCAATGTGATGGGCGTTGCCGTGTTCCTGGCCGCAAATGAGATGGTGGAGCAGCTAAAAGAACGGGCCGCCATAGTGCTGGAATGCGACGCCGACGCGGTTGGGTTTGAGGATGGAGTGTTCACGGCCACTGACAGTCCGGCGAGTTTGATCTCATTCACAGAATTGGCCGGTCGCATGGATGAGACTGGTGGCCCGGTGAACGCCACCGGCTCGATTGATCATCAGGGCGACACCAACGGGTATGGCGTTCATATCTGCGATATCGAGATCGATCGTGAGACCGGAAAGACAAATGTGACTCGCTATACGGCGTTGCAAGACGTTGGTCAGGCCGCCCACGCTGCCTATGCCGAGGGACAGGTCGAAGGCGGCGTCGCACAGGGCATCGGGTGGTGTCTGAACGAGGAGTACGTGTACGACGCTGATGGCCGCATGGAGAATCCAAGTTTCCTCGATTACAAGATGCCCATTTCGATGGACCTTCCCATGATCGAGACCATTCTTGTGGAGGTGCCCAACCCGCTGCACCCATTTGGGGTGCGTGGCGCCGCTGAAGTGCCAATAGTGCCCCCAATTGGCGCCGTTTCCAACGCCATCGCAGATGCAACAGGGCATCGATTCCTTGAGATGCCAATCAAACCGTCAGTCATCTTGAAGTGGCTATTGAAAGAGGACGCAAAGTAAGCGTCTGAGTTCAAAACTGGAGTGGACGAGAGCCGTATGAGCACCAAACGAGAGAGCAACTCACTGCGAGGCAAGGTCATCCTCATCACCGGCGGAGCCAACGGCATTGGCCGCGCTGTGGTCTCAGTGGCAGCAGCAGAAGGCGCTGACGTAGCGATATTTGACATCGATGAGCCGCGCCTACGGGAGGCCGCCGCCGAAGTCGAAGCCGCAGGTGGTCGGGCGCACTGGGAGGTGGTCGATCTGCTGGACGCCGGGCAGGTTGAAGCTGGCGTGGCCAACGTTCTGGAAAAGCTCGGTCGCATCGACTCGCTGGCAACCGTCGCAGGTGGTAGCGGTACCACCGCGACGTATCTCGAACGCAATGAGGAGACCGGCGATTACATCTACAAGTCAGAGGGCATGACCCAGCTCTGGACGGAGCAGGTTAGCGAGGCGGACTGGGACGGGACGATGGAGTTCAACCTCAAGACCGTGTTCCTGTGCATCCGAGCGGTGCTGCCACACATGAAACAGCGAGGTGAAGGGACCATCGTATCCTTCTCATCGACCGGGGCCATGACAGGCTCGCCTACGGGTGCGTTTGCATACGCCGCGTATGCGGCGTCTAAGGCCGGGGTGAGCGGCATGATTCGCCATCTCTCCAGAGAGCTCGGGCCGTTTGGGATTCGTGCGAATGCAGTCTCACCAGGAGCGGTGGCGAATCCTCGAATGATGATTCGTAGAGATGCGTTCAACGCTGCTATCGACGAGGCGAAGGAAGAGGGACTCGAGATGCCAGAACCGCAGCCGTGGTTCATCCCTCTCGGGCGGGCCTCAGAAACGCGTGAGCAGGCAGAGGCCGTCATCTTCCTGGCCTCAGAGCGCTCCAGCTACATCAACGGCGTAACCCTCGACGTAAACGGCGGAGGCCACATGCGCTAGACGTCCCGCCGTTGGCGTGATGCGGTTGTCGCTCCGCCTGAGACCGGCCACGGCCCGCCAAGGTGTGATCCTGACTGCAACGGCATGGCAGCGGTGCCCGCGATATTGTTCCAGGTTCTGACGCGTGTGGCGTGATCCGCCTCGTACTCGTTGCGTGAGAGCGTTGACGGGTGCTCGCTATCGAGGCGGAGCCGGATCTCTGCGAGATTGGCGGGGTCGTGGCTCCACGATGGTTCGCTGTTCTGCTGGTTCCGACTGAAATGCATCTTGACCATGTAGCGAACGCGATCGCTACGGTTGCCCGTTCCGGCGTGCCAGATGTCAGGGTGCGTCAAAACCACTGCACCGGCGTTCACGGTCGTAAAGACCTGGTCCTTCAGGTTCACCAGCGTGACCATCGACTCCGGGCTGGCAACTCGCCGATGACTTCCGGGAAGAATCACAGTTGGCCCCATGTCTTCGGTGACGTCTTTCGGGTAGTACATCAGCATCGCCTGCTTGATGTGATCGCCGTCGCGGTCCTGATGGCCCCGGCCGAAACGCTCGTCCTGATGCCAGGGCTGCGCACGGGTGTGCGGCGGGTTCATGTGGATGTGTCCGCCCTTGTCGCGGGTGTAGCCAGAACCGAGCAAACTAGCGAGCGCACCGACTACTGTGCGGTGCTCCAGCAAGTCATTGATTGCGGGGAGGGCCTCTTGAATGTGCTCACCGGGATTCTCGGGCATCTCCCTGAGGCTACTGAAAATGTTCTCGTTGTAGTTGCGTGCGTGGTCAGGCTCGATGATGATGTAGCCGTTGATGATGAACGACGCGATTTGATCGTCGCTCAGCAAATTCGGTGTGTTGGTCTTACTCATCGACGTCTACGATCTGGTCCAGGACGAATTCGTAGCCAAACACACCAACCTTTTCGGGGTGCCCCTCAGCACGCTGGGCTGGGAAGTGGATCACCTTCCAGCCATCGAGAATCGCGTTATGCACCGTCTCATACGGCATCTCCACACCGGCCTCAATCTGCGGCGCATCGGACGGCACGGGCTCATGGATTGCGAACCCCACAACGGGAGCTCTGAGGCTCCTTGAGGCCGCGTTCAAGTACATAACTCTCTGGCGTTTCATGGGAATGTTTTTCCACCGAATAGGTTGGGCTGCGAATGTGCGATTCGGCCGCTATGACAAACGGTTGCGGCAGAGTAACTGGAGATGGGGCGGGGTTCAAGTGGTGCGACGCGATCGTCACCATCTGTCGTAGGGGCAATCCCTTGTGGTTGCCCGGTTCCGCGATCGCCGCAACCCGAGCAGCCGGGTACCGACAAGGGGCACCCCTACGTCTGTCCTGTGTTCACAGCAAATCAATCACCGCTTCGACTACCTGATCGGTCTTGTGCGTGCCACCCACGTCCGCGGTGCGGATGCCTCGCTCGGATATGGCGAGCGATACTGCCTCGTCAATCGAGACGGCGGCGTCTTTACAGGCCTGGGCATCGTCTCGGTCGCCAAGCCACTCAAGCATCATTGAGGCCGAGAGAATTGCGGCGATAGGGTTCGCCGTACCGGTGCCCATGATGTCGGGGGCGGTGCCGTGGGCTGGCTGGAACACGGCGTTGTCCGAACCGATATCAGCGGAGGGTGCGAAACCCATGCCGCCGACGAGTCCCGCTGCGAGGTCGGAGAGAATGTCGCCGAACATGTTCTCCGTCACCATCACATCGAAGTCCCACGGCCTACGAATCATGTCCAGCGCCATTGCATCGACGTAGTGGTGGTCTGACGTGATGTCTGCGAAGTTGGCGGCGCGTTCGTCGAAGATCTTGCGGAAGAATGCGAACGCCGTGAACACGTTGGCTTTGTCGACCAGCGTGACGTGACCGGCGCGTCCGATCGCCTTGCGGCGGCGAGCCAGAGCGAACGAGAAGTCGAACAGCTCTTCTGAGACCGGGCGAGTGATGACCATCGTCTCACGAGCTTCTCGGTCATCTTCCACTGTGCCTTTGCCGCGAGATGCGAAGAGGCCTTCTGTGCTTTCGCGAATCAGAACGAAGTCGATGTCGCCTGCACGTGGGTCAGAAAGCGCGCTTGGCCCGTTTGGATACGCCCGAACAGGACGGACTCCCGCATACAGGCCAAAATTAAACCTCAAGTCCAGTTGAGGTGCAATTTCAGTGCCATCGTCATATCGAATGTTTGGCAGACCCATTGCGCCAAGGTAGATGGCGTCAGCAGCACCCGCACCCAGCAGCGTCTCCTCAGGCAGCGCCACGCCAGTGTCCCGATAGAGTCCGGCACCCGCAGGCATCTCGGTATTCGATAGCTTGAAGCCGCCGTGCTTCTTCTGCGCCGCCGCAAGCACAGCCAACGCAGCCTCCGTCACTTCGATGCCGATGCCGTCGCCGGGCAGGACTGCAATGTTGAACTCACGGGGATTGGTCAATGTGGTGTGCTCTTTTGGGGATTGCTGGGCAGAGCGTTGGATTATCTCACTCACTTGCGACCGACATTCCACTGACTCCCGTTGATTGCGGCCAGTTGCGGGGATACGCTGCCGTCGAGTTATGACCAACGCTTTGATGCGGACATCATCGACGGCAGAGGGAGCTGATGACGAAGAGACAGTCTGAGACGGACGTGATTGTGATTGGGTCTGGTGCGTCGGGTGCGGCGGTTACGTGGAGCTTGGCGCGGGCGGGATTCCGGGTTATCTGCATCGAGCAGGGGCCGTGGGTCGATCCCAGCACTTTTGCGGTGGCGCAGGACGATTGGCAGTACCAGATGCGTACGAAGTGGGCCTACCACCCGAACGTGCGCCAACTTCCCGCCGACTACCCGGTCAACGACGATGACTCGGCTATCAAGCTCCAGATGTACAACGCCGTTGGCGGCAGCACCATTCACTGGACGGGGCATGTGCCGCGCTTCCACCCCTCGGACTTCCGGGTGAAGTCGCTTGATGGCGTGGCTGAAGACTGGCCGATCAGCTACTGGGACCTTGAGAGCTATTACGATCTTAACGACGAGATGATGGGTTGCTCAGGGATTTCCGGTGATCCTGCGAACCCGCCGCGGTCGCCGCGTCAAATGCCACCATTGCCGATTGGGCAGGATGGCGAACACATCGGACGGGCGTTCGATGAACTTGGCTGGCACTGGTGGCCGTCTGATGTGCATGTGAACTCCACGGAGTACAAAGGGCGGAAGGCGTGCAACTTCTGTGGGCCGCTTGGCATTGGGTGTAGCCGTGGTGCGAAGGCGAGCGCTGACATCACGTACTTGCCGGATGCAATCGAGGCCGGTGCGGAGATTTGGGATAACACAACGGTGTTCAAGATCACTACGGGACCGGATGGACGCGCGACTGGCGTCGAGTACTTCGACCCCGAAGGTGAGCCGGGATTCCTGAGCGCCAAAGCCGTAGTGGTTGGCTGCAACGGTATCGGTACGCCGCGGATGTTGCTGCACTCGGCATCGGATTCGCATCCTGATGGGCTGGCGAACAGCTCGGGGAAGGTGGGCAAGAACCTGATGTTCCACGTCTATGCCGGTGCTTCGGGCCTGTTCGAGAACCTAGATGGGCCGACGTACAAAGGGCCGCTGGCTTGCATCATCATGTCGCAAGAGTTCTACGAAACGGACGAATCACGTGGCTTCAAGCGTGGCTATACGTTCCAGATGGGGCGCGGCCTCGGTCCTGCGCCAACTGCGATTGGCAACGTGCCGTGGGGATCGGGCCATCACGATGAGTTTGCAGCGCGGTTCGGCAAGAACCTTGGGCTTGGTGTGATTGGCGATGACCTGCCGGAGGAGTACAACCAGGTGATGCTGGATACGACTCGAGTAGATCGTTTCGGAATCCCCGGTCCTAAAGTGGATTATCGTCTCAGCGACAACTCCAGGAAGCTGCTTGCACACGGGGTGCAATCGGCAAGGAAAGTCATGGAGACGGCGGGTGCAAGCAGAGTGGTGGAGAATGCTCTCTCTGAGAACACGGGCTGGCACCTGATGGGCACGGCACGCATGGGTGAGGACTCTGCCACTTCAGTCGTGAATCAGTACGGGCAGGCGCATGATGCCGACAACCTGTTCATCGTCGATGGCTCAGTGTTCGTCACCGGCGGCGCAGTCAATCCAACCCCCACGATACAGGCGGTGGCGCTCCGGGTTGCCGACTACATTGCTCACGAGCGCGGAGACTTGAGGTAATGACATCTCAGCGAACAGAAAGTGAACAGAAACTGCTTGGTGCGGTGTTGAATATCATCATTCCACCGTCAGACACGATGCCAGGCGCAGGCACGCCCGCGATACTTGCCGAATGCCAGCGTATGGCGGACGGTCATGCACGCTTCGGGGGTGCTTTAGCGGCGGTGTTGGAAGGACTTGGGGATGCTTTTTCAGAGTCGTCGCCAGATGACCAAACGGAGGCGCTCAGAAAGCTGGAGACGCCAAGTCCGGCGCAGTTTGAGTTGTTCTTGGAGGTGGCGTATCTGGCGTACTACTCCGATAGCGACGTCCACGAACGAATAGGCTGGCGTACCGGTGCCTTGCAACCGCTGGGCTGGGATCTGCCGGCATGGCGGGAAGGTGTGCTGGATACCGTGAAGCAGCGTGAGCCGTTCTGGAGAAAAGTGGACTAGTCGCTCGCCGACGCGTATCCGTTTACCAGAACGCTAGTCCCGCGTGAAGATCTCCACTTCGCCGGTGTACTCCACGCCTTCGTCCAGCGGGTAGATTGGGCGCTTGACGTTGGTGTGGCCCAGGCTGGGCAGGTTTGCGCTGGTTGAGCCGGGTGCGTCTACGTTGAAGTTGCGGGTGACGTAGTCCTGGAAAAACTGCGGCTCGCAGTGTGGCGACTTCACCACGGTAGCGTGGAAGTCCTTCGGGTCCAGCCCGTTGGCGAAGAAGAGTGCGCGGTCGACCAGGTTGATCGGATTCGAAATCACGACCAGCGTCAGATTCCCGGACGTGAGCACCGCGGTGTTGCCGGGGTCTTCGTGGCCGCCCCATGTTTCCAGTGGGAAGCCATCGCCCTCGTAGATGCTCTGGACCGTGAGTTCAAGCTCCAGCGGCCTGTAGCAAGGATCCTGATCGCCGCCAACTGTGGCTATGAAAGTGGCGCCGGTGCCGCGTCGGTGTGCTTTTTCAGCAGTCGGAGCATCCACGATTGGTGCGAGTACGGTGTACGCCTGGCCCTGCCGGACGATCTCTTCGATGATGGCGTTGCTGTCGCCGGGTGAGCCGGATGATGGTGCATCGGCAGCATCGGTGAACATGATTGGCGAATCAAGGTTTGCGGCCTCTCTGACCGACTCCTCAAGCGGGGTG
>Ga0302123_10003329_pt1 | contig 10736 bp, 13 predicted proteins | sample CB21_321_MG_FD_203109 | JGI IMG/M metagenome (GOLD analysis project Ga0302123, IMG submission 203109) | Marine microbial communities from Western Arctic Ocean, Canada - CB21_32.1 | ecosystem: Environmental > Aquatic > Marine > Oceanic | place: Canada: Western Arctic Ocean | collected 2017-09-28 | reverse complement strand
GGTTACGATCCTGCATCTGGAGGCTGCGGACGCCTTCGAGGTCAGCGACGCCGACACCATGCTGGGTGAACTCTAGAGCGTCTTCTTTGAAGACGCTCTAGCCGCCTTCCCGGCCGGGCACCGCACCAGTTGCCAGGGCGTCGGCGCGTTCGTTGCCGGGGTCGCCGGCGTGGCCCTTGACCCAGTGCCACTGGATTTCATGGTCGGCCAGGGCGATCTCAAGGCGTTGCCACAGATCGACATTTTTGACCGGCTTTTTGGCGGCGGTTTTCCAGCCGTTGGCTTTCCAGCGATGAATCCAGCCGGTGATGCCGTCGCGCAGATAGGTGCTGTCGGTGTGGAGGTTGACCGTGGAGGCGCGGGTCAGCGCCTCGAGGGCCTGAATCGCCGCCATCATCTCCATGCGGTTATTGGTGGTTTCCAGCTCGCCGCCCGATAGCTCGCGGGTCTTGCCCTGCCAGCTCAGCACCGCGCCCCAGCCGCCCGGGCCGGGATTGCCCGAACAGGCCCCGTCGGTGTGGATTTCAACGGCGGATCCAGCAGTCATGCCAGGGGTCATATCAGCCCGTATTCGCCGGGACCGGCGACACCTTGGTGGAACCGCAGCTTTTGCAGATACTCGACAGGGTCCTTGGGTTTGACCATGGCGCCCTCGATCTGGTTGAGCCAGTCATACAGCCGGGTCAGCAGGAAACGCAGCGCCGAGCCCCGGGCCAGGAGCGGCAGGGCGGCCATCTCGGCATGGGAGAACGACCGTACCTGACCATAGGACGACAACAGGTTGCGCGCCTTGGTGACATTGAACTCGGCATTGCGCTCGAAGCACCAGGCGTTGAGGCAGGTGGCGATGTCGTAGGCCATGAAATCATCGCACGCGAAATAGAAGTCGATCACCCCGCTTAATCGGTCGCCATCGAAGAACACGTTGTCGGGAAACAGATCGGCGTGGATGACGCCGGCTGGCAGGTCCGTCGGCCAGTTTTCCTCGAGATAGTCGAGTTCCGCGTCGATGGTCGCCTCGATACCGCTGAACACCGCATCGGCGCGGCCCCGGCAGGGCTCGAACAAGGGCCGCCAGTTTTCCACCGACAGGGCGTTGGGCCGGGTCAGTTCGAAGTCGGCGCCGGCGAGATGGAACGCGGCCAGGGCGCTGCCCAGGGCGGCGCATTGGGCGGGCCAGATACGCCGGGGCCAGACGCCATTGAGAAAGCTGATAATGGCCGCCGGGCGGCCGCACAGATGGCGCAAGGCCTTGCCGTCACGGCCCTTGATCGGCGTCGGACAGGACACCCCGGCGCTCGCCAGATGGTCCATGAGGCCAAGGAAGAACGGCAGGTCCGCCGGGTCCACGCGCTTTTCGTATAGCGTCAGGATATAGGGTCCGCGATCGGTGAGCAGCAGGTAGTTACTGTTCTCAACGCCCTCGGCAATGCCCTTGAACGAAGCCAAGGCGCCGATGTCGTACTGGCCGAGGAAAGCGATAATGTCCTCGTCGGATACTTCGGTATAGACGGCCATGGCGGGTACGTTCAGTGAAGCGGTGGGCGCCGGCTCTTGCCGTTGCAGGCGGTGGCGATTAAAGTGCCGCCGGCCCCTTGGGGGCCGCGAATGCGGTGACGACAACCTATTACAGCATGGCGACCAATAAAACCTTTTACGGAGTCTCATATGACGGACGCGGTTGTTGCCCAGAAAGAGCCCTATGCGGTCGAGGTCGAAGCCGACAAGGATTACTGGTGGTGTGCCTGCGGGCGTAGCGCCAGTCAGCCGTTTTGCGATGGCTCCCACAAGGGCACCGGATTCAGCCCGGTGCAGTTTTCGTCCGCCAAGGCACGCACCGTCTATTTCTGCGGTTGCAAGCAGAGCGCCAACAAGCCGCGCTGCGACGGCACTCACGGCAAGCTCTGATCGCGCTGTCGTGGAGACCAATGTTTCATACGGTTTGACCCAGGCTCTGCGCCGCATTGGGGCGGTGCTGCTGTGCCTTGGCCTCGGCGCCTGCACATATTTTGAAGAGACCTACCAGCCACCGTGCCCCCGCGCCGCGATTGTGGACGACGCCAAGGCGGTAACTTCGTTCCGCGAGGGGCCCGGCCGTGACCTCACCGATATCCTCTATGAGGGATTGATTGTCGGTGTCGGCGGCGATTGCAGCTATCACGAGGATGGCTATGTGGAGGCTGATTTGTCCGTCCGGCTCAACCTGTCGATTGGACCGGCCCTTGAGGACGGTATCGGCCGTTGGGCGTATTTCGTGGCCATCCTCGATCCTGACGGGCAGCGCATCGCCAAGAAAGTTTTCGATATCGAACTGGCTTTCGAGCAGGCCAGCTTCCAGACCGGGCTGACGGACATGACGACCCAGCGTATCGTTTACTCGCCGTGGCCCGACGCCCGCGGCTATCGCATTCTCGTCGGCTTCCAGCTTACCCGCGAAGAACTCGACTACCTGCGCTCACGAACCCGGTAGGCCTCGCCGCGAAGCGGGTGGCGCAATGGTTGACCTTGGTCACCGGCGGTCTATGATCTCTTGCACCGGACGAGGCGACTCGTCCGGTGTGGGGAGTACATACAGATGAACCCCGTGGGAGAGACCGGCCGTGCACCATTGCATGGGGTCGGCGCCGAAGGAGCAACCGCCCCGGAAACTCTCAGGCAAACGGACCGCGTGGTGATGAAACTCTGGAAAGCAGGGGGCCTCGAATGTGTGGCCGCCTCACCGAAGGGGTAAGCCGGCTCCCACCGGCCAATCTCTCAGGTCTGACGACAGAGGGGGCGACTGCCAAACCGGCGACGGTTGGCGTGGTCGTGTCCATGAACGTTGGAGGATCTGTTGAGCCCACCAGACAGCACAGCCGTCAGCCAAACGCCGCTTCATGATCTCCATGTGGAGTTGGGCGGCAAGATGGTCCCCTTCGCCGGCTATGCCATGCCGGTGCAGTACCCCAGTGGCATTCTGACCGAGCACGGCCATACCCGAAGTCAGGCCGGATTGTTCGATGTCTCTCACATGGGCCAGGTGACGATTTCCGGTGCCCATGCGGCGGCGGCCCTGGAAGCCCTGGTCCCCGGCGACATCGCCGGCCTCGAGCCCGGCCGTATGCGCTACACCCTGTTTACCAACGACGCCGGCGGCATTCTCGATGACCTGATGGTGGCGAATTCGTCCGGCGGGTCGGGCGGCCGCCTGTCCCTGGTGGTCAACGCCGCCAACAAGCACGCTGATCTGGCCCATCTCCAGGCTAATCTCGGCGGCGGTGTCACGGCCGTCATGCATGATGATCTCGCCCTGCTCGCCCTTCAGGGGCCGATGGCGGTGACCGTGCTAGGACGCCACGCCCCCGATTGCGCCGCCCTGGCTTTCATGAGCGCCGCGGCCATGACCATCGGCGGTATCGACTGCGTGGTCAGCCGTTCGGGCTACACCGGCGAAGACGGTTTTGAGATTTCCCTGCCCGGCGACCAGGCCGAGGCTCTGGCCCGGCTGCTGCTGGCCGAGCCCGAGGTGGCGCCCATCGGCCTTGGCGCCCGCGACAGCCTGCGGCTCGAAGCCGGGTTATGCCTCCATGGCCACGACATCGACCCGGCGACCACGCCTGTCGAGGCCGGCTTGCGCTGGACTATCGCCAAGCGCCGCCGCGACGATGGTGGTTTTCCGGGCGCCGCCGTGATTCAGCGCCAGCTTGCCGAGGGTGTGGCGCGCCGCCGGGTCGGTCTGCGTCCCGAGGGGCGGGCGCCGGCCCGCGAGGGCACCGAGGTCGCCGACGGCGCCGGCACTATCATCGGCGTGGTCACCAGTGGCGGCTACGGCCCCAGTTTTGGAGGCCCGGTGGCCATGGGTTACGTCGCCAGCGACCACGGCGCCGTGGATACCGAAGTCGCCCTGATGGTGCGCGGCAAGGCCATGCCCGCCCGCGTGGCGAAGCTGCCATTCGTTGCCACCAACTACCATAAATCCTGACGATCTCAACCGGAGGAGACGAGCCATGAGCAATATGAAATACACCGAAGCCCACGAATGGGTGCGTGTCGAAGGCGATGTCGCCGTTGTCGGCATTTCAAACTACGCCCAGGAACAGCTTGGCGACGTGGTATTCGTCGAACTTCCCTCTGTGGGCACCGACTTCTCTCAGGCCGAGCAGGTGGCGGTGATCGAGTCGGTCAAGGCGGCGAGCGAAATTTATGCTCCCGTCAGCGGCGAAGTCACCGAGGTCAACGAGGTCCTGGACGGGGCGCCGGAGACCGTCAACGGCGATTCCACCGGCGACGGCTGGCTGTTCAAGATGAAGGCGTCGGACGCCGACGAGTTGGACGGCATGATGGATGAAGCGGCCTACCAGACCTACGTCGACGGACTCGAATAAGACCAGCGGATAGCCGGAGAGAATAATGCCTAAATCGTCATCGCCGGACAGCCGGCGCTCGTTGGAAGAACTGAAAATGCGCGGCGACTTCGTGCGTCGCCATATTGGCCCGGGCGAAGAACAGATCGCCGAAATGCTCGACGCTCTGGGGCTGGGTTCCCTCGACGAACTGATCGATAACGCGGTGCCCGAGACCATCCGTACCGAGCGGCCCCTGAATCTTGATGCGGCCCGCAGCGAGCGCATGATGCTGTCTTATCTGCGGCGCATGGCCGGGCGCAACAAGGTGTTCATCTCTATGTTGGGCATGGGCTATCACGGCACAGTGCTGCCCGGGGTCATCCTGCGCAACGTGCTCGAGAACCCGTCCTGGTATACCGCCTACACGCCCTATCAGGCGGAGGTCAGCCAGGGCCGCCTCGAAGCCCTGCTCAATTTCCAGCAGATGGTCATGGACCTGACCGGTATGGAACTGGCCAACGCCTCGCTGCTCGACGAGGCCACCGCCGCGGCCGAGGCCATGGCCATGGCGCACCGGGTGTCCAAGTCCAAATCTGACCGCTTCATGGTGTCGGACGACTGCCACCCCCAGACCATCGAGGTGGTCCAAACCCGGGCGCGCTCTCTGGGTATCGAGGTCGTGGTCGGTGACCCCTTCACCGGCCTTGGTGATGACGGCATGTTCGGCGTGCTGATCCAGTATCCCGGCAGTGGTGGCGCGGTCCGCGATCTCCGTGGCGTTATCGCTGAAATTCACGAAAAGAAAGCCCTCGCCGTTGTCGCCGCCGATATTTTGTCCCTCGCGGTGCTGGTGCCGCCGGGCGAAATGGATGCCGACGTGGTTGTCGGCAGCGCCCAGCGATTCGGCGTTCCCATGGGTTACGGCGGCCCCCACGCCGCCTATTTTGCCACCCGCGAGACCTACAAGCGCTCGATCCCCGGCCGCATCATCGGCGTGTCGGTGGACTCCGAGGGCAACCCGGCGCTGCGCATGGCCCTGCAGACCCGCGAGCAGCATATTCGCCGGGAAAAGGCGACCAGCAACATCTGCACCGCCCAGGTTCTGCTGGCGGTGATTGCCGCCATGTATGCGGTTTATCACGGGCCCGACGGCCTCAAGACCATCGCGCTCAGGGCTCACCGCATGACCCAGATCCTGGTTGAAGGTCTCAAGCGCCTGGGCGTCGAGGTGGTGACCGAGGCGTTTTTCGACACCATCACCGTGCGGGTGCCGGGACAGGCGCGCCGGCTTGCGGCCAAGGCACGGGAATCACGCATCAACCTGCGCATCAAGGATGCCGATCACCTGGGCATCACCTTCGACGAGACCACCAAGCAGGTTGATCTGCGAGCGTTGTGGCGGGTGTTCGCCACCCGCACCGGCCGCGAGCTGCCGATCAGGGAAATCGACGCCATGGTCGAGGAATGCATTCCCGAAGACCTGCGGCGGACCAGCGAATATCTGACCCATCCGGTGTTCCACCTGTATCACGCGGAAACCGAAATGCTGCGCTATCTGCGCTGGCTGGCGGCCAAGGATCTGGCGCTCGACCGGGCCATGATCCCGCTCGGCTCCTGCACCATGAAGCTCAACGCCACCGCCGAGATGATCCCGGTGACATGGGGTGAGTTCGGCAATATGCACCCCTTCGCGCCGCTCGATCAGGCCCAGGGCTATCAGCAGCTGTTCGAGGAACTGGAGGCCATGCTGTGCGAGGTCACCGGTTTTGACGCGGTGTCGCTACAACCCAACGCCGGATCGCAAGGCGAATACGCCGGGCTGCTGGTAATCCGCGCCTATCACCGGGTGCGGGGCGAGGGTCGTCGCGATGTCTGCCTAATTCCGGCTTCGGCTCATGGCACCAATCCGGCCAGCGCCCATCTCGCCGGGCTCCGGGTGGTGGTGGTGGCTTGTGACGACGACGGCAACGTCGATCTCGCCGACATCAAGGCCAAGGCGGCCGAGCACGCCGACGATCTGGCGGCGCTGATGATTACCTATCCGTCGACCCACGGGGTCTTCGAGGAGGGCATTCGGGAGATTTGCCAGGTCATCCACGATCATGGTGGCCAGGTTTATCTCGACGGCGCCAACCTCAACGCCCTGCTGGGGGTTTGCCGCGTCGCCGAGATCGGCGCCGATGTTGCTCATATCAACTTGCACAAGACCTTCGCCATTCCCCACGGCGGCGGTGGACCCGGCATGGGGCCGATCGGGGTCGGCGCCCATCTTGCACCCTATCTGCCCGACCATCCCATGGTCCATGGGCTCAACCCGGCCGGTGGCCCGGATACCACCGTTGGCCCGGTGGCGGCGGCGCCCTGGGGTTCGGCTAGTGTGCTGCCCATCAGTTGGGCCTATATCGCCATGATGGGAGGGCCGGGCCTGACCAAGGCAACTCAGGTGGCGATCCTCAACGCCAACTACATTGCCCATCGCCTGGCGCCCCATTATCCGGTGCTCTACACCGGCCAGAACGGCCGCGTCGCCCATGAGTGCATTATCGATCTTCGGTCGCTCAAGGAGTCGTCCGGGATCACCGTCGATGACGTCGCCAAGCGCCTGGTCGATTACGGCTTCCACGCCCCGACCATGTCGTTCCCGGTGGTTGATACCCTGATGGTCGAGCCCACCGAGAGCGAGGCCAAGCGCGAGCTCGACCGGTTCTGCGATGCCCTGATCCAGATTCGCCAGGAGGCTGCCGATATCGAATCGGGCAAGGCCGATCCGGACAATAATCTGCTAAGCAACGCGCCTCATACGCACCACCTGCTGCTGGCCAGCCCGTGGCCCCATCCCTACACCAGGGAAGCGGCGTACTTCCCCCTCCACACCCTGCGCGAGAACAAGTACTGGCCGCCCGTAGGCCGGATCGACAACGTCGCCGGCGACCGCAACCTGGTATGCTCCTGCCCGCCAATGGCGGACTACATGGATGCGGCGGAGTAACAATAAAAAAGGGCGGGTTTGAAACCCGCCCTACGGCCGCGATGGCTGAAGCCGCTCTAGTGCAGCTTGTCGTCGAGATCGCTGATGGCGTTATCGACCAGGTCGGCGCGGCGGTCCTCATTGAGCTCGCTAATGAGCAGCTTGCGGGTTGCCTGGATGGCCAGATCGACGGCCGCGGCGCGGACCCCGGCGGTGGCTTCTTCCTCGGCTCGGGCGATGCGGTCGATAGCCTGGGTTTCACGCCGGCGGACCAACTCCTCAAGAGCTTCGCCGGCGTGCTGGGTCTGCCGCTCGGCTTCGTCGCGGGCGTGGGCAAGAATGGCTTCCGCCTCCTTGACCGCGTCGTTCTGCCGGCGCTCATAGCCGGCCAGCAGGGTCTGGGCCTCTTCGCGCAGGCGCACCGCTTCGTCGAGCTCATCCTTGATCTTCTCAGCCCGGTCATCGAGGGCGGCGCCCATCATTTTGGATACCGGCCGGTAGACCGCGGCGACGAAGACGATAAAGGCCAGGCTGACCCAGAAGGCTTCACCAAACATCAGCCGTCTCCCTTGGCGGCGGCCAGGGCGGTATCGACCGCCGCGTCGCTGGGTTCAACACCGATCAGTTTGCCCGTGGCGCTCCGCGCCACTTCTTTAGCAATCTCGGTGACGTTGTCCATGGCCGCCTTGCGCGCCTCAGCGATGCGCGACTCGGCGTCGCGCAATTGCCCGGCAATCTTGGCGTCGAGCTCGGCCTGCCGCTCGGCCGCTCTCCGGGTCCGCTCCTCCGCCGCCTGGGACAGCAGGGATTGGGCCTCGGAATGGCTCTTGGCCAGGGATTGCTCGTATTCGGCCAGGGCCTTCTCCGCTTCGGCCTTAAGCGTGGCCGCAGCGTCGAGGTCATGGGCGATACGATCCTGGCGCGCTTCCAGCACCTCGCCGATACGGGGCAGGGCAATACGCGCCATCAGCACATAGAGGATGACGAAACTAATCGCCAGCCAGATGAGCTGGGGCGCGAAGGTTGTCGGATCGAGCTGTGGCATGCGGCTTTCCCGCGCGATGCGCGGCTTCCTGGGTTGTCTTAAGCGAACAGGACCAGGAAGGCGATGAGCAGCGCATAGAGCGCCACCGCCTCGACCAGCGCGAACCCGAGCATGGTGAACGGGAACACTTTGGCCTGGGCCGCCGGATTGCGCGCCACCGCGGTGACGAACGCGGCGAAGATATTGCCGATACCAACGCCAACGCCTCCAAGGCCGATGACGGCGAGCCCGGCTCCTATCAACTTCGCGGCTTCAACATCCATGAGTCTATTCCTCTGATTTTCGTGTGATTATCGTGATTGGAAGATTACGTGCTTTTCCGCCTGTTATTCCCCTGGTCTCAATGGAGATGCAGGGCATCGTTGAGATAGAGGCAGGTCAGGATCGTGAATACATAGGCTTGCAGCAGGGCAACCACCACTTCAAGGGCCATCAGGGCGACGATGACCAGGAAGGGCGCCAGCCCGAAGATACCGAGCAACCCTACGAAACCGGCGAACACGGCGAGCATGGTGTGCCCGGCCATCATGTTGGCGAACAGGCGCAGCGACAGGGTGACCGGGCGCGCCAGATAGGAAACGATCTCGATGGGCACCAGCAGCGGCGCCATATACATCGGTACGCCGGTGGGCATGAACAGGCTGAAGAAGTGCAGCTTGTGCTTGATCAGGCCGATGATGGTAACGCCGATGAACACCACCGACGCCAGGGCGAAGGTGACGATGATATGGCTGGTCGGCGTAAAGCCGTGCAGACCGACCACGCCGAACGGCAACAATCCCAGGGCGTTGCAGAACAGCACGAACATGAACAGGCTGAAGATGAAGGGGAAATAACGCCGCCCTTCGCTGCCCACATTGTCGCGCACCATGCCGGCGACCAGTTCGTAGGCGATCTCGGCCATGGACTGCCAACGGCTCGGCACCATGGCGTGGTGGCGCATGCCGCCGACCAGGAACAGAGTCGCCGTGGCGATTGCCGCCACCATGAACAGCGACGAATTGGTGAACGAGGCATCGACACCGCCGAGCGGAATCTCCACCAGACGGATAATCTCAAATTGGTCTAACGGGCTTGCTTCGGCCACTGCGTCCCCCAGGGTCGCTTCAAAATGTTACGTCGGCGTGTCATCGTCCACGCCATCTTCTTGATCCGCCGGGGCAACCAACTGCAGCGCCCTGCGGTAAACGTTCAACCCTCCGGCAGCGGCGCCGAGAAAGAAGAAAATCACTAAAAACACTGAGCCGGTCGCCAACCAATCGTCAAGCAACCAACCCAGACCGACCGACACCGCAAGGCTGCCGACCATTTCGATCGCCACCTGAAACGCCGCCCCGTAACCACCCTGGCCGCCATTGCCCTGGCGCCGCGGGTCGTTCCGGGCCTGCGCCTTCTCGAGGCGGGCCCCGAGATCGTCAAGCGAAGGCGGTGGTTTCCGCTCGCTCATCGACGTTGCTCAGATAGTGATGGCATGGGTCGCGTCGGAGCGACGGCACGCCTTGAAACGCGGCCAACATACGGGCAGCGGCGGAACCCTGTCAAGGCCCAAGCGCCGCGCCCCAACCAATTGAAATAAAATAGAAAAATCAGTTGCCGATGTGATCATTCGGCGGCCTGCAGGCCCTCGGCGGTGTGTAGGTCCACGGACACCAGCTGGCTAACCCCGCGCTCACCCATGGTGACGCCGAACAGGCGGTCCATGCGGGCCATGGTCATGCGGTGATGCGTGATGATGAGGAATCGGGTATTTGAGCCCCGGGCCAGGTCTTCGAGCAGATCGCAAAAGCGGCTGACATTGGCGTCGTCAAGCGGCGCATCGACCTCGTCGAGCACGCAGATCGGCGCCGGGTTTGTGAGGAACACGGCGAACAACAGGGCCATGGCGGTCAACGCCTGCTCGCCGCCCGACAGCAGCGACAGCACTTGAAGGCGCTTGCCCGGCGGGCTCGCCATGATTTCGAGGCCGGCCTCCAGGGGATCGTCCGAGCCGACCATGGCGAGATGCGCCTTGCCGCCGCCGAACAGACGGGTGAACAGGGTGCCGAAGTGGCTATCGATCTTCTCGAAAGCCTTATCGAGGCGCTCGCGGCCCTCACGATTAAGCCGGCCAATGCCCTGGCGCAGCCGGGCGATAGCGGCTTCCAGGTCGGTGCGCTCGTCGACCAGCGCCGACAGTTGCTCGTCGATTTCCTGGGCCTCGTCTTCGGCTCGCAGATTGACCGGCCCCATGTTGTCGCGCTCGCGGATCAGCCGGCCGACGCGGATTTCGATATCATCCTCGGCGGGCCAGTCCTCGCCGTGCTTGAGGCCGGCGATCTCGGCCAGGGCGGTTGGCGCGCAGTTGAGCCGCTCGGTGATGGCCCGGGCGGTGTCGATCCGGTGCTGATTGGCCTGCTCC
>Ga0302123_10003328_pt1 | contig 10736 bp, 7 predicted proteins | sample CB21_321_MG_FD_203109 | JGI IMG/M metagenome (GOLD analysis project Ga0302123, IMG submission 203109) | Marine microbial communities from Western Arctic Ocean, Canada - CB21_32.1 | ecosystem: Environmental > Aquatic > Marine > Oceanic | place: Canada: Western Arctic Ocean | collected 2017-09-28 | reverse complement strand
GGTGGTCGATAACCGCGTGACCGATTGTGCCACTGTCGGATACCAGCTGACGGCGTCGGGTGGCAACAATGTTATGACAGGGAATTATTGTTTTGGCACCTGTGCCCGCCCGACGAAATTTTCGGGCAAACGTCCTACCGACCGAGTCGAACGCACCGAATTGATCCGGCTGCGATAGACTGGAATGGCCCTGACTTAACGGTCGATGCGGCGCATAACTAGTCGCTCGCTCGCTCGCAGCCCCCACGCTGGAGAGCTGGCATTCCCATGCCGGACCGTCCCCCTGGCCATTTACTGCGAGATTTTCTCGGAAAAATGTACTGATTAATGGCGCTTTTTATGGAACTTTGGTCACTGCACAGCGTCCTACCTATATTCGCCACATATTGTCAACCTGTTGCTATTGTTGTGAAAAATGAATATGACCGTAGATTCTCAATGCTATGCTGTGCCCGCCGCTTCACGTGACGTTGCCGCATCCCGCAAGGGTTCGGACCCATTGTCGCGTCAGGCAATTTCTCACAAGATGCCCAAACAGGAAGAGCTTCAGGTGCTCACTGACCGAGATCTGATTGGCCGCATCAATGAAGACGATATGGATGCGTGGGAAGAATTGATGGGGCGCCATGTTGATAAGGCGTTTCAGATCGCGTATGGTATCCTCGGACAACGAAATGATGCAGAAGAAGTGACGCAAGATGCCTTTGTTCGCATCTACAAGGCGTTGCCGAAATTCCGCGGAGACGCCGAGTTTACAACTTGGATGTACCGCATCGTCGTCAACCAGGCCCGCAACAAGTACCGCTGGAACAAACGCCGTGGAGCCCACGTCAATGTGAGCATTGACCAGGACTTCAGCGACCAGCATAGCGTTGGCCGACAAACTCTCCATCTCCCTGATACCTGCAAGACTCCCGATTACACGCTCATGCAGGTCGAGTTCGAAGGGGAAATCGCCGATGAAATCCAGAAGTTGCCGCCGGTTAATCGGGAAGCACTTCTGTTGCGCAACGTCAAAAACCTCTCATACGAACAGATCGCAGAGCTTCTTGGTGTCAAAGTGGGAACGATCAAGTCCCGGATCGCCCGCGCCCGTGAAGAACTACGACGTCGACTCCGCTGAGGATACTCTGCCATGAAAACCGATAGCTCGCCGTGTGCGGAGTGCCCTTCTTCTGAGGTACTCAGCTCTTGGTACGATCGTGAACTGCGCAACCCTGAAATCGATGAACATCTTGCAGTCTGTAAAGGTTGCCAGAAAGTCATCGCTGCGTACCAATCGATCGACAACGTTCTTACGGCCGGTCTTAGTACGGATCGCCGTGATGTAATCATCAGGAGCGTCATCAAGCAGTCGGGACGTCCCTCGATCCTGCGCTTCCCGATGTACAAAGTAAGCATTGCCGCGGGCCTTGCTGTCGTTGCGGTGACACTGTTTATCGCGCTCAATCAGATGCCGTTGACGCCAGGGACAGGCCTTGCTGCGGAGCTCGACGATTCCGAGATCGAGACTGAGATTGATCTGGCGGAGGCGATCGTTGAGCCCGCCCCGATGATCGCGGAAACTCGAGGTCCTGATCACAGCACAGTTGAACCACCGCCAATGCCGTTTGCTGTCGCCCGGAGTACATCTCCCGCACCCGCGCCCCGGGAGCCCAGGTTTCATAGTACTGAAGCCGCCACGGCGACCGGTGGGATTGCCGATCTCCGGCTGGTCAACTTCGACCCGGATAGCCGGAACACACGGGATATCACGCCACGCCGGAGATCGATACCAGCGTCCGATCAGAAGGTGGTGGAAGACTTCGTCCGACACATCTGGCTGGTTGACGAGACGGTCGCACCGTTGGAAGCGTTGAAGACGTACACCGAATCTGATGGCCAGCTGCTCGTTGATTTAATTGCCCGAGACAGCGACCGATATTTACTGCAAATGGTTCTTACAGATAAAGACTTACAGTCGCTCGTTAACCGCTTTCATGACCTCCGCTTCAAGCTACTAAGCCCTGATGCGCCGCAACCAGGTATAATACAGACCCTGAACTTCTCAGGAAAACCCGTCAAATACGAAATGGATATAGTCAGGAAGAATTAGGACGAGTATTTAATTTTCGAGTTTACAGATCGGAATAATATCCAGAGTCAATAGTTACCTGCCGAACCCATAATTGTTTTCGTGTACATATTCTCCTGTGAACAGCGAATACTAGCCTGGACCGGCGCTTAGATAAGGCGTCAAAAGTGGAAACCCAGTACGTCAGTTTGATATGATGATGCCGTGCTCGGTAGCGAGCGTGATAGTCGCCAGTAGCCGGCTGGGCCGCGCGCTCGGAGACGCAATGACTGCAAACGCCGTTTACATTTTACCCTTAAGTCAGTGCCATTCGACGTTAGCCCCGGGGATCATTCAGCCGTTCTTACTCTCGACCAGTATGGTTACCGGGCCGTCGTTGTGGATCTCGACCAACATGTTGGCGCCGAATTTGCCGGTTTGCGTCCGCAGCTCCTGTTGCCGGATCCGCTCGATGAACGATTCATAGAGTGGCTCAGAGGTTTCCGGTGGCGCGGCATCGATGAAGCTGGGACGTCGGCCCTTGCGGCAGTCGCCATATAACGTAAATTGCGAAATTACGAGTATCTCAGCACCGATGTTCAACGCTGACAGATTAAATTTGCCATCGTCATCTTCGAAAATCCGCAAGTTCGCACATTTATCGGCAACGAAATTCACGTCTTCTGCTGTGTCTCCGATACGGATACCGAGCAGAATGACCAGGCCTCTGCCGATTGCACCAGCGATCTTCCCGTCGATAGTGACGGAACCTGTCTTTACTCTTTGCACCAACGCCCGCATATATAACCTCCATAACTCAGGGTGAGCGAAATGTCCGAACGAGAACAGAAAAACATTACTGGTGCAATCTGTCTGATTCTACTGGTCCTGGTGATTGTATTGCTGGTGCAGATCAATGAACTGGGTACCCGCCTTGCAAGCGTTCAGGATGAGCTTGCCGCAACGCGCATAGCAATGACAGAGATCACGGACCAGAATGAGCAGCTTCTCGGCGATATCAGATTGCTCAAGACTGAGGTCCAGCGGACAGCCGAGCGCATCGCACTTCTTCGTGAAGAGATGTCGCAGACGATCGCGATCGCCACCGGCATTCAATTATCTAACCCCGGCAATACATCCGCGGAAATCCAGACAGCGAATATTCCGAATGGTGTTTACGAGTTTACTCAGGAGATATCGATTTTCGCGGCGGATACCCGCGAGTTTATTGTCCGGGATTTCACGGTGTACACAGTCAAGACAACGATGGGTGACGAGGACGTTTCGGTCGTTGCGGGCATTGCCACGACACTTGGTGCGCCGCACTTTTTTGTCGACCATGACGGCGACAAGCGCGTGGATCTGCAGGTGATGCGTTCGCTGGTGGAGTTCGTGCCGTACAGCGCGTTGGTTACAAAATCGATGAGTCGCCGCAACGCCCAGACCATATACAATGTTTTTCTGACGCAATACGAACAGGCGTCCTTCATCTCCGAGCAGGACATTGCCGATCGAGCGACTGGGATCCCGAAGTCGATCTGGGACCTTGTCGTTGAACATTCGAGCATCATCACCAACTGGGGTGAGGATGAGTAGCGAGCCCGGGGGTGACTCCGGCGATGTCAAACTGCACTGTTCCCCAGCATGGATTCACGACGGCCGCTGTGGAACGGCACGGACTTAAGGTGTCAAAAGTGCAAGAAGTAGCATGCGTCGCGCCGCGCGCATGGGACAGTGCTGGTTGCAGGAAACGCGGGGCAACTGCAAAGACGCGCGTTGAAAACCACAATGCAACGCGACTTTTGCAGTCATCGCGTCTCCGAGCGCGCGGCCCAGTCGGCTACTGGCGACTATCACGCTCGCTACCGGGCACGGCACATCATATCAAACTGACGTACTGGCTCTCCACTTTTACGCCTTAAGGCGGGGCTCAGACGAAGACACTCCAAACCTTCGCACGAATCCACCTTTCAACCCTTAAGTCCGTACCAGTTCGGGCAGGGGTCAGATTCCCAGCTTGCTCAGACGTATCTTCTCGGCATCCGATGTATTCGTTGTCGGCGTATAGCCATTGAGCGGCAGGATGCGTTCGTGGATGGCGTCGAGGAACCATTCAGGTTGCGGGAAGAACGCCTTTTCGAGCTCGTATGCCGGGGTGATCCAGTTGCGGGAGCCGATGACGACGGGCGGCGCGTCGAGGTAGTCGAACGCCAACTCCGATATATTCTGGGCTACATCGTTCAGGAAAGAACCACGCTGGCAGGCGTCGCTGCTCAGAACGACACGTCCCGTTTTCTTGACCGACTCGATAATCGGTTCGTAGTTCAATGGTGTCAATGTCCGCAGGTCAACGAGTTCGGCCTCGAGGCCGTAGCCCTGCAGCATGTCGGCTGCGGCGACTGCCGTGTACAGCGTGTGCCCCGCGGTGACAATCGTGACATCCTTGCCGACTCGCTTGATGTCCGGTTCCCCGATCGGAACTTCGTAGAAACCCTCCGGCACACCTTCGGGGTTAAACAGTTCGGCTATGTCGTAGCTGCGCTGGGACTCGAAAAAGATTACGGGGTCGGTTCCGCGCAAGGCCGCGTTCATCAGACCTTTGGCATCGTACGGACTGGCAGGAAACACGACTTTCAGTCCGGGAATATGGGTGCACAAGCTGCTGAAATCCTGCGAATGTTGGGCGCCGTACTTCGAGCCGACGGATACGCGGATGATGACCGGCATCTGCAGCACGCCCGCACTCATCGCCTGCCATTTCGAAAGCTGATTAAAAATCTCGTCCCCGGCACGTCCGAGAAAGTCGCAGTACATGAGCTCGGCGATGACGCGACCGCCGCAGAGGCCGTATCCCACCGCAGTACCGACGATAGCGCCCTCGGAGATCGAGGAGTTGAACAGTCGATGGTACGGCAGCGCTTCTGTCAGGCCACGGTAGACGGCGAAGGCACCGCCCCAGTCACGATTTTCCTCGCCCCAGGCTGCCAGGGTCGGATCCGTATAAAACCCGTCGAGGATCGCTTCGAACAAGGCGTCGCGGTACTGCACCGCCTTGCCCTTGGCGATTTCTTTGCCGGCGTCATCGAGACCTTTTCGGCTGCGCCGGGCGATTTGCTGAACCCGCGGGTTCTCTTCCTTTGGCATCAACACCGTGCACTCGCGGTCCTCGAGCTTTTCGATGTTGTTGTTGGAGTACATAAAGCTGCCGACGGCGTCCGGATCGGTCATTGGATCGAGGCGCGGCGACAGCTCTTCGTCCATAGCCATTTTCAGTGCACGTACCATGATCTCGCCGATGTCGCTGCGGATTGTTCCGAGTTCGTCTTCTGTGCAAACTTCGTGTTTCACGAGATTTTCGCCGAACGTCACGATCGGGTCGATCGCCTGCCATGCCGCGATCTCGTCGCGCTCACGATAGGACGATGCATCGGATGGTGAATGGCCGGAGATGCGGTAGGTGAGGGTGTCGAGCAGGACCGGACCTTTCTTTTTCTGGAGAATTGCGGTCTTGCGCTGGAACGCGTCGATCACAGCCAGCGGATTATAGCCGTCGATCCGTTCCGTATGCAACTGGTCACGGTTGACTCCGGCGCCGATGCGTGCGAGGACATCCTGGCCCATGGTCTCGCCGAACGTCTGGCCACCCATCCCGTACAGATTGTTCATGAAATTCATGATCAACGGCAATCCGCCCTTGAACTCGCCTTCCCACAGCTCGTTGTACTGGCCCATCGTCGCCATGCAGATTGCTTCCCAGACAGGACCGCACCCGGCGGCGGCGTCACCGATATTGCAGACGACAACGCCCGGCTTCGAGTTGATCTTCTTGAATAGCGCAGCACCGACGGAAATATCGGCGGAAGCACCGACGATCGCGTTGTTGGGATAAATCCCGAAGCCCGGGAAAAACGCGTGCATCGAGCCGCCAAGTCCACGGTTGAAGCCGGTCCGGCGTCCGAATATCTCGGCTAAGGCACCGTACACCAGGAAGTCTGTCGCCAGGTCTGTAACCGAATCCGGCTTACTTTTTTCAACGACGCGCAGCGTTTCCCCAGCGAAATGATTTTCCATGATCTGCAGGAGCGTGTCGTCGGAGTTTTTGGCGATGGCACTCATGCCCTTGGCGAGGATCTCGCCGTGGCTGCGGTGTGAGCCCAGGATGTAATCGTCGATGTCGAGCACGAACGCCTGACCGACCGCCGAGGCTTCCTGACCGATCGACAGATGCGCCGGGCCCGGGTAATTGTACGCAACGCCACTGTATTCGCCGGCCGTCTTGATGTCGCCGAGCATCGTCTCGAATTCGCGGATGATCGACATGTCGCGATAGATCCCGATGAGCTCGTGGCGCGGGAAATTCGTTACCTCCGTAGCGAAAGCACGGCGATAGGCGTTGACGGGGATATCGGCAAGGGAGATCTTGCTGCGCTTGCGGATTTTCTTCGGATCGATGAACTGTGATTTTGGCATGAGTGCTTAGTGTTTTGGGGTCGCTTGTTACCGGCCGCTGTGTTCAGTGTTCAATCGAATCACATGATTACATGAGCAGCGTGAGATCGAAATTGGCGATTGTGCCGCATAAATTCTGGAGAAATCGCGCCGCCGGTGCGCCATCAACAGCGCGGTGATCGATCGTCAGTGATAACCCGATATGCGGGCGCAAGACGGTTTCGCCGTCCTGCGCAACCGGGCGCTGCGTAATCGTGTTGACACCGAGGATTGCGACTTGCGGTAAATTTAGCACGGGCGTGAACGACTCGACGCCGAATGCGCCGAGATTGGAGAGTGTGAACGTCCCGCCGCTCAGTAGATCGGGCGGCACTTTGCCTTCACGTACCTGCGTCGCCAGATCCTTGCCGGCTGCCGCCAGTTCGTTGAGACTCATATCGTTCGCGAAACGGATTACCGGTACCATGAGGCCGCGCGGTGAATCGGCTGCGAAGGCCAGGTGGACACTCTCGTACTCGCGGATCTTATCGCCCAGGAAACACGCATTCATATACGGGTGCTCGATTAGCGTGCGCACCGTCGCGTAGGCTACGAGGTCATTGATATTGATGTCGGCAATGCCGAGCTGTTCCCGCCGTTCCTTGACGATTCGCCGGCAGGCCATGATAGCGGTCGCATCGGCGCTGGCGGTCAGTGTAAACTGCGCCGCCTGCTGCAAAGACTCGACCATGCGCTGCGCGATTATCTTGCGGATATTACTGAGCGCCGTATCCTTGACCTCGTCGCCATCGAGCAGCGGTGCAACCTCGATCGGCGCAGTGGCAACCGGTCCCGCCGCGACCGCAGGTGCGGCCAGAACATCCCGTTCAATGACGCGCCCTTGTGGTCCAGTCCCCGTGATTTGTGCGACGTTCACGTCGGATTGGGCAGCGCGCTGGCGGGCCCGCGGTGACACTCGCAGAACGCCCCCGGTGGCCAGAGGCGCCGGCGTCGCGGCCGCAGGTGCTGGTGTCGCGGTAATGATGGGTGCGGATGCGGATTCCGCAGCTGCAGGCACGGCGCTGTTGTCCGGTGTGAACTGCGCACTGTCTTCACCGTTGTCGCCGATGACAGCGACATTGTTCAGGACGGGCACATCGTCGCCTTCCTCGTAGAAGGTCGCAAGTAACGTCCCGTCGACCGGGGACTCAAATTCGAATGATGCCTTGTCGGTCTCGTAGCTGAACAGAACTTCGCCTGTCGCGACCGTTTCGCCTACGTCCTTGTGCCATTCGAAGAGGACACAAAGTTCCACCGACTGTCCCTGGCGGGGCATTGCGATCGGAGTAGGCATGGCGTAGTGCTCCCATGAAAGGTTCGGGATCCAGGAAAAAGCCCCAAATATAGCACGGAATTCGGGTTATTTCGCTATTCGTAGCCGTTCGGGTGTGTCGAGTGCCATTGCCATGCGGTCTCGACGATTGTGCTCAGGTCCGGATACTGTGGCTGCCAGCCGAGTAAGTCGCGGGCTTTGGACGCATCCGCGATTAACCGTTCGGCATCGCCGTCGCGGCGTGGCGCGATGACAACGGGGATCTCAGTGCCGCTCACCTCACGGGCGGTCTGGATCACCTGCATCACCGAATACCCCGTGCCGTTGCCGAGGTTAATGAACTGTGAGGCGCCACCGCTGTCGAGGTGCTGCAGCGCCAGGATGTGTGCTTTGCCGAGATCCGCAATGTGGATGTAGTCGCGGACCGCGGTGCCGTCCGGGGTGTCGTAGTCGTCGCCGAGCACAGAAATCTGTTCACGCTGTCCGAGGGCCGTCTGCAGCACCAGCGGGATGAGATGCGTCTCCGGCGAGTGCGCTTCCCCGCGCCCCGGCAGGGCGCCGGCCGCGTTGAAATAGCGCAATGCGACGAATCGCAGGTCCCCGGCTTGGTCGAAGTCGCTGAGGACTTGTTCAAACATAAATTTCGTCCAGCCGTAGGGATTACACGGAGACTGGGGATGAGATTCGTCCATTGGCAGGCGCACCGGCTCGCCGTAAGTCGCGCTGGTAGACGAGAACACAACGTGGCGGACGCCGGCCACTTTTAGGGCATTGAGCAGTGCAACACCTTGCTGCACGTTGTTGGCGTAGTATTTCGCCGGGTTTTCGACCGCTTCGCCGACGTTGATGAACGCCGCGAAATGGACGCAGGCCTGGACATCGTGGGCGTCGCAAATTCGCCCTACGAGCTGACCGTCGCCGATGTCACCTTCGTAAAACGGCAGGTCCGGAATTAATGCAGCGCGGTGCCCGGTCACCAGACTGTCGAGCACAACTACGTCCTTGCCGGCCTGCGTCAGTAGATCGACCGTTGCGCTGCCGATATATCCGGCGCCACCAGTTACGAGAATAGACATGGGCGTGATGTGTTACTTGTCCGCCGAAGCCTTGGCGAAGGCGGATGCGTGAAAGCCGCGGCGCTTCGCTTGCGCGAGATGCGTGACTTGTCCGCCGAAGCCTTGGCGAAGACGGATGACTCTTCATCGCACGCTTCATCGAATTGGACTTTTGTTTCTATTTTTCCGTCTCCGTCGGCATCGATATGATCTCGCCGGATGCCCATTGTGTCAAAGTAACTGATTTTCCGCGTGAAGCCATCTAATAGGTAGCGGCGCTCAGATACGGAGCCATATCTGTACTTCTCCCTGTATTCTACGTCCGGAAGGATGACGACGCCGGCGCTGCCGATTCCCCTTTCGATCGTCTCCCCGGAGATCTCGGCATGGATTTCATGCTGGGCGAGCAGATCCCGAAGCAGACTGGCCTCGATCGCACTGGACGTTGCAAAAATAGATTTCACGGCGCCATAGTTTCAGTCACGGTGTCGTCGCTGGCTGCCTCATCCTTGTCCTTATTCAAAATGCTGGTGACGAATATCAGGGTCAGGTACAGGACGGCGTGGATCAGCGCCAGCACCGGCCACATAAATTCGCTGTCACCCGTCGTCATGCGCTTGTTGAGAATCAGCAACGTGATCATGACCGGCAGCCAACTAATCGTCAGCCCGAGACCGGCCGGCAGGCGGAAGGACTTCTGGCGGGTGACATCGAACAGGATGCAAAACACCAGCACGACAAACGCCGGTATCCCCGGGTTCTCGAAGGGCGGAATAACCTTTGCCAGCAGCGTCGACAGGCCATATACGCAATGGGCCAGAGGTGATGCCGCAATAAGAAATCCTGCCAGGTTCAGCTGCGGCGAGAACCGGGCGAAGCGCCGTTTGCCATCATATGTCTTGAGTTTCTTGCTGCGGATGATAAAGACCATGACGAGGAAGGCAAAGATGTTGATGGCGTCGGGTATGAGCTGGTCGATTTTCTGCTGGGCCGTCAATGTGGACTTGTTGATAAACAGCATCACGGCTATCCACGCCGGGAACAGCCACAGCGGAAAAAGCGCATAGACCGTGCGTTTGACGGTGCGGTCGCGCCGCGTTCTGTTGTAGGATTTTTCACGTTGCGGAAACTCATTGGCAAATTGCAGGAGGTCGTGACGGATCAGCTCTTTTGGGATCGCCAGGAACTTGCGCCAGGCTTCGTCCGCCACGGCGAACTTCGCCTTGGTCTCGAGTTCGACGGCGGTGTTATGGCGACTGGCAACAACGTTATTTACTGATTTTCCGAGGATCTCGTACAGCCGTTTCCAGGCGCCCGAGTCCCCAGAGCGCAAAGCTGTCTGGGTATTCAGAATGTTGTCCCAGTCATCACTCTCGAGCCATTCCGGAATTTTGTTCTCGATCGTCTCTGTGATCACTTTGTCGATCCGCAGGATGCGTTCGTGGGCTTCCTGATCGTCTTGGGCGGAACGTACTTCGCTGTTGTTCGGCGACGGCCGGAATCGCCCTGTGTCCATGACTTGGATCAGGGCGTCTGAGTATTGCCCCTCGCGCAGTGCCTTTTCGATGTTGTCGATCGATACCTCGCGTTGCGAGATGAGCGCCTGGCACGTATCCGCCATGCGCGTGCGGCGGTCACCCAGTTCGGTGCCGCGCCACGGATCAGTCGTGTTCAGCAGTTCCATCGCGCGGGAGAAACAATTCATCCCGATAATCAGACCTGCCTGCGTAACTGTGTGGTCGAGGGTATTGCGCGTCATTTTTAGTTCATTGTTGACGCCGGCGCACTCGGTTTCGCCATAGACCCGATTCATATAGTCGAGATAGGTCGAGTATTTCGCCAGATTGAACTCCAGCTGCGACTGCTG
>Ga0302123_10003326_pt1 | contig 10740 bp, 8 predicted proteins | sample CB21_321_MG_FD_203109 | JGI IMG/M metagenome (GOLD analysis project Ga0302123, IMG submission 203109) | Marine microbial communities from Western Arctic Ocean, Canada - CB21_32.1 | ecosystem: Environmental > Aquatic > Marine > Oceanic | place: Canada: Western Arctic Ocean | collected 2017-09-28 | reverse complement strand
AACATTATATATGTTGCGAATTTGTTTTTTCCGATCAATTAAATACACACGCAAAATATGCGAGTATTTCTTTCTGCCATCGGCTTGGGTTTGCATATCCGGAATTACACTCTGTTGATACGCATCTAGAATAGGTTGGATCGCTTGGTCTGAGTTGGAGGTGAGAAACTGCCAGTCTGGGGCGCCCTCCTTATTGGCGCTACTGCCTTTAATGCCCTCACCAAATTTTTCATAACTTCAGGGGTATCAAATTCTGGATCGAAACTAAGCGTCAATAAGCGTAAGTTATCTGCCAGCCGCGGTTGCTCCTTAACCTTCCCGGCCAATCTGTGTAAAACCATCGTCGATAGAGGGCAGCCATTAATATCATCACAGGTGCGGTAAATAAAACTAAGTACCGTGATTTTTTCTCCCAACAAATCATCTAAATCGAGAGATTTTCCTGCGTCATCTAATATTGTACCGCCGGCGGCGGGTCGAATTTTGGGTAAGTCATAGGTACCCGCTACTGGTGCTTCAAAACTGAGCTTGCCCCAGCCAGGCGCAAGCACCACCTCTGGTTTGGAAGGCTCAGCGAGCACACCCTGAGCAAAAGCCAGGGCGTACAGTAGAGAATTAAACAACCACCTCACCCTAACGCGGCTCAAGTAACCACCTTCTTGCCTGGGCTCTGGGCTGCCGCTTTAGCGTCTGGCACTACCTGTTGGCCATAGCGGAGGAATCGGTGCTTGTATCAAGTGTGCCACTGACCTTTTGCTCAAAGGGGCGTGGCATGCCGTAAAGGCCGTAAGCACCAAAACGCATTTGGTGTGCACTGCCCAGTTTTTCGGCTTTAAAGTCAATCTCAAATTCCAGATTAAGCTTGTCACCATCCCAGGTATAGGATTTGAAGAACTGCTGGTCATCAGCGCCTTTTTTGTCCCAGTTGCGCAACAACGAAGAGGTAAAATAAGCACGCTTGCCATCCCAACTCTGCGAGATCATGTTCAACTGCGGACCAATAGTTTTCTCATAGATCTGCTTGGGGTTGAAGGGATCAGATACATCAAAGTAACGCGTCTTGCCGTCCATAAAGGTTTGAACCCACAAGCCGTTGTCGTCCGAGGTGATCGAGATATCAACAGGCAATGGAATCTTGGCTGGATCTCCAATATTCGCCACCGCTTTGGCCTGCCACTCGCCTGCTTGATCTTCGTAAATCAGCCAGATCTGAGACGTTAGCGCAGTCGTGGTGAAACAATAATTATGATTGGGTTGCCATGCACAACGAAGTTCCAAAGGCGCCCCAGGAACATCAAAAACCTTTTCCGGATTTTTCGTGTGCAGGTTCCATTTCACCACCGTGCTACCAAAACGCTTCATGGCTTCCGGATCACCCAGCAAGGTGCCAAAGTCCATCATGTAGTTCGACCAACCTGTAAACGAGGATGTGAACATAGCGTTGCGCCTGGGCAGTGCGCGAATATCGTAGCCATAACCATCGGCGTAGTTGCCCGACTTTTCCGCACCTCTGAGATCTTGATCGGTTGGGTGCCAATGGGTAGCGATGTAATCCCCGGAATTAGAATATTCCACCATGGCAGTTCGTCCACCGTGATCCACATTATTGGATAATCCAGTTATCATCATCTTGCCTGCCAACGCATAAAACGTATGCGGACCGACAACACCGCCACTAGCTTTTACAAAATTATCGATCGTTTGATAAAGGGTTGGCTTGGCGGGGTCGGTATGAACATCAAAGATAAATATTTTATTGCTATCCAAACCACCTGCCCAAAGATAGCGTCTGTCATCAGTGAAACCTGAATGATGCGCTTCATTGCGGCCGCCAACTGAAAGAGTGTTAATGACTTTGCCGTAACCGGGCGAATCCGGATTTACATCAATAGTCACCATTTTGTCCTGTTCGTCACCCAGGCCTTCCTCGCCCAAGGTCCACACGTAAACAAAATCTTCCTGACCAACGATTTTTGCCATATAGGGCGACATGCAGGTTTCGTCTGCCAGCACGCTCATCGAGGCACCGCATAGGAGGCCGACTATCACGGTAATAAACCCACTGATTTGAAATGTCTTCATGGTGCTTCTCCGGTTATAGGATTTAATCTTGATGCAATTTAATGACTACTTATTATGGCCCCGCCTATGCCCCCGCCAGCCATTCGCGTGCTTTTAGCATTCCGTACCAGTACACAAGGGGTAAGATTCGCACCTTAAGAAACCAGGCTAGCCTGGTAGGCTTAGTCCCCTCGTTTAACCAACCAGGGAAGGTTGGGGTGACCTCGCCTCCATAGCTAAATTCCGCCAACACGATCTTGCCATTCTCAACCGTGAGCGGGCAGGAGCCGTAGCCTTTGTAGGCAGCAGACAGCGCTTGACCTGCTATTGCATCGCAAATATTTTGGGCGACCACAGGCGCTTGTTTCCTGGCCGCGGCCATAGTTTTTGCATTCGCGGTATCCATGACATCACCGGCCCCCCAAATATTCGGATATCGTTTATGTTGTAACGATGCGGGATCGACCTCCAGCCATCCGCCATCGCCGGAAAGTTCACTGTTTTTAATCAGGTCAGGGGCACACTGGGGCGGACAAACATGCAGCATATCAAACCGGGATTCGACAATCTGCTCGTTACCCTCAGCGTCGGCGGTTTTAAACCATGCCGTCTTGCGGGCGCCATCAACCTTGATCAAATTGTGCAGGTAATTGATCCCTACTCCGTATTTCTCCATATACGCGGTGAGAGCGGGCACGTAGGCGGGCACGCCAAACAGTGCACCACCGGCGTTGTAGAATTCGATATCAATGTTTGGGAGCTTTCCGCTCGTCAGCCATTGTGAGGCCGAAAGATACAACGCCTTTTGCGGCGCGCCAGCGCACTTAATCGGCATCGGCGGCTGGGTAAACAATGCTTTACCACTGTCCAGGCCCTGCACCAATTGCCAGGTGTACGGCGCAAGATCGTAGCGATAGTTCGAGGTTACACCGTTCTTACCCAACGTTTCTTCAAGGCCTTCAACGGCAGCCCAGTCCAGCTTCAAACCCGGCGCAACTACCAGTTGCCGATAGATGAGTGAAACGTCATTGTCCAAAGACACAGAGTTGTCATCGGGCGCAAAGCCCGTCACTGATTGGGCAATCCAATCGACGCCTGCGGGTATAAGATCTGCTGTTTTTCGGTGGGTCGATTCTGGCTCAAAAATACCGCCGCCTACCATGGTCCAACCGGGTTGATAATAATGATCAGGAGAGGGGTCTATCAAGGCGATACGCAAGCTTCCATTGCGCTTTAACAAACTACTGGCAGTAGCGATTCCGGCAGAGCCCGCACCAACGATCACAATATCGTAGCTAGTGCCTGGTGTGTTAGATACAGTCATAAATACTCCTCGCGGTTGGCTATATAAAGTCCAAACAAACAGTCGTTGCCACTTCTTAAAGAGGCTGAGGGCAGGGTCATCACCTAGAATCCAAATACTCAACCGACGATAGCATATTATTCGCCACTGCTCGCGTTGAGGTGATGCGAACCTGCGGTGTGAGCGCTGACGACAAGCAATCGTGGTATTACTGTCCAGTTATGACACATCGACGATGTGCTGGTCATTAAGTCATATGACGCCGACGGTGTTATTGGCACGACCTGTCCCCGTGCGCCTACGGTTGCTGCTTCGATATTCAGAATATTGACTGAATTATTCTCGATTCAATCGTATAATCTATCCGATCAAATTATTACATTTAGGGGCGTAAATGAGCGACGAATCAACAAAACCAGAAAACGAAGACGGCTTCGCAGATGCATTCGCAGCAGTTGCAGTAGTGGTGCTTCCGGTTCTGGCCATTATCTACTGGCTATCGGGTATGCCCACCAGCTAGGCGCTGGCCCGGTCAGGTTAGGTGCGGCTAGTGTGATTTCGAGCCGCCACCGTCATGTCTAAGAATCCCCGTTATTTCTAGCTATCCACTGTCATTTCCAGCTTAGCCGAGCAATCTGCTACTCGAGAGGAATGATGGCCAGCGCTCTTTTCGTCAGATTCTTCGTACCTTAGGGGCCAGGTGACGGTGCTTGGATGGTCCCCGTGAGGTCTCGCTAAAGAGTGAAGTCCCGCTAAAGAATCAGATTCACAACCCCGATCAGTGTCAGCACGAACAAAATCGTAAAGATCAGCCCCGCGGCAATAAACACCAGTGGGTTTCCCTTGGTGAAATCCCGTTCGCGGTTTTTAGAACTCTGGACGCCCAGTGCGGCGGCCAGTACGCTAATCACAACTTCCCGGAATCGGGGTTCGTGAGCTTCTTCCGGGGTAGGCGTTGAGTCTTTTTCAGAGGTTTCGCTCATGGGTATTATTATGCGTACTTAAGGTTAGGAGACAACCACCTTTCGGTGATATCAAGAGATTGTCCCTTACGTTTTGCATAGCTCTCGACCTGGTCTTTATCGATTTTTCCCAGCCCAAAATAACGTGATTCCGGGTGAGAAAAATAGAAGCCGCTAACAGCGGCGGCAGGGAACATTGCGTAATGTTCGGTCAGATTGACCGAAATCTCGGCTGTCGCATTCAGTAGTTCAAACAAAGTTCCCTTCTCCGTGTGGTCAGGACAGGCGGGATATCCCGGGGCAGGGCGGATACCCTGATACTTTTCTTTGATCAACTCTTCATTGCTCAAAGATTCTGAAGTTGCATAGCCCCAATACTCGGTGCGAACCAGGTGGTGTAGCTTCTCGGCGAAAGCTTCTGCCAGTCGGTCTGCCAGGGCCTTGATCATGATGGCGGTGTAATCGTCGTTTTGTTCTTCGTATTTTTTTGCCAGGTCGTCAGCACCAAGACCGGTGGTGACCACAAAGCCGCCAATATAATCGTTGAGAGCAGTATCCGTTGGCGCCACATAGTCAGCAAGGCAGAAATTGGCCTGATCGTTCGGTTTATTCGTCTGCTGTCTTAAATGATGAAGCTTCGTTTTGATCGCCGAGCGCGTGTCATCACCGTAGACGATGATGTCATCCCCGTCTGAATTAGCCGGCCAAAATCCGATAATTGCATTTGCCTGGAGTAAGTTGCCGTCGATGATCTCATTCAGGAGTTTTTGTGCATCATCGAATAGCTGCCGAGCTGGTTCACCAACGACTTCGTCTTCGAGAATTTTTGGATACTTCCCTGCGAGTTCCCAGGCAATAAAGAAGGGAGTCCAGTCGACAAACGGCAGAAGCTCTTTAAGCGGGAAGTCGGTAATGGTTTTAGTTCCCGTAAATGTCGGCGCGGGCGGCTTGTACCCTTGCCAGTTTAGCGCTGCTTTGTTGGCAACAGACGCAAGATAGCTCAGCCCATCGCTCTTGGCAGACCGATTGCTGTTTCTTATCCTGATTTTTTCATATTCCTCGGACAGGCTCGCCGCCAGTAATGGCTTCTTTTCCGCGTTCAGCAGTTGTGAGGTGACGCCAACTGCTTTTGATGCATCGGGAACATAGGCGACGATATCCTTATGGAAACAGGGATCAATCTTGACCGATGTATGTGCCTTGGATGTAGTGGCTCCGCCAATCAATAGTGGCTTGTGGATACCCTGTCGCTCCATTTCAGAGGCAACGTGAACCATTTCATCCAGAGAGGGAGTAATCAACCCCGACAATCCGATGATGTCGACGTCTTCTTCGATGGCTTTTTTCAGGATCTGATCTGCAGGGACCATCACCCCCATGTCGATGACGTCATAGTTATTACATTGCAGAACCACGCCGACAATATTCTTTCCGATGTCGTGGACGTCGCCTTTCACGGTCGCCATTAGAATCTTACCCTTGGATAGCACGACTCCGGATTTCTCGGCTTCGATAAATGGTACCAGGTGAGCGACGGCCTGTTTCATTACTCGTGCGCTCTTAACCACCTGCGGCAGGAACATTTTACCTGCACCGAAAAGATCGCCGACTTCATTCATGCCATCCATCAGCGGGCCTTCAATGACTTCAATTGGCCGCGTAGCCTCCAGGCGCGCCTCTTCAGTATCATCAACGATGTACTGGTTGATTCCCTTAACAAGTGCGTATGAAAGTCGCTCCCGTGCGGGCTTTTCTCGCCAGGTTAGATCTTCCTTGCTGGCCTTCTTTTCACCGCCTTCGAATCTTGAAGCGACTTCTATTAGTCTTTCGGTTGTATCCTCTCTTCTATTGAACAGAACATCTTCAATACGTTCCCGCAGATCTGCTGGAATATCTTCGTAAATGGTAAGTTGGCCGGCATTGACGATACCCATGGTCAGCCCGGCTTTCACCGCGTGGTACAGAAAAACAGCGTGAATGGCCTCCCTCAGCGCATTGTTGCCACGGAACGAAAAGCTCACGTTGGAAATGCCGCCCGAGATATGTGCGCACGGCAGCTCTTTCTTTATATAGGCGCATGCGTCGATGTAATCCTTGCCGTAAAGATTGTGTTCTTCGATGCCGGTCGCAACAGCAAAGACGTTCGGGTCAAAGATGATGTCTTCAGGAGGAAACCCTACGACGTCAACCAGAAGGTCATAGGAACGTTTGCAGATGTTCTGTTTTCGCTGCAGATTATCGGCTTGCCCATCCTCGTCGAAAGCCATGACAACGACGGCGGCACCGTGGTTCAGGCAAATATTCGCCTGTTCGATGAATGGTTTTTCGCCCTCCTTTAGGCTGATGGAGTTCACGATAGACTTACCCTGGATACATTTTAGCCCGGCCTCGATAATTTCCCATTTGGAGCTGTCAACCATGATGGGTACACGACAGATATCAGGTTCAGCGGCGATGAGGTTAAGGAATTTCACCATCGCGGCTTTGGAGTCGAGCATGCCTTCGTCCATGTTGATGTCGATGATTTGCGCACCGTTTTCTACCTGTTCCCTGGCGACCTGAAGTGCTTCCTCGTAGTTTTCTTCACGAATGAGCCGGGCGAATTTAGCGGAACCGGTGACGTTGGTTCGTTCACCGACATTCACGAACAGGGAATCCTGATTAATCGAGAAGGGCTCCAGGCCGGATAACAGGCAATCGCGTGAGCGGTCTTTTGGCTTGCGGACGACGGATGATGCAGCGAGTTCAGTGAACGCAGCAATGTGTTCCGGCGTTGTACCACAGCATCCACCGATGATGTTGACGAGCCCGGAGTCCACATAATCCTTGATGGAATCGGCCATGTGATCGATGGTTTCGTCATACTCGCCAAATTCGTTAGGTAAGCCGCGGTTCGGGTAGGCAGAGACAAAGCAATCAGCAACTCGGGATAGTTCTGCGATATATGGCCTGAGTTCATCCGCACCCAGCGCGCAGTTGAAACCAACTGACAGTGGGTTTGAATGGCGAATCGAAGCCCAGAACGCTTCTGTGGTTTGGCCGGAAAGCAGGCGACCGCTTGCATCAGTAATGGTGCCCGAGATCATGATTGGTAGTGAGGTCCCCTTTTCCGCAAACACTTTTCGCGCCGCATAGATGGCCGCCTTCGAGTTCAGGACATCGAAGATGGTTTCAATAAGGATGATATCGGCACCGCCTTCCATCAGCCCTTCAACACATGTGCTGTAGTCTGCAACCAGATCATCAAAGGTAATGCTGCGATAGCCCGGGTCATTAACATCTGGAGACAGGCTAGCAGCTCGTGTTGTGGGCCCAACTGCGCCCGCAACGAAACGAGGCTTCCCCGGGTTTTCTGCCAGCACGATGTCGATCGCTTTTCGACACAATCTTGCCGAATCCCGATTGAGTTCATAGCAAAGCGATTCGGTTCCATAGTCTGCCTGGGAGACGGCGTTGGCCGTAAAGGTGTTTGTTTCCAGAATGTCGGAACCAGCCCGAAGGTAGCCCAGGTGGATATCCGTGATCACATCGGGTCGCGTCAGCGTGAGGAGTTCATTGTTGCCTTTCAGCGGGCTGGGGTGGTCCTGGAAGCGGGGCCCTCGATAATCTTCTTCCCCGAGCCTAAGGTCCTGGATCGATGTGCCCATGGCGCCATCCATTACGAGCACCCTTTGGTTAAGAATGTTTCGAAGTTGTGTCGAAATAGCAGCGTTCATGGGTTTCTTCGAGTGTCTGAAAGTGGCGCCAATTCTATCAATACTGGCATTCATGGATATTGAAGATATTGGTCATTAACATGAGCTGATCTCATACGGAGGTAAGCTCTGACCCTATAAAACTTATGGTTTTTACGAACATGCCTTTCCGCTAAAATAACCGGCGTATTCATTTGAAAGTTAATCCCATGGTTGAAATCACGCCCTCTGCACAGGCTTACCTTCTTGAGCTCCTTTCCAAACAGGAAGATGGCGAAATTGGTATCAGGATATTTATCGCAGATCCTGGAACGCCCCTGGCTGAAACCTGCATTGCCTATTGCAGACCAGGTGAAGAACAACCAGAGGATGAGCGTATTGAGTATGAAGGGTTTCCTGCGTGGATTGACGATCGCAGCCAACCATTTCTGGTTGACGCGCTGGTAGATTACGCGGAAGACAGAATGGGCGGTCAGCTGACCATCAAGGCACCGAATTCCAAAGTCCCGAATGTCTCAGATGACAGCCCGATTGAAGACAGGATTAATTATGTGCTGCATAGCGAGATCAATCCCGGATTGGCGTCACACGGCGGGAATGTGAACCTTGTTGAGGTAGTTGATTCAGAAATTGCCATCCTTCAATTCGGAGGTGGTTGCCAGGGTTGTGGCATGGTTGAAACGACGTTGAAAGACGGGGTTGAAAAAACCTTGCTCGAGCGCCTGCCAGAACTGACTGCAGTGCGCGATGTTACGGACCATGCCGTAACCGAGAACGCCTACTATCAGCCATAACAGTTGTGGGGTCAGATAACAGTTTTGGGGTCAGAGAAAAACTGCCCCCCGATCGTCGCCGTTTAGGCAGTCTTTTCCAGCGCAGCATCCAGGGGCTTTCGTTCCGGCAAGATATCTTTAACCTTGTTCCGCAGTTCCCGAATCATTGTCTCTGTCGTATCCCAGTCTACACAGGCGTCTGTCACCGAAACGCCATATTTCAGATCGGCCAGGTTTTCGGGAATAGACTGGTTTCCCCATTCAAGATTGCTCTCGACCATTAGGCCGATGATAGATTGATTCCCCCCGACGATCTGGTCACCTGCGCTGCTTGACACAAGTCGCTGCAGGCCGGGATCTTTGTTCGAATTGGCGTGACTGCAGTCAATCATGATGTTTGCCGGAATATTGGCCTTAAGCAGGTGCTGTTCACAAAGGCTCACACTGGCGGAATCATAATTCGTTCGTCCACCACCGCCTCGAAGCACGATATGGGCGTGCGCGTTACCCCGGGTGTGGATTACCGAAACCTGACCCTGGTGATTAATGCCAAGGAATCGGTGGGGTGCTGAAACTGACTGCAGGGCATTAATCGCGACTTCAAGCCCACCGTCAGTACCATTTTTGAACCCCACTGCAGAGGACAGGCCACTAGCCATTTCGCGGTGAGTCTGGGATTCAGTCGTTCTGGCGCCAATTGCACTCCAGGAAATCAAATCCTGAAGATATTGCGGGGTTACGGGGTCGAGCGCCTCAGTTGAAGTTGGCAATCCTAACTCCGCAATATTGACCAGCAGCTCTCGACCCTGCTTTAGCCCTTCTGCAACGCAGAATGAATCATCCATATGGGGATCGTTGATTAATCCCTTCCAGCCCGTTGTTGTGCGCGGCTTCTCAAAATAGACGCGCATGATGAGTAAAAGTGAGTCATCCACTTCATCGGATAATGCTTTCAGGCGCTGTGCATATTCCATCGCAGCGGTCGTATCATGGATGGAGCAGGGGCCAACGATCAGAAAAATCCTGGGATCCTGCCGGTTCAGAATTTTTTTGATGGCAAGCCTGCCGCCTGAAACTGTTTCCATTGCCCGGGCGGAGGCTGGAACACTGTCTTTCAGCTCTTCCGGGTTCATTAAGGTTTCTTCGCTTAATACGTTTAAATCATCCAGTCTGATGTCGTTCATGGTGTTGTCCTGTCTATGTCGCTAGCTGCTCGGTTTATAAAAGTCCAAAAAAAACCCCGATGGCATCCGCCTGTCGGGGTTTCTCAGGCGGATTAACCGCCCAGATTGTTGAGCGATTTAGCTTTTGACGAAAAAGTAATACCCCAGCCACCACGCATCAACGATATTCACCGTCGACGGGTTGACTGGGTTGCTAAAACGCTGGGTAAATCGTATTTTCATGGGTGGGGATAATAGCCTTCTACAGCGGGATTGCAAGTGACCTACTCAGTGACAACGGCTGGTGTCCGCTATACCATGCTGCCTTTCCTGGCAGACGGCCTTCCCTCGGATTAAGAGTAGTGGAATACGAACTTTCAATTTTAATGATCTGCCTGTTGTTGGTCACCGGGCTGGTTTCTGGTTTCATCAACACCCTGGCGGGGGGCGGCTCGATGCTGACCTTGCCTGTGTTGATGATGTTGGGTATGCCTGCCGATATTGCCAATGCCACGAATCGGGTCGGCGTCTTAATGCAGTCGGTGACCGGCGCAAAAGGTTTTAGCGATCAGGACAAGCTGGATAAGTCTACGATTTTGCCGGTTTTGGTTCCAACGATAATCGGCGCGCTGGCAGGCTCGCTGCTGGCTTCCTTCCTGCCCGTCTGGGTTCTTAAACCCGTACTATTGGGTTCGATGATCACCATGGCGTTGGTGATGGTGATTAGGCCGCAAGCCGTCATTCCTGTCGCCGGAACCGAACCCTACAAGCTGGTGGATAGAC
>Ga0302123_10003320_pt1 | contig 10752 bp, 8 predicted proteins | sample CB21_321_MG_FD_203109 | JGI IMG/M metagenome (GOLD analysis project Ga0302123, IMG submission 203109) | Marine microbial communities from Western Arctic Ocean, Canada - CB21_32.1 | ecosystem: Environmental > Aquatic > Marine > Oceanic | place: Canada: Western Arctic Ocean | collected 2017-09-28 | reverse complement strand
TGGCCACTTCCTGGCGCAGCTTCTGCAAACCCGCGGCTTGGCTGTAACCGTGGTTGCGTGGATCTCGAGCCGTTTCGACCAACTTTTCGATCACTAAATCTTCTGGTGGATCGGATGGATTCCCCATCCCCAGATCAATCACGTCGTTCCCTGCACGCCGCTTTTCGAGAAGCAGTTTATTTATTCTGCCAAACAAGTAGGGCGGGAGACGGTGTACTCGCGAGGCCACTTTGACGTCAAAAGGCAGCGAGTAATCAACCGGATTGTCGGAACCGGCTTTGTCAAAAGACATCGTGGGAACCTCTTAGATTGCAGGGTGAGAACCCACAGGATAACTCCACCCCACATTTTTTCTACCCACCGGGCAGGAAGTTGCAGCCACCCTACCCTCGATTGCCTGCAGCAGCGGTGCGTGCGTTCAACTTCTTAACCTTCGCTGCGGGCGAGCGGGAAAGCTCGGGGTAAAGGATATTTTCGATACTCGCCTGATCGAGAATCTGCTGGAAACGGCGGGACATCATGACGCGATGTTTCTTTTCGAGAATATCCGTATATAAAACGTCCTGCACTTCTTCGGGATCCACAGCAACAGGCTTTGTCACGCCTTCACAGAGTAGAAAAATAAATTTATCTCCTATCTGAATCACACCCGAGTATTCTCCTTCTTTCAGTCGGAAAGCCTCTTTCTCGAGCGCTGCTTGTCCCCCATGACGCTGAATCGGTGGAACGACTCCTCCTAAAGATTTCCCCCCCGGATCGATCGAATACTCACTGGCCAATTCGGCAAAGTTTTCTATCGTTGGCTTGGCGCGATACATGGCCCAAACTTCCTGCGCTCTGCGCAGATTATCCATCACAATCGCGCGACAGCGGATACGCGGTCCATAGTTTGCCTCGTAGGCTTTTTGTAAATCCTCGTCGCTAACTTCAACCTCACCTGCTACGAGTTTCCGTAAAGCCACACTCGGCCAGACAATTTTATCGAGATACACTGCTGTGGATATATTTTGCTGTTCCCGCATGATCTCAAACCACTTTGCAAAATCAACCTCACCTTCGGTATCGGTGACCCCGGCAGCCTGCGCTGCACGTGTGACTTCCTGATCAAGATCGCTCTTACTGATTTGAACTCCCGAGCGACTCACCTCCATTTCAATCAATTGTCGATTGATCAGGCCGTTGAGTACCTCTTTCCCATGCCGTGAAATACAGGCCTCTGCCAATTCATCGGTGGTTATCGGGTGTCCATTGATGGTTGCCGCCACGCCCGGCATGCTGCCCCGGAGATTTTCATCATTCAGTACATTGTTGACATTCGCTTGCTGTTGCAGTTCTTGAAAAATCTCCGTACCTGCTTTATGTAACTTGCGGTCTCGGATGGATTCGGTGATGGTCTTCTGTATCTGTCGTAACTCGTTGTCACTTGGCAATCGAGCGTCTAATTGGGAAACACACTGCATGACCACATATTGGTCGCCGATGAGAATCACACTCGATATCTGGCTGGGTTTTAGGCTGAAAGCGGTCGCTTCGATTTGTGGATCACCCATGTGCCGGCGGATGGGTTGAACCAGACCACCGGAACTTGCGCTGTTAATATCAATAGAATATTTCACTGCTAAACTTGCAAAACTTTCAGGGTCGGCCATTGCGGCGTTCCTGATTTTTTCAGCCTGCTGTGCGTCGTTAAGGACAATCATCCGTACCTGGACTTGAGGTCCGAATTGCGACTCGATCTCTCTTTGGATTTCTTCATCACTCACCGCAAGTTGTTTACGCGCCAAACGCCTCAAAGCAACCGTTGGCCAGATGATCTCCTGACGGTATCGGTCGGCGGGAATGTCACGTTCATTGCGCAGAAGAGTAAGCCATTGATCGACAGGTAAACCAAATCTTCTTGAAACGCGATCTATTTCCGCATCGATCTCTTCTTCAGAAATGCGGATATTTTGTTTTTCGCACTCCAAGGCAATCAAATGCCTATTCATGACCGTCTCAAGGACGCTTTCGCCGTGTTCACGAAGGCACTCCTCGGCAAGATGTTCTCTCGATATCGTTCTTCCGTTGACGTTTGCGACCCATCGCCCCACAGAAGATTGTGCATCAGGGGTACTTGTCTGACTCGCTTTCGCAGAAGGGCGCGATCTGGCAGATGCGGTCTTCGAGCCGAAACTGAATCTCAGCAAGAGGCAAGCCCCGAGAACCAAACACCCGCTACCGAGAAGCAACAGGACACGACGGGGGCGATTGTCTTTGGAATGGGGGGACTCGGGCATACGCATGACGACTCCTCCTTCAACCGTTTTCAACCGAAAGATTACAAATCCGGGCTTCATGCCTCGGAGCGGGAGCGGGATGATAGGACGAGCAGCAAAGTGGGTCAAGTGAGACTGTCGCCGCTTCCCTCTGGAAAGAAGGTGGCACTGCAAGCTATGCTGTCGAATACATAAGATGTTCACACGTTTGCTCTTTGACGGCGGCGTTTTACGGGTTTGTTATGGATACCTCCAGCCAAGAATTTCCTTTGCCTCTTCTCATCACGGGTGTGGCTGGCGTTGCCGGATACAACGCCCTGCATTATTTCCGCAAACGTTTTCCAGGTCAGGTGATTGGTATTCGGCAGAAGAACAAGTGGCCACTGACCGGACCCGATATCGAGCCGTGCGATGCAGAGGACAAAGAAACACTCAAGCAGCTTTTCGACCGATATGGTTTTCGTTCTGTGCTTGACTGTGCAGGAAACTGTGCCCTGAAATCCTGCGAACTTGACCCGTCTCTGGCATGGCGGACCAATGTCGAGGGAGTACGTCATCTTTTGGATGTGATCGACGGTACCGAGACGCGTCTACTGCATCTCTCAATCGACCTCGTTTTCTCCGGTAGCGGCAAGGGAGGTCATCTGGAAGGGGATTTGACCGATCCAGTTACCGAATATGGACATTCCATGGCTGCCGCCGAGCGACTGATTCTACTGGCCCGCCCTCAGTCGTGTATTCTTCGGATTTCGCTGCCCATGGGAATGAGTTATAGCGGGCACGCCGGGGCGATCGACTGGATTAAGTGGCGATTTGAACATGGTCGGCCTGCAACACTCTACTTTGACGAGATTCGCACACCGAGTTACACCGACTGCATGAACCGTCTCTACGAAATTGTTTTTCGGCGCAACTTAAGGGGACTTTTTCATGCGGGCGGCTCGCGCAATTTAAGCCTGTATGAGATCGCACAGATTATTAATTGTGCCGGAGGATACGACCCACGGTTGCTCCGCGGCTGCTACCGCCAGCAGGCAGGCCCCATCCCACCCCGGGCTGGAAATGTATCGCTCGATTCGAGCAAATTGAACCAGGCTTTGGGATACAACTCGCTGGCCTCTTGGCCGTGCGATGCGGCACTTCTTCCTCGTGATCGCAATTGGCATCTTGCCGCTCCGCAATCCATTACGGGGTCGCCGGAATTTCTGGCAGAAAAACTCTATCAAAACCCTGAACTTCAGCAGATGGAAGTTTAGCAAATAGAGCCTGACGAAATTTTAAGGCCGCTTTCACCTTCAGTAAACCTTAAGGCGATCAAAAAGCAGGAGACCAACCATGGTCTTGGCATCACAAATGCGTCCATCGATTACCATGGCGATCGCCTCTTCTCGAGTGACAATCTGATTTTCAATCTGCTCGTCATCCTCTAAAGCGGGTTCACCCAATGTCAATCCTCGGGCAACAAAGAAAAACATCTTTTCCTGCAAAATGCCTGGCGACATAAAACACTCCCCCAAAGGAATCATTTCATCCGCTGCGAAACCGGTCTCCTCTCGAAGTTCCCGAACCGCTGCCAGGTGCGGTTCCTCCCCGACTTCCAACGTACCGGCTGGCAATTCCAGCAATGTTTTCTCTACCGCCATCCGGCGATTTTTAATCAGACAGAGATGCTCTGGATCGACAACTGCAACAATGGCGACCGCACCAGGATGCAGAATAATTTCCTGACTAACCGAGCCGGCAACTCGCTGCTCGGTCCTCTGGACAATGCGAAACTTTTTCGCCTGCAACAGTTCTCTATCGGAACACTCCACGCAAATGACCTTCTGTAAAATAAAAACGTGTTCTGTTTGCCGGTTCAAATCGTACTTGCTAGGATGCACTGCTGGCAATCCCGTGAATTCCGTGGCACCATTCCATGCACAACGCCAGTACCTTAGGAAGCATTGGTCTTGGCCGGTACAATGGCCTTCCGATCCGACTTCACGTCTCTTGCTTACTCGTTGGGGTTTTTGTTTTCTTTTTTAGAACACAAGTTGACGGTGACCCTTTAGGGGATACCGGAATCATTCTTCTCGTCTGGCTTGCCTGTGTTTTACTTCACGAAGCGGGGCACTTTTTCGCCGTCAACCGTATCGGCGGGACCAATGAGATGTTGGTACTGACTCCCTTCGGTGGACTCAGCTTCCACTCGTTTCCTCAACAAGCGGGGAAAGATTTGTGGGTTGCGATCAGTGGGCCACTCCTGAGCCTCCTTGGTTTTGCAGCCGCGAGTGGCTTGTTGTGCAGCCTGGAAAACGATCCCGTCCCCGGTCTGTTTGGTGCCGATGGAAGATTTTTTTCCGCGTCTGCTCTCGTTATCGGTCTCCGCTTAGCCGTCTGGATCAATCTGGGACTAACCGTCTTTAATCTCCTCCCGACAATTCCCTTTGACGGAGGCTGGATGCTTCACGCCCTGCTCTGGCCTGCATTCGGTGACCGGCAGGCGTGGCGCATCGTTCGCAGGGCATCGCTCGCCACGGCTCTCGGACTCATTTTGCTGGCCATTTGGGCGGATGAGGAATCTGGTGGCGGCGTGCCCCTGTGGTTGCCATTGACGGTTGTCGCTGTGTACTGCTTTTGCTTTTCTGCTGTCCCCCTACCCGCACTGCCCGGATCTCTCCTCGACGATCTGGCGGATGAGGAGCACCTGCATCCTGCAGAAGACCCGGACCCGCCAAGCAGGACGAGTCGTGAAGAGGATAATCTGGAACTCCTCCACAGTTGGCAATCTGAGCAAGCTGCTTTTGCTCCTTCGACAGACAACGATCAAACGCAGGAAGAGGAATCTGTCGTGGATGAGATTTTGCAATGCGTTCATGCTCGCGGATTGGCATCATTGACGCAGGCACAGCGTCAAGTGCTCCAAAAGGCTGCGATCCGCTACCGTTTACGAACGCCCAAATAACTTGCCCATCGATAGAAAATACGAGCCTGGCATGGAGCGCTCACTCGAAAACGATGAAGACCTTCTGGCGGATGCCACAGCGCTCGTGGAAAGGGCACAGTTAGAACTTCCCACGATAAACAATTCATTCATTTTCGGTTTTAGAACAAACGGCGCACTAAGTCTTTTCTTTGAAGATGCGGCAACGTATCACTTCAATCAACGAGACGAACTTCGTCGAATCTTCCTTTGCGGAAAACGCTACAAAGCAGAAGAGGGGCAATTGTTGAGTGTGGATCGCATTCCACAGACGCGCGGCGTGCGTTTGCAAAGCGCAGCACTCGATCCTGAGCAGACCGAAAAACTGCTCTGCGGGATGAACCAGCGATTGGATGTATTGGATTCTCTCTTCGATGCGGGACGCTATCGGATCATCGCAAAAATTCCAAAGCATGGTGATATTATAGCAAGACTCCACATACGGATCCCGGAGTTGCTGCAAAACCGGATTGCCCAAGCACCGTACGTGGGTGCCTGAGGTGCGCTTTTGTGTTGGGTACCGTAAGTAGCAGGCCGTGTTATGATGAAACGGTGTTAGGATGAAAACGTGTTAACGTGTTATAGGGAGTTTTGTAAGCGTGCCAAAATTTGCTGTGATTATGCCGGCTGCCGGAAAAAGTCAGCGATTTAAAGACCAGCACTACAAAAAGCCCTTTGCTGTGCTGGAGGGCCGCGCGGTTTGGTTGCACTCGGCTGAAAAATTTCTCAATCGCGAGGATGTGATCCAACTCATTTTGATTATCGCTTCGGAAGATCGAGAAACGTTTGAAATGAAGTTTGCTGCAAATGTTGCGATCCTTGGCATCGATATTGTGGAGGGGGGGGCCGAACGTGCCGATTCGGTTGAAAAAGCATTGGCCCACGTGAAGCCTGAAGCTGATTTTGTCGCCATCCATGACGCCGCGCGACCCTGTATTGCAGACGAGTGGATCGGAACTATTTTCGACGCGGCGGCCCAGTCGGGGGCAGCCCTTTATGGCGTGCCGGTGGCCTCCACGCTCAAACGTGCCAAAAAGGACGGTAAGGGAGTGATTTCGGTGACTGAAACGGTGGATCGCAAGCAATTATGGGAAGCCCAGACACCGCAAGTGTTCCGCCGAGACTGGCTTTTAGAGGCCTATGCGCAGCGGGATGGTTTTTTGGCAACCGACGATGCGCAGGTAGTCGAAAGAATGGACCATCCGGTCACCCTCATTGAGGGTTCGCCGCTGAACCGGAAAATCACAACGCGACAGGATCTTAAATTGGCTGGCAAGATTCTCAAGATTCTTCCCAAACCGAAAGGCGCAGGCACAGGAAATCCATTTGCCGACGACGATCTGTTTCGTTAGGGAAATCGCGGTCACCGGGATCGAATCATCGCTACCCCCACTACCGATCTTGTTGCCCATACGACATCATACGCACATTCGCTCTGCCCGTATCGATGAGGACAAACGTTGGGATCGACCGATATTTATGCAGAACTCGATTGGAGAGGTTCGGTCCACCAGACGACCGACCCGCAAATTCTGCAACAGTTACTCCAGGATGGTTCGCAAACGGTCTATGCTGGATTTGATCCCACCTCCGACGGATTGCACGTAGGCAATTTCGTTCCGCTGATGATGTTGAGGCGGTTTCAAAAAGCAGGCCACTGTCCGATTGTACTCGCCGGTGGTGCAACGGGCATGATCGGCGACCCGAGTGGAAAGAGCGAAGAGCGCAACTTGCTTTCAGCCGAACAAATTGAACATAATCTCCATGGAATCATGGATGAGCTTGCGCAATTTCTCGACTTTGATTGTCAGCAACCGGCCATCCTTGTCAATAACTATGACTGGATGACGGAGTGGGACTATCTCACATTCCTTCGCGATGTAGGCAAACATTTTCCAGTCAACGGAATGCTCGCCAAAGAATCGGTGAAAGCTCGACTCGAGCAGACCGAGGCGGGCATGAGCTATACGGAATTCAGTTACATGTTGTTGCAGGCATATGATTTCGTGCATCTGCGAAAAGCCTACGGGTGCAGCCTACAGGTTGGGGGCAGCGACCAATGGGGAAATATTACGGCGGGAATTGAACTCGGTAGACGTATGGGAGAAGGCACGCTGCACGGCCTTACCTGTCCCTTACTCACGAAAAGTGACGGCAGCAAAATGGGAAAAACGGAACAGGGAGCCATCTGGCTCTCTGCAGAAAAAACGAGTCCCTATGCTTTTTATCAGTATTGGTTTAACACGGATGATGCGGATGTGGATAAGTGCCTCCGCTTGTTGACCGAATTGCCGGAAGACGAAATTGCGGCGCTGGCCGAAGATCGCACTGCCCATCCCCAAAACCGTCGCAGCCAGCAACAACTGGCCGAATCGCTTACGCTGCTGGTGCATGGGCAGCAGGGTCTCGAGAGTGCTCGCAAGGCAAGTGAAGTGCTTTTTGGTGCGGCGATAGCCGAAATGTCCGATGCGGACCTCACCGACATTTTCTCAGATGTACCGAGTCAGAAAATTTCTCAAGATGCCCTTTCGGGGGAAGGACTTTCAATCATTGACGCCCTCTGCCAATCAGGCCTTGCAAAAAGCAAAAGCGATGCGCGGAGAACGGTCGCTCAGGGCGGTGCCTATGTGAATAATGCACGGGTGGAAAACCAAGAGCGTCGACTTACCCCAGCGGATCTAGCCAGCGAAACTGTGATGGTGCTCCGCTCAGGGAAAAAAAGATATGCTTTGTTAAAATTTCTCTAACGCACTTTTTGGCAACTCAATGAGTCGCACCTATGCCCCGCTTTGTCATTCTTTGTCACCAAATGCCACCTCAATCCCCGCGACCGGATCACTGGGACTTGATGCTTGAAGACGGGGATCATCTGCTGACCTGGTCGCTTCCAGCGGCACCCTTAGTCGGCGAGCAGTTTTGGGCCCTGCCACTTGCAGAGCATCGCCTCGATTACCTCGACTACGAGGGACCGCTGACTGGCGATCGAGGGAGCGTCACACGTCACGACTGGGGCAGCTACAAGAAGCTTTCCGACAACGATCAACAGCAAGTTTTCATGCTCCGTGGACAGGATAAACCGAGCCGGGTGACGATCAGGAAAAAAAACAAAAATGCAAAAGAAGTTGAACTCCGCATTGAGCCGGAATCCTGCGATTCGGTAAGCTCACCGGATCGCTAACTATCCTGAAAGACGCTCGAATCTTCCGTCTTGATCAGAGGTCGTCGTTGGCCGTTACTGGTAACGCGAATTTGCGAACGAAACTGACCGGCCTGTTCGGCTTGGATGGGAATCCGGTAGATCAGCGACTCACCGGGACGGATTTCCGCAACCGGGTTAAAGCGGATGACCCGTTGACCGATATTCGGATTGCTAGGCGCGACAATACCGACACCCCCTGCCGTTGGAGCCAAACCTTCCGGTACGGTCACCACGACCACGACATTTGCATCTGGAGCATTTTGGAGGTTTGTCACGGTCACTTCGTACACAACAGTCCCACCCACCGGGACCTCATCTCTCAAATCGGTGACCGTGAGCGAGAGCACATCGCCCGACTCTGCATTGTCCGCCTGCGACGAGGCCTGGGGCGGCGCTGAGGGCGCGGGAGTGACAGGCGCAGTAGTGGGAGGCGGCGTGACCGGGGGACCCGTCACTGGGGGAACGGCACCCGGTGGTGTGACCGCAGCCTCACTAATTTGCACACATGCCTCGTCGGCCATCATCAGATCTCCATCGGCGGTCACCGTCACACGACTGCAGGCGCGAACCGCTTCCTTACACCGTACCTCGACTTGCAATCGCTCGATCTGACCTGGTGCAATTTGTGCAAACTTCCAGGTCAATTGATTCTCTTCAATTTGATAACCATCTGAAACGCGCATCGGCTCGAGTCCGCGCTCAAAAGTATCGATGATCGTTACATTTCTTAACGGTGCAGTGCCCGTATTGGTGATCAGATTTTCAAAAATGACTGTCTCGCCAACTCTTCCGGTACTCGGCGCCCGTTTTTCGACCTGCAGTGCTGCTTTGACTGCCTGCTCGTCCACTATGAGACAGATGGTCTGCTTTGTTTCCACTGCCCCCACTCCAAGAATTTCAACCGTTTGACAAAGTTTTCCGGGGCGCGTGGCTTGAAACGTTACTTGGATGTCATTTCGGGTTTCTCCGGGGCCCAATGTTCCTAAGTCACGTTCGATAGGACTTGCAGCCACCGCATGTTTTAAACCTTCATCGAAAATATTTTTGACAATCAAACCCGTGAGCTGACTTTGGCTACGATTCGTAATGGAAATACGATAGGTAATTTCCTGGCCGACTGTCGCCGTCGTCGGTCCTAAGACATTCAGTTCCAATTGGGCTTCGGTTGTATTGAAATCAATGCAGGCCTGATCTTTGACTCTCTCGGCGCTGGTCACCGAAAAACAATTTCGCGCACTTCCCGAACTGAGCACCTTGTAATCCACGATGATCGTCTCTGATTGACCTGCAGCCAATTGCCCCATATTCCACTGCAATATATCTCTATCTTTGGCCGCTGCCACATTACTGTTCATGAATTCAAGCGGAGCAGGCACTCGATGAGAAACCACGACATCTTGCAATGCCAGATCGCCATTATTGGTGACCACCACCTGGAAACTTGCTTGCGAGCCGACGGAACTACTGGCCGGTCCGCTCACATCAAGTGCAATCCCTGGGGCAGTCCAGGTCATCGATGTCGTCCCACGTCCTACTTCCAGGCGACGATCTGCGGCATTGGTCCGTCCGGCGGGTCGGATGACTTCCATCTGGACTTGTGCGTTTCCGCGGCCCGGATTGGGCTGATATATTTCGGCTGTCGCACGTCCCTCGGCGTCGGTCAGAACTTCAATCATTGGATTAGCACCGGGCGCAAAAACCGCGTTGGGATCCATAGAGCGGTAGCGGACCAAAAATCCTTCGAGTGGCGATCCATCACTCAGTCGGGTGACGACTGTAGTAAATGTCTGCCGCTCTCCAATGGGGGCGATTGCGGGTGCGGGAAAACTGAATTGTGCATCAACCCAATAAATAATCGCGTTTTGCTTCCGCAGATCCCACGCGGGCACGTGCGGAGCGAATGCGGTTACGTAACTGGCACCATCGGTTGGGGAACTTACCGTAACCCAGGTCTGTCCCCGCTCGATCACCACGTCGTCCTGTTCGGTGGAAGAACCGCGCCCAATCGCCTTGCGTGCGGTTGTCGTGCTGCTAATGGCATAACTATTGGTTACTTTGCGGGGACGGTTGGAGGGGAATCGCAAGAGAAAGCAACTCGCACTCTGATCCACTGCAACAAACTCACCGACGCTTTCCGGTGAGAGCATCCAATCAACGCGTTCGCTCACAGCTCCCTTCCCCTGGTTGTCGGTAATACCACCGATCAATACGACTTCACTTCCCACCGGCGCCACAATCGATTGCGGCGAGAGCGTTAAACGGGCATTGGCCGCACCTCCCATCCCCACGGCATCAAAAAAACCGAAGAGAGGGGGGTTGGGGGGAGTCACTGC
>Ga0302123_10003318_pt1 | contig 10755 bp, 15 predicted proteins | sample CB21_321_MG_FD_203109 | JGI IMG/M metagenome (GOLD analysis project Ga0302123, IMG submission 203109) | Marine microbial communities from Western Arctic Ocean, Canada - CB21_32.1 | ecosystem: Environmental > Aquatic > Marine > Oceanic | place: Canada: Western Arctic Ocean | collected 2017-09-28 | reverse complement strand
TGTAGAGAATATGTAATGGATATTCGAAAATTATATTTTATTTGATTTTATCTATTTAAATTTGATATTAAACATTAAACATTAATAATAATAATTAGTGTAATGGTTCAAACTACTCTTTCTCGTAATGGATATAAAATTAAGAAAAGCGATCTAAGTTCTAATCAGCTGAAGAGCATTAAGTCCGATTTAACTGTAAATCCCTATGTTGTCGGAGATTTCGGAAATGGTAATGAGAAAAGATTCAGTTTATATATGGAGTCACCAAATAGTATTTATATACCAAGATTCTATGCTTATCAAGAATTCGGGCAACCAGATAACTATAAAATGGACGAAGGACACGATATCAAGATCAGGTTCAATGGTTCTCTGAGACCCGAACAACTCCCTATTATTGATTTATATCGGGTAGCGTGTGAAGAAAAAGGAGGCGGCCTAATTTCGCTGAAATGTGGTGGTGGTAAGACTGTCCTCGCTTTATATATTATTTCCTTGCTAAAAAAGAAAACAATCGTAATTGTTCATAAAGATTTCTTGATGACGCAATGGCGAGATCGTATCCAACAATTCTTACCTGAAGCGAGAATTGGCAAAATCCAGCAAAATACAATTGATATTGAGAATAAAGATATCGTATTGGCTATGGTTCAGAGTTTATCACAGAAAGAATATGATCAGAGTGTATTTTCATCCTTTGGCTTAGCTATCTTCGATGAATGTCATCACTTAGGTGCCGAAGTGTTTAGTAAGTCAATGGCAAAAGTTGCCTCAAAATATATGTTAGGTTTATCGGCGACACCGGATAGAAAAGATGGCCTAAGAAAAGTATTTGAATGGTATATCGGTCCCATGGTCTATTCGTCAAAGAAGGATAAACAAGAAGATTATATTGAAACTCGTATTTATGAATATACAAATGACGATTATCAATATTCAAAAATAGATAAAGTCTATACTAAAAACGGACCGAAACCCTGTATGCCCAAAATGATTAATAATATTTCGGATTGTATTCATAGAAATATATTCATTAATGATCTTATTAAAATAGAATACGAAAAAGGTCGTAAAATATTAGTATTAGGAGATCGCAGAGAATATTTAAATAGGACCGAAAAATGGGTAAAGGATAATATCGATCCTCTTATCGTAGGTCAATATGTAGGAGGCATGAAACCGTCCGAATTAAGGGATTCACAGGAAAAAGATATTATTTTAGGAACATTTTCTATGGCGAGCGAGGGCATGGATATTCCGAAACTAAATACAATTATTCTGGCCTCGCCTAAATCTGATGTTGTTCAGAGTGTCGGTAGGATCTTGAGAGAAAAGGCTTCAAAGAGACAGTTTCATCCTTTAGTGATTGATATCTTAGATACTCATCCAAATCTAACTCTTTTCTCAAAACAATGCGATAAACGTATTACATATTATAAAAAAAGTAATCACGATATTCATATGTATTATATGGATGGTTCTAAAGAAAAGATTGAAAAAAGAAAAAGAAAATCTCCTCCAGCAAAAGAAATTTATGAAATGTCGGAATGTCTCATTTTAGATTAAAAAAATATTATCTATATTATAAATGGCAAAGGCAAAGGTAAAGACAAAGGCAAAAACACTCGGACGAAAGAGGAGTAAAATAAAGAGGCACAAGCAAAGTCATAGGAAAACTCATAAGAGGAAACCCCGTGGTACCAGACAGAGAACTCATAGGCGTAGGACCGGTAGGAAAAGCCATGTGAGGCGTAATAAGACTCATAGACGGACAAGTAAGAAACTGAAGGGTGGATCCGATCTGAATGTAAACTTATTAACCGGGGAACCGAATAAACCGGAGAAAAGCGCATTCGGTGGCTTAACTAGCACACTCGGTCGCCGATCACCCAATAAATATAAGGAGACTGGGGAAACAGGGGCGGCGGAACCCCAGTACCAGTCGGCACCTGATGGGTTACCAGCACCAGCAGCAGCACCAGCACCGCTTCCGGCTGCGCCCCTGAAGCCAGCCGCAGAGGATGTGAAGCGAATAGACCCCTCTGATGGTCTGTTGTACTCCAAGGAAGAATTCATTGCTGAGTACGGCGGAACCGCCGAGTGGGATGCTGTGTCCGAAGCACCACAAGCGAGTATTGGGGGGGTTGATCAAAACCCTGGCTTGGAGTCTATAGCCAAGCATTTACCACCAGTAGCTACTCCTGTTCCTGCACTAGCACAACCCGTTACCCCTCCTCCCGCTGCTACCGCTGGAACACCTGCTGCCCCCCCTCCTCCCGCTGCTACCGCTGGAACACCTGCTCCCGCTCCTTCTCCTGTTCCTGCTCCCGGTGCTGGTACCGTTCCAACATACGGCAGTATCGCAAGTGATTTTGGAACGGGGTTCCAATCATTGGTCGCAGCGGATTTGAATAAGGCCAAAGAAGCTGCTATAGAAAAAGCGGCCGCGACCAAAGCATCTGCTAAAAAACGAGCAGACGCAGTAGCAATAGCGACAATGGAAGGAGCAAAAGCGGCGAAGGATGGGGCAATATGGGCTGGTAAGCGCGTTGCTGTCGGTACATCTGCCGCGACCCTAGCGCCAGTGGTTGTCCCTGGTGTGTTGGTCGGTGCAGCTGCATATACAGCGGCGAAGTTAGCAGGGTCCGCAAAAAGCAAGACCGAAAAAATCACAATGAAGAAGGCTTTGAAATACATGATAAAGTGGGGGATTATAGACGAGAGTTATGAGACAATGATGCTAAACTATATAAATATCATGGAAAGAAAACTAGGTGAAAGATTCGGTATGGCGGTCAAGCCCACAACACTCGAGGATCGGACAGAGTTTAATCGCCTGTCAACCGCTCAGGTACCCCCTTCATCGGTAACTCAGGTACCCCCTTCATCGGTAACTCAGGTATCCCCTTCGCTTGACCTACTAAACTTGCCTGGTCAAGGTCACAATTAAATTGAGACGAGACCCGGGCTTGCATTTTTATATTTGAACATCCCATTACCTAGTGAAATCTTATTTTTTCTCCACATTTTTGATGCATGATCAAAATCAATATTTACTTTATAAACCTTCTGTTCTTTTAAAAGAATTAAATTAATCGGTTGCTGGTGTGGCAAAAACAATTGCTTTAAAAACTCTTTTTTAGAGTTATTATGAGTCTCTATCTTTTGATACTCTCTACCACTTCTTAGTGGCATGATAGTATTATGAAATATTTTAAATTAAAAAAAAGAATGAATAGTGATATCAAATTTATAGGTTTTCATCTATTGACTCCGACGCTTAAGCTTCTTTTTCTACTTCTTTTTCTCCAACAACATTATCCCTATTATCCCTATTATCCCCATTATCCCTATTATCCCTATTATCATGGCTGCGATTTTTTGGCGAATACTTAAACATGAAATCTGGATGCTCAACGAGTAGAGATCCACCCATAACACCCGATACATTCACCCCTACAGGTTTCCCTTCATTATTCGTATCTAAATCAAATGAAACATATTCACCAGGATAGAGACATTTATATCCATCATTCTTTACATTAATACCCGATAGATGAACAAAGATATCCTGTCCAACATGTTCACTATCAGAGTTCATTACATTGATGAATCCATAACCCTTACGATTAAACCAACGACTTACAGATCCAGTGAGTGCCATTACGTTAATATAATTCTATTATTATAACAATTCTTTATATACTTTTATGATAATCTATCTGATATTCCTAACAATTTTAATCCTTACTTTCAAGCATATTTATGAAATACATAATGTTAATACGAGCGCTACATTAGAACAATTACAGAGTGCTAATTTGGAAGAGATTAATGAACATCTAAAAGAACGAAAACCATTATTGATTCATAATCTCGTAAATAAATATGAAAAATTTAATAATTTATCGTTTCAGAAATTATCCGATGACAATCCAGGTTTAATTATTCATGACGAGAATCGTTATTTAGCATTGAAATCATTTAGCGAAGAAAACAATATGTATCTTTATCAAAATAAAAATTTATATGAATCATTACATTTAAAAGAACTATTTGATACTCTCTATGAACCATTTTCAAGTCAATTACACACATATAAGAGATATTTATTAAGTTTCTATAAAGGATTAAATAGTATCCAACTTCAAAAGAATAAACATAATTTATGTCTAATCAGTCAAATCTATGGTAAATCGAATGTCTATCTCTTTAATCCTAAACATAAAAATGATATCATTTCTACTAATGGCATAACTAATGGCACAACTAATGGCACAACTGATAGAACAAATGATAGTATCAAGAAATATGGACAGAAAATAAATCTTACGCAAGGCTTATTATTATATATCCCTGTAGAATGGTATTATTTCTATGAATGTGATACAGAATCTATTATCGGCGAAATAGTATCCGATAATTATTTCACTGTCATCTATAATAATTTAAGATAAAATAATTATCTATATATATATATATGGCGAAAAAGACAAAGAGAACAAATAATAGATATTCTAAGAGATCATCTAAGAGATCATCTAAGAGAAATAATAGATCATCCAAGAGATACTCTAAGAAATCTAAGAGAAATAATAGATCATCTAAGAAGAAGGGACTCTCTAAAAGAAAGATGATGAGAGGGGGGATGGAAGCTGTTGATATTAATTTACGTGATGCGCGCGCGTTGGCAATAAGTATGAATCCCGATAATAGAGAAAAACTTACGAGGATGAATGGAACGGAATTATTAGAATGGGCCACGACTAAGAAGGCGGGCGCCGCGGGCGCTTCATTCGCCACGGGCGGGAATGCCGCGGAGTTTCAAGGGATCATAAATATATTGTCCCCAGCAGCAGTAGCAGCAGCAAGACCAGCAGCAGCAGCACCAGCACCAGCACCAGCATATCGTGAGGATTATGATGATGCGGGGAAGGGGGGAATGAGCAGACTTCAGAGAAGATTAGATGATATGAAACTAACCCGTAATTTATTAAGGGAAGAAGGATTGTCGGTACGCGAAATTCAAAATCAAATAGATGAACTGACTGAGAAACTATTACACATGAGAATGAGAATTGATATACAGGAAGGAGTTCCACCAGCACCAGCACCAGCACCAGCACCAGCACCAGCACCAGCACCAGCACCAGCACCAGCACCAGCACCAGCACCAGCACCATCTTATGCTGCCAGCACCCGTAAGATGGTGGAACCACCAGCAGCAAGCGCATACGTTGACGATGGAATTGCACGCGCCATTACCGAAAGTAACATCAGTGAACAAACTAGACGCGATAGAGTAAGCGAAGAAGCCATGTTACAGCGAGCCCTGGTAGAAAGTCAAAGGGAAGAACCAGCACCAGCACCGGCAGCAGCAAGATCACCCCTGGACCAGGTGGTTGATATGGGCTTCGCACATGGGGATGCGCGCGCTGCGCTGGACGCCAACCAGGGGAACGTGGATAGGGCCGTTAACTGGCTCTTGGGAGGAAACACAGTGTCATCAGCACCGGCAGCACCAGCACCAGAACCAGCACCAGCACCAGCACCAGCACCAGAACCAGCACCAGCACCAGCACCGGTTACCCCTATTAATGTATTCTTTTTTGATTTAGATAATACATTAACAGCAAACGAACTAGAAGAAAAAGGTAATTTAATATCATTATATCATCCCACACCTTACTCGTGGAGATATACTTCACAACAAGTTATAGATATATTAACAAGGATTAACAGAGATCCAAATAGTATGTGGTATGTTATTTCTGCTGGTGGGAATACCCCCGTTTTAGATATGTTGGAGGGGCGGTTAGGTTTTAACGCCAATGGGCGAAGATTCGGATTAGGCACAAACCCCAAAAGTATTCCTATAATAGAAATCTTAGTCGGATTAAAAGCAGAGGGACATACTTTTAAATCTATTGCATTTATTGATGATAGTCCGGATAAAATAACCGAAGTTTCTGGTAGTATCCCAAATATAACTGCTATCGAAGTTAATTCTCATTTTTCTCCGGAGCCCGAGCTTGACATGCTCCCTTTTTGGAGAAATATAATTTTAGATGAAGAACAAAGAAAGATATATCATATTTTGGATAGTTAATAAAAATCTGTTTCCTCTTTTAAACCAAAATGAATAAATCTTAACCATATAAATCAGTTAATCTGAATGGGTGACTAATCGTGATATATTCTAATTTATCTATTAAATTCTTCTGTAAACCGATTAATGCTATAGATGAGATAACGTTTATGGCTGTTTTTGTTGCGACTTTTATTTTAATATCAAATAAATTTTCTAAATATTTACTCACATACAAATTTATAGTATACCAAACAATTGCGATAGTTATCACCTGACCAATGATTTCACCTAATATTTGTAAATTATTCTCTTTCCCAATTATATCTTCATCTAATGATGTAAATATATGATCTATCAATGGTGAAACAATTATCAGAATCAATAAATAAATTATACTAAACAAAGATATCTTAAATAATATATTATCAAATATACTCATATTATTATAATAAAATATATTATTTAAAGATTTTAATGTAAATATACATTAGGATAATGACTAATTATCAACTAAACACCAATTGGTGCTTATGGTATCATACTATCAATGATACCAATTGGAAAAATAATAGTTATAAAAATATATATGATATCCGAAATGTTTTTGATATAAAATTCTTAAATGATACCATTCATAAAATTCATTTACAAAATAGTATGCTCTTTATTATGAGGGAAGATATCTTCCCTACTTGGGAAGACCCTGATAATAGACAGGGTTGTTGTATTTCATTTAAGATACCGAATAATATCTTAAAAGAACAATTTGATCATATTCTAAATCATGTTTTATCAGAAGATATCTTAATAGATAAAGATAATAAAGATTATCTAAATGGATTTTCAATTATCCCGAAAAAAGAATTTAATATCGTGAAATTATGGTTGAGAAACAATGATGAAGATTACACCGAATCATTAAAAGAATACGAACCTTTTTTTATGAAAGACAAAGCCTTAATTAAGAAGCACGAATTAGCAGATTAATTAGCAGATTAATTAGCAGATTAATAGGTTAAGTTTATTTTTTTTCACGTTTTATTTTGATAGTTTTTTCATGAATACATTAATAATGAAGGATCTTTATAAAATTCTAAATATCGATAAATCGGTAACTGATAATGAAATAAAAAAAGCATATAAAAAACTTGCTTTTCAGTATCATCCCGATAAAAATAAAGCCGATGATGCCGAATCTAAATTTAGAGAAATATCGGAAGCCTACGATATTCTAATGAATACCGATAAACGCAGGATGTATGATAACTTCGGTTATGATAGTATCTCGGGTGATGTTCCGCATATAAATCCTTTGGATTTATTTCAGAGTCTATTCAATGTAGATTTTTCAGGATTAGGTGAGAATATGAATAGTAATATCTTTGTCTTTTCGGATTTATCATCCAATCCTTTTCACCAACTCAAACCTAGCATGAAATATAATCTGGAGTGTAGTTTAGAAGAACTCTATCACGGGACACAAAAAGAATTTAATATTTCACATACATATAGACAAGATCAAGGTAGAGATGAAGTCGGTAAAAAATCAACTAAATATGTTATTAATGTGAAAAAAGGATCAAAGAGCGGACATAATATCGTGGTCAAAGAAGGTGGAAATTATATCCCTGAATTAGGTTTAAACGAAGATTTAGTGATACAAATCGTAGAACTTGAAGACCCGAGATATAGGAGAAGAGAAAATGATTTATATATTACAGAAACCATTTCACTATGCGAAGCGTTAACGGGTGTTGATATTTATATTGATCATTTTGAGGGACCGATCAATGTAAAAATATCGCAGATCGTAAAACCGAATCAGATGTTTCAGGTATTTAATAAAGGAATGCCGTTGAAGCATGATAATCAATCGTTAGGCGATGGTTCCGAAAAAGAATTTGGTAATCTAATTTTAGATTTAAATATAGAATTTCCTGAATCATTAGGAGAAAAACAAATGGATTATCTTAAGAAAATATTAGTGCAGTTTGAAAGAAATAAAAAAGAAGGACAATTAGTCCAAGCTTATTACTACAAAGACAAAGAAGAAGTCGTCAAGGAATTTATCCAAGAAGAAGATGAAGGCTCAGGTTGTATTCAACAATAATCAGCAATATTCAGCAATAATCAGCAATAATCAACAATAATCAACAATAATTAGTAACCATTCAGTTAAAATTTGATTTATTTACAAAGTACTTTAAATTAAAAATATCTTTATTATTAGTTATGGATTTTTTGGAAGAATTATTAATTCTGAATAATATATTTAAATTAAACGAAATAGCAGATGATAGAAAATTAGAAGGGATAGAGAGAGAAGAGTTCATCAAAAAATATAATAAAAGTAATAATCGTCTATTCAAAAAATGTAAAAAATATATGATCGATGAATACAAAGAAATCGTTGAGAAATATGAAAGAAAATCTAGCGCCGCTTAGAACGCTTAGAACGCTTAGAACGCTTAGAACGCTTAGAACGCTTCTTCTTAGTTATTTTATGCTTCTTCTTAGATTTCATTTTTTTATATTTAATTCTTCCACCATCTTGTTTTGTTGGTGCTGGTTCTTCACCACTTCCCTTTGTAGCGGTTTGTTTTGTAGCGGTTTGTTTTGTAGCGGTTTGTTTTGTAGCGGTTTGTTTTTTGTTCTGCTGGGCCTCATTCGCCATGCTTTGTCCGCTCGTGGTGACCCGATGGAGGGGTGGGGCGAGCAAGCATTTATATATTTATAATATGATATATATAAAAATCTACGTTTGAAAATAATAATTAATATCAATTTTAGAGTGAATAGGGTATATAAGATGTTTAAATGTACAGAAACCTATTTCACCGGTGGTCACAACCATATGTCGTATGATTCCATATGACGTGAAATGGTGATAAACAAAATTGGGATGAAAATCCAATTAATTCATACTACATGATGAAAACAAGACGAAGAAATATAATCCCTATTTATATAGGTTGATGGTAAAATGGTTTCATTGGTTTCTGTATGAAATATGTTTTTAAGGTAAGTTTTTTTATTCATTTATAATAATATTTATAAATCTATAAGTTTTATTCATTTATAATAATGTTTTTTACAAGTTAATTGTGAATCCGTTTATAAATTACTATTTTCATCCCTAAGGGATCGTCGTTACCTGCCGATAAATCTATATCATTGTCTAATGAATATCCGAATCTCCTTTGAAAACAAAGATTACATATTTTCTTATTATGATATTTCCCACAGCCTCTAAATTTATATAATAAATTTCTTTTCCCTTTTAATTGTTTATTACACCAGTCACAAGTATATATCTGTTGACAACAATTCATTATAAATTCATATATAAATTCACATATATATATTTAATTTAATATCTTCCTGCTAGATTGATTAATCTTTGCTTCTCGGGACGGTAGAACTCTGGATGATTATAATATTCAGAAGGAATCTACTCTTCATATCTGCTCTACATATGTTATAAAAGATGAAGATAAAAAAATATAAACTTTATTAACTTGAAATTATTTAATTATGGGACGTGTGAGTTCTGAGTGAGTTATATTGTTTTATCAGCCGAGTTCAAAGATTACGGAGGTTATAATGATTACTCCTTCGATGACCAACCGTATTGTCACTTGTGCTGACGGTATTATGAATGTTGATGAGAGTATTTGCGGCATCTTTTTCAGTTTGACCCGCGCGCCATTTGGGATCGGACACCGCGGTCAACGAGAGTGGTGGTGGCACGATAGCCTCATCTGAGTTAGACCCATCGCTGTCACTATCAGAGCTGCTACTGCTACTGCTACTGCTACTGCTACTGCTACTGGTACTGATACTGGTACTGGTTCTTACATGCCATGGTGAATCCGGTGAAGTCAGTCGCCATTGTTCTACGAGTTGATTGATAAGATGATTGAGAGTTTTCTCTCCACTGATCGTCTCATTTGGGATGACCAACTGAATAAACTCGATGTCATCCGTAAGTTCTCGTTTTGAATGGTAATTTTTCATGGTCGGTTTATATTATTTATTTCTTAAATGTTTTCAAATTTAAATCAAATTTAAATCAAATTTATCCTTTCATCCTTTCATCCTTTCATCATATTGCATATGTACATTTGGATTGTAATCCCATACGGTGGATCACAATAAATTAAACTATTCTTGGGTTTCAAATCATCATATGATAAACATTGAAACTAGCGTTTTCACTGAGAAACGCTTCTAAATCATCACTACCCATAACTGTTTATATTTTATATTAATATTCTTAATGTCTCGTTCTTTATAATTTTTTTATTTATACCTACTATAAATGAACAACTCGGTAAACAAGTTTGGGACGGCGGATAACTTTTCTTTCACAAATGAAATATCCCTAAACAATGATAAATCACAGTGTAATCCGTTTAACGCGAATAATAATATGGGTAACTATTTTCAACAGTGTACGAAAGATAATCAATCCCCCGTATGGGGATCATTTAAACCCGTCAAAGAAAACTGCAAGGATCCTAAAGTAGGAACGCCTTGTCAAAATATATGGAATAATCAAACTAAACGTAAAGGTGTTGTTTATGATGAAAGAAAATAATTAATTATTTTCTAATATATATATAATGGATCTTATAAAGGTTATAATAAAAAACGTGAAAAAT